>Ga0210390_10000918_pt1 | contig 29721 bp, 23 predicted proteins | sample IncBWH11OmetaG_FD_161050 | JGI IMG/M metagenome (GOLD analysis project Ga0210390, IMG submission 161050) | Forest soil microbial communities from Barre Woods Harvard Forest LTER site, Petersham, Massachusetts, United States - Inc-BW-H-11-O ...
ACGGTCACCGAGACGCTGGATACGGCCACGCTCGACCGGACGAGCGCCGGGCCGCCCGTGCCGCATCCGCCTGGAGAACCGGCCGCCAACGGAACCCCAGTGCCGGCGGTAGTCGGTTCGTTTCCCGTGGCGTCGTGGCGTTCGCTCGGGCCGTCCTACTCGCGGGCGGCCGGCTTCTTTTCGCCCTTGCAGCAGCCGCTCGACCTGGTTTCGCTGGCCGTGGCCTACCAGAACGCGCTCGGCGAGCTGCGCCGGGCCCGCGCGGCAAAGGAGTTCTTGCCGAACCGCGCCAGCGAGGTCGAGTCGGCCGTGGAGAAGGTCCGTTTGATGCGTGCGATGACCAAAGCCATGCGGGAGGCGATGGCCGAGCAGGTCGATCAGATGCACAAGTTGAGCGCGGTTCACGCCATCCCCACGATAGACGTCCGCAACCTGGACGCGAAGTTGAAGATCCTCGACTTGATCCTGGCCAGCGATCCGGAAGCCGGACCCGCAGCGACCGACTCGCCGACGGATACGGCAAACCCCAAAAGCGGCAGCACCGCGCCCTCCGGTGGCCATGCAGTCAGCGGCAAAGCTTCTGGCGACGCTCAAGCCCCGCCGGCAAAAGCCGAATAGGCTAATCGCGCTTGGGCGCCTTTTTCGTCCGGCGCGTCGGTTCGGCCGTCCAGGGGTCTTCGGGCCACGGGTGCTTGGGGTAGCGGGCCCGCAGGTCCTTGCGGACGCGCGGGTAGCCGTTGGCCCAGAAGCTTTCCAAATCGTCGGTGATTTGCTGCGTCCGCATATTGGGAGCAAGCAGATGCAGCACGACCGGAACCCGACCTCCGGCAACTCGCGGCGTTTGCCGGAGTCCAAAGACCTCCTGAATGCGGACGGCCAGCACCGGGGGCCGGCCCACCTCGTAAGTGAGCCCGATGTGACTGCCGCTGGGGACGGCGAGTCGTTCCGGCGCCTCGCGATCGACTGCTTCTCGCTGCGGCCAGGTCAGCCGCCCTTTCAACGTGTCGAACCACGGTGCCTTCCGCAGCTCATCGAACGAGCGGCGGGTCTGGCACAGTTCGAGCAGCACGCCTTGGAGCTCGGCCTCGTCGAACGTCGGCAGCTTGAGTTCGGGTATCCAGCCGGCCAGGCAGCGTACGCGGGCAAGAAAGGAATTCACCTCCGCATCGTCGGTGGGAAAGACGCGGTTCCAATCGCGGGCGGCGGCCTCGGCGAGCAGGCGTGCCGTCTCTTCGCCGGCCGGCGCGGGGATGTTGACTTCGTCGAGCACCAGATCGTCCCAATAGGTGCGGCGGCGGCCGACGACGCTCTTTTGCGTCGGGTGAAAGAATGCTTCGTCGCCAGTCCGCAGCCCCCGCGACGGCAGCCACGAGCGTTCAATGGCTGACGCTTGCCGCACGAGGGCCTCCGTCTGGCCGGCATCGACGTCGACGCAGACGAAGAACTCCGCGTTGCTGACGGCCGATTGCGGGGCCATCCGGACGCCGCGGCCGCCCACCATCACGCCTTTGCCCGTGCTCGAATCACGACGCCGCGCCACCCGATCGGGGAAGGCCGCCAACAGCGCGTGCAACAGTGCCTCGGGTTGCGGCGGTGTGTTGGCGCCGCGTCGATCGCCTCCTAAATGCTCGCGAACTTCCTTCACGAGTTGGTCCCGCGCGCGGCCGATAAAGGCCGCCGCACCGGGATTGATCGGCCCGAAGGGAGTGTCGGACCGCCCGCGCGATTCGTACTCCTCGAAGGCAGCGACCCGATCGAGCACGTCCGAGCGCGAGACATAATGCGCCGTCGTTCGCGGCGTGCCACCTCGCGCGGCATCGCTTCCTCCACCGGCCCGCCCGCCGGACCGCATAAACGGATCGCGTTCGGAGAGCATGGCGCTGGCGAGCGCCGCCTGAGGCAGGCAGCCCAGCCGGTCCCCTTCGACCAACAGCCGGGCGATCCGCGGGTGGACGGGCAAACGGGCGAGAATCTGGCCGAGCGGCGTGAGGTTGCGGCCGTCGATCGCTTCCAGCCGTTCGAGCAGCCGCATGGCCGTGTCGACAGCGGGCGGTGACGGCGGCGCGAACCAGGGAAAGGCCAGCACGTCGGTCTCGCCCCAGCTCCACAGTTGCAGCACGGCCGCCGCCAGATCGACCCGCTCGATCTCGGGCAGCTCAAACGCGGGACGATGCGGCTGCGTGCGTTCTTCCCACAGTCGCAGGCAGACGCCGGCGGCCGTTCGTCCCGCGCGGCCGGCCCGCTGATCGGCCGACGCCCGAGAGATCGGGCCAAGCACCAGCCGGTCGAGGCCGACCGACGGATCAAATCGCATCTGCCGCGCCAGGCCCGAATCGACCACGGCCGTAATGCCCGGAATCGTCAGCGACGTTTCGGCGACGTTCGTCGCCAGCACCAGCTTGCGATGTTCGCTCGGCATTAGCACGGCGTCTTGTTCTTCGGGCGGCAGATCGCCATACAGCGGAAACACCGCCAAATTGTGCCGGCGGGCGAGCGGTTGGACTTCGGCTGCCGCCTGGCGGATTTCGCCCACGCCGGGCAAGAAGGCCAACACGTCACCCGATGTGCGATCAAATACCTCTTCGATGCCAGCCGCCACGGACGCCGCGAGCGCGCGCTTGTCGCTGGCTCCCGCGTAACGGATGGCGACGGGGAACATTCGACCGGCCGACTCGATCACCGGGCAGCCGCCCAGAAACGCGGCCACCGGAGTCGCATCGAGCGTCGCCGACATCACGAGGATTCGCAATTCCGGTCGCACCGTCTGTTGAATGCGGCGGACCATGCCCAGCGCCAGATCGCTGTTGAGATTCCGCTCGTGAAACTCGTCAAAGACGACGGCGCCGACCGACTCTAACAGGGGCTCGTCATGCAGCATCCGCAGCAGGATGCCCTCCGTCACGACCGAGAGCCGGGTCCGCGCACTGACTCGCTGCTCGAATCGCACCTGATATCCGATCTCGTCCCCCACGCTCGACCCGCGTTCGGACGCGATTCGCCGGGCCGCGGCCCGGGCGGCCATCCGCCGGGGCTGCAAGACGAGCACGCGGCCGGACGTGGCCAGCGGCGGATCGAGCAACGCGGGGGGCACGCGGGTGGTTTTGCCGGCTCCGGGCGGCGCGCCGATCACCACGTTCGAGCCAGCGATCAGCGCGTCTCGGATCTGCGGCAGGATCTCGTCGATTGGCAGCGGCGGGCGGCGGTCGTCGTGCATGGAAAACGGGCGCTCTGCGTCGCCTCGAGGCTAATTCTCGGGAAAGTCGACCTGGCTCAGGGGCACCTGCGAACCGGCCAGGCGGTGTGCCTCTTCGATGCTGGCTTTGAGGTCGCCCAGCAGGATCGGACGCACGCCGCGCCGGTCGAGGACGTTGTAAACAGCCCGGTAATACCAGAGCGTGCCGTTCTTGCCCCCTTTGAAAATCTGCCAGGCGTCGTCCGCCTGGTGCTGCAGTGCCAGGATTAGCGAGCGGACGTTGTGCAATTTGTCGCAGGCGACGACGAGCAGCACCGAGGGGGGCGCCGCCAGCAGGTCGTGGATATACGTCTGCTTGCGCTCTTTCCAGGGGGGCTTGGGGATTTCGGTCGCGTCGGTGCAGCCCATCACGATGTCGGCGACATTCGGTCCAAACCGCTCCCGGACGTCGCGGAGCCGGTCGAGCCCGCCGCAATCTTCGACCGTGTCGTGCAGCAGGGCGGCAATCGCCTCGTCTTCGTCGGCTCCGTGCTCGAGGGCCAGCGCGGCCACCCCCAGCAGATGGGCGACGTAGGGAACGGTCGTTCCCTTGCGCAATTGGCCGGCATGGGCCAACTCGGCATACGCCAGCGCCTGGCCGAATCGCGACGGGTGATCGGTCATGATTGGACGGTCATGGATTGAGTGACTCCAGAGTGATGTTCGCCTGGGAATTGTAGTCGTACCGGTCGGGCGGTGCGCGGATCCTGTGATTCGAGCTGGACGGCAGACAAAAAGTGCAGGCCCGGTTGTCCTTTCCGATGTGCAGCCAGCGTTTGTTCCGTCCGTCGAACGGTCCGGTCAAATGTCATTTCCCCTTCGCGCGTAGAATCTTCATAATGTGGTTGTGTGGGCAATCCGGGTTCAGGCCGACACTTCTGCCCGTGCGAGTACCTTTCCGCCGGGACTTTGGCCTGACACCGCGGAGATTGGACCTTTGACCTTGGACTCAAGACCAGGCAGCGAGGCACCGATGGCCCGTTACAGACGACAAGCCGGATTTACGCTGGTCGAACTGCTGGTGGTCATCGCGATCATCGGCGTGCTGGTCGCCATCCTGTTGCCGGCCGTGCAGGCCGCCCGCGAAGCGTCACGACGCACGCAGTGCCGCAACAACCTGCACCAGATCGGCATCGCCTTGCACAATTATCACGACACGCACCAAATGTTTCCGCCCGGTTGGATCGGAGTGACGAACTACCAGCCGGACGTCAACGGGTACAGCGGTTTGGCCTGGTCGTCCTTGATCTTGCCGCAAATCGAGCAAGCGATGGCCGCGTACCAAGCCAAGGTCAAGAACGGCGCGCCGCCTCCCGTGGTTAAGGCGCCGCCCCTCAATCTCAACGTGCCAATCACGGATCCCGCCGACGCGACAATGCAGCCCTACGTGATTCCGATCTACCGCTGCCCGAGCGACACCGGCCCGGAAACGGTGTCCATCGTCCAGGACGCGAGTAAGACGACCAATCCCAACCTGCCGATGACATTCGCGACGTCGAACTATCTCGGCTCGTTCGGGGCGACAAGTTATGAAACGTGCCCTTACGCGGCGAATGTCGGAGACTGCGGCATGAACGCGACTGCTCTCAAGCAGTATCAGCTTTCGCTTGGCGTCTTCCAGCTCAACAGCCGCGTGACGCTCGGAGACGTGCACGACGGAACCACCAACACGATGATGGTGGGAGAACGCCGCACCAACCTGACTACGAATCCGCAAATCTTCGGAATGTGGCTCGGCGCGCCTCCGGGAGGAACACAGTCATACGGCCGGGTGCTGGGGTCCTCGGATCAGCCCCCCAACGATCCCGCAAATTCCTTTCAAGCGTACTCGAGCTACCACGGCAGCACGGTGAATATCCTGCTGGTCGATGGAAGCGTGCAAACGGTCAACAACAGCGTCGACATGAAGTTGTGGCAGGGAACCGCCACCATTCGCCAGCAGGACGATAACGTGGTCTTCGGCGCGAACTAGGCGCACGTCACCGAGGCGAGTGCCGCTGCGTTTTTGCGCATGTCGAGCGTTAACTGCCGACGATCGCTCACTAGCAACTAGCGCTTGAACGCGCCTTGCTGCCGCGCGAGTTCCAGCGGCGACAGGTTCTTGCCGCCCGCTGCGGGTGCGGCCGGCGGACTGGGAGCAGCCGGAGGGGCCGCCGGCGGAGCGGAAGCCGCGGGCGGAGCCGCCTGGGCGGCTGGTGCAGCTGCGGGCGGTGCCGGAGTGCTCAGGCAACCTTCTTTTGGCGCTCCTTGCGCTCGCGCCAGCTCAAGAGGTGACATCTTCTTGCCGGCCGGCGGAGCGGCGGCTGCCGGCGCCGCCGTTGGTGGGGCTGCCGCAGGCTTGGAGGCCGGGGCAGCGCCGCCGGCGTTCAGGGCGCCCTGTTGGCGAGCCAACTCCAATGGCGACAGTTTCGCGCCGGCGGCAGGAGCCGATCCGGCCGCGGGTGCCGCTGCAGCGGGAGTTTTGGGCGGCGCCGTTTTGGCTGCGGCTCCGGCGGCCGCCTGCGCACGAGCCATTTCAAGCGGACTCATCCCGGCCGGTTTGGCGCCGGCTGCGGCAACCGGTTTCGCCGGGGCGGGTGCAGCGGCCTTAGCAGGCGCTTCTTTGCCGTGCTTATCGGGGGCGGCTTTTTTGACGGGAGCGTCGACCACGCTCAGGTATTGCGGATCGATGTCGTACCAGCTGATGTCGACCGGCCCATCGAACTGCACGAGCGCTCGCCCGCTCATATTCACCGTCTTCACGACGCCCGTCAGCGTCTCGAACCGCTTCAGCTCGGCGATTCCACTTTTGACGACGACGTATTTGTCCGTCAGCTGAGCTTTGAGCTTTTCAGCGATCTCGATCGACATAATTGGCGTCGTTGCGGGGTGAAAAGATTCCCGGTGCGGCTCACGGTCTGCGGTTCATTCGGGCCGCTTCCGTCTTTTTCGAACAGGACGCATTCTGGGTCAAGCGAGTGGCGAATTCAAGGCTTCGCGCACGCTCCCCGCAGGGTCACGATTCGGCATTGCCAACGCCTTGGGCCAAAGACTAAAACGCCGCCCCCAATCCCCCCGAGGCATCCCCCCATGGACGAGCAATCCCTGCCGGCCCCATTGTCGGCCGTGCATTCGACTCACGCACAGTCGGCTGCCAATGAGTCTGTCGGCAATGCACGTAAAGAATTCATCGGCATCATGATGAAGTGCTGCCGCACGTATGTGCGTGCCTATCTCAACCCCAATGGCGACGCCTTCATCGGTCGCTGCCCGCGCTGCCTGGCGCTCGTGCGAATCGATGTCGTCGAAGAGGGAGGCTCGCCAAACCGGTTTTTCGAGGCTTGGTAGGCGCCTGCAGGCCCGGGAATCATGTTGACCGAATTTCCCAAGGCACCTAAACTGCCGCGGCTTTTTCCCACCCCTGGCGACTGACGGCCTCCGCGCGACCGGTTTTGGGCTGGCTGCCTCCTATGAATCACCCCCCGAAAGACTCCCAAAGTTTGCGGGTGGTGACCTCCGATCCGGCTACGCCGCCCCAGCTCTTCGACGCCGGGGCGGACGATTCACACCGGCGCCTGGGCCTTGGGGCCAAAGTCCCCAGTTGGCTACTTTCGCTCGTGCTGCACGCGGGACTCTTCGTCGTGCTGGCCCTGTCGCTGCCCGGGCTTCGCGGCGGAATTGTCGGCGACCCGGACGGTGACCTGCGATCCGTCGGCATCTGGGTCGGCCACTCGGGTGACGGTACCGATGGCGACGGAAGTGGACACGGCCCAGCCCATGCAGCGACGGGCGACACGAAATTCGTCCCGATCGACACCAGCGCTCCCCAGGCACTTCCCCCGGCGACACCGATCACTCAGCCGCCGGTCAAGAACGCCTTACCCGACATCTCTGCTTCGATCGCTCCCGCCCCCATCGTTCCTGCGCCGCTCATGCCGACGCCGCCGGTCGCCGTCGCGACCAGCGCGTCTCACGCCCCGAATGCGGTTCCCGCCTCGCCGATCATCGGTCCCGGCCCGGCTCCCGAACGGGCCGGACTGTTTCAAGCGCATTCCCAACCGCGATCGTCGGACGGCAAACCCGGCTCCGTCGGCAGCGGAGGTGGTCGCCGTGGATCGCGTGGCACCACGCCCTTTTTCGGCATCGTCGACGTCGGCAGCCGCTTCGTTTACGTCATCGACTGCTCGGGCAGCATGTACAGTCACGACGCGATGGGCGCCGCCAAGCGCGAACTCTTGCGAAGCCTGCACACGCTCAACCGGTTCCAGCAGTTTCAAATCGTCTTCTACGATACCGAACAACGGTGGCTCAAAGTTCCCGGCAACGTCGATTTTCGCTACTTCGCGGCCGATGAAAAGAATCTGCGGCACGCCGCCGAGTTCAGCGCCGAGATCGAACCGAACGGAGGGACGGTGCACCTGGCCGCTCTCGAGTTGGCGCTGCGGCTGCATCCCGACGTGGTCTTTTTTCTCACGGATGGCGGCAAACCGGGCCTGTCGCCGTCCGACTTGGAGGAGTTGAAGCGGCTCGACGGACGACGCACGCGAATCCACTGCGTCCAATTCCGCTCGGAAGACGATCCCGACGCCGCCCTGGCGACTGACTTCCTCCGCAAGCTGGCCGACCAGAATGACGGCCAATACGTCTGCCGCGACGTCTCCCGCTTCGACGCACCGAGCACGGCCCGCAAACTCGACCGATCCTCCGGCGAGGAGCACTGAACGATGTCTCCCCTGCGACGACGCGGCTCCGACTCGAATCGCCTGCGAACGGCTCGTTACGGCCTGCTCGCGGCGCTGGCTCTCGCACTCTTCCCGGCGATCGCGCGGGCCGAAGGGCCGCTCCCGCCGGGATTCGCGAATCTCGACTTTCGCAAACTGCTGGAGGCCGGCGGCGGCGTGGGCGTGGTCATCGGCGCGCTCAGCGTCGGCATGGCCGCCCTGGTGTTCGAGTATCTGATCTCGCTGCGTCGCGGGGCGACTATTCCGCGGCAATTGGCCGAACGGCTCCAGGAGCTGATCACGCAGAAACAGTTCAAGCAGGCCGCCGACGAATGCCGTGACAATGGCAGTCTGCTGGCGCACGTGATCGGCGCCGGCCTGGGCGAGGTCGACGCCGGCTATGCGGCCGTCGAAAAGGCGATGGAAGACGCCTGCGCCCAGCACGCCGGCCGGCTTTATCGCAAGATCGACTATCTGTCGGTCATCGGCACGCTTTCCCCGATGCTCGGACTGCTGGGGACCGTGTGGGGCATGATGCTGGCTTTCTCCGAGTTCGCGTCGAAGGCCAACGTCGCTGTGACAGAACTGGCCCCCGGCATCTCGACGGCCCTCGTGACCACGCTACTCGGACTGGCGGTGGCAATTCCCGCGTACGCCGCGTACGCCTACTTCCGCAATCGGGTCGACGAAGCGGTTGCCAACTGCTCGCAGGTCGCCGACCACATCTTCTTCGAGTATCGCCGCGACCAGGCCGCCCGCCGCCGCAAGTTCCGCGCCCTGCAGCTCAAGGCGCGAAACGAGCGCGAGCGCCTGCGACCCGCCTTCCCTCCGGTGGCCATCGAACGGGAGAAGTCGGCATGAGGCCTCCCGTCCGCCATCGCGAGTCCGGCGTGAAGTTCAACATCACGCCGCTGATCGACATCGTCTTCAACCTGATCGTCTTCTTCGCGCTGGCCAGCCTCTACGTCCGCAAAGAGACGGCCCAGCCAGTCGCGTTGCCGGCCGCCCGCCAGTTCGACGCGAACGAACAGGCCGCCGCGCGACGCCTGACGATCACGCTCGGCTCTGATCGCCGCATCTTCGTCGCGGGCGAGCAGGTGGCCGCGGCCGACGTCGAACGACTACTCGTCGAACGCGCCGGCAGCGAGCCAGCGACCCTGGACGTTCGCCTGCGCGCCGATCGCACCGTCCCCTTCGCTGACGTCAAGCCGATGATCATCGCCTGCGCGCAGCACGGGATCACCAATCTTCGCGTGGCTGTCGAAGAGAAATAGGACAGACGATGCGGGTGGCCAAGGTCCGACCGAGCGGTCCGGTGTGCGACTTCGATCGCACGGTGACCCCGATGGTCGACGTCGTATTCCAGTTGCTCGTCTTTTTCGTGCTGGCCTCCAGCGGCCGCATCGCCGAGCGAACTCTCTCGACGACCCTGTCAGCGGGCGCCGTGGGATCGACCGCCCCGCTGACAACTCCCGCCGTCGAACGCGCCCCGGAACTCTGGCTGCACCTCCGCCGCGACACCGCCGACACGCACACGGAGGTCCGCATCAACGACGGTCCAACCGGCGACGTCGGGCTCCTGCCGCAAACGCTGCGCTCCGCCAACGGGATCGACGCAACGAGCAACGTGATCCTCGACGTGCAGGGAAAAATCCCCTGGGGCGACGTGATCGCCGTCTACGACGCGTGCCGCGCGGCCAAATTCCACGCGATCAACTTCGCGGCTGCGCCGAACGAGTTGCACTGACGGCCGGCGATATCGCCGTCCTCAGCAGAGATCGCGATCCAGCCAGGAGCGGTAGGCCGACCGCGCAACGGCGAACGCCACCACCGACACGGTGCAGGCTGCAATCGCGGCGACCGCATAGAAAGAATCGCTCAGTGCCGCCGCGACGACGAACACGTACACCGCATAGAGAATCAGCGCACTGATGAGAGCCGTCAGCGATTCCTCCCGATCCAGATTCGCGGTTCCAATTCCAAGAAAGATCGGAGTCCAGGCCCCGTAGGCGACCATTGCCCACCAGATAGCGGGACGGAAGACCGCTTTCCACAGAACCCAATCTCCCATTACCGGAATCCCGATCGCCAAAACCAACATCGACGCCACGGAGCCGACCGTAATGAGTCCCACCGCTTGTACGTGCTGCCGGCGGTTGTGAGGTCGCAAGAATTCGTGGATCAGCAACGTGCGCGACGACGGTTCTCCGAATGTCACGGAAGGCAAATAGGCGGCAAACGGCAAGAAAATGAGCAGCAAAGCCCACAGGTCCACGTCGACTGAACGCAGAAGGAAACGCAGGGCAAGGATCAACCCGCCAATGAACAGGCCGCTGCCAATCCCCTGATGCGTCAGGCCCCAAGCGGCGTCCCAATGGCGTGCACGTCGCCACACTCGGGCGATCGGGAGATTCGCGGCATCAAGCGGCGTAAAGCGTCGTCGATAGCGGCTGCCGTCGAGTGGCGGCCGACGCCAAAACTTGAAGATCACGCGGGCCGCCACTCGGCCGGCTAATTCGAGCGCCGATCGGTCGCGGCCCGCGGCCTCGCGCACCGACGTGAGTCGCACGGCGACCACCATCAGCGCTAGCAGGCTGCTCGCAAGCAGGAGCAGTGCCGGAATCATATTCAGCGAAAAACTGACAGCTCTGCCATAGGACCGGAAGACGGCCAACCAGACATACGCCACGAACACCAAGGTAGACAGGCCGCGCGGAGATTGGCAGCAAAAGCAGGCGACGGCGAACGTGGCGAGCGCCTCGGCGACAATTGAAAGATGGGGACCGTCGGCACCCAGGATCGCCCACGCCAGCCCCGACGGGATCAACGCGACAAACAATCCCGCGAAGAGTCCGGCAACGACAAAATGAGCCCGATAGAGCCCGGGTGTCAAATGTGCCCTCGGCGAACTGAACATTGCTTGCAAATGCGAAACGAGCGGTTTCGCCAGGATCCAAAACGGCAGCAGGAGCCCGACAAGGTCCAAAACGCCACGCGCCGAGGAAGCGATCTGCATTGCGGTCAGCGCGGGCACGCCGATCGCGATCGCTATGAATCGCCAGCGCAGGTAGCTGCGCAGGACTTCAAAGTAGGGGTTCCGCCTCCCCCTTGAGATCGCACCACAAGTCGTCATCGTGGCGATCCTGCGCCTGCGGAACGGGATCGCCAGCTCCGCAGCAGGCTCCATACGTCCGAGTTCCAATCCACTTCGTCATTCACCCAGTGCAGGTAGGATCGGCGAATGAGAAACACGCCGGCCAGAGCCAGGGCCGACGACGCGATCGCGAAACCGTGGCCCGACAGCGGCATGGGAACGAGCGCGAACGAACCGATCACGCCACACATCCCGAAATAGCACACGTAGATGAAGGCGCTGCGATAAGGCCACGTCACGATGCCGAAGAGCGTCAGCAAACAACTGAGAGAAAGGATCGCCGGGCGCCACAGGTCCTCAATCGAGGGATCCTCCTGCTTCAGGATCCAGCACGTCAGGACGGCCCCGGCCAGGATCGATACCCAGCACAAGAACGTCGCCGTCGCTAAAGCCGCGCCAACGGCCCGCACGTGCTCGCTGCGCGATTGCGGGCGCAGCAGTTCCTGCATCAGCAACGGACGATTCTGCCCCAGAACACCGACAACGGGGATAACGGCCAGATAGGGCAGGCTCGGGGAGCCAATCAGGTCCCGAACTGAAAAATGCCAGAGGAACATTGCCACGAAACCGGTCGTGGCACCAAAGCAGAGACCAGTCACGGGTGCCAGCCAAAGCGTGCCCCAAGCCGCATGCCAGTGTCGGGCGCGCCAGAGCAAATTCGCGGGTGCTCGCGCGCCGACTCCGCGCCAATAGCGAATGTCTCCGAGGGGGGGGCCGAGCACTCGGGTCGCCCTCGGCGAGACGCCAGCTTGGATGCGGAGATGAAACTCGTGCATCTCCTCGTTGAACCGCGCCAGGCGCATTCCCACGCTCACCAGGCAGCCAATCGCGACGGCGAGGACGACAATCGTGACTGGCGTCGAAGGCGGCCAGATGAAGGCCCGACCTTGCCGGGTCACGACCAGACCCGGCATGACGATGACCATCACCACCAGCGTTTCCGGCCGCCAATGAGCCAGGAACGCCGGGATTGCCAGCATGGCCAGCAGGTACGCGACAACGGCGAGCGGAGAGACTCCCAGCCCGGGCCCGCAGCAGATCGCCAGCGCGAGCACACCGATCACGCCTGCGATCATCAGCCCGGCAAGCGCCAGGTGCGTCTGCCGCAGCCCGGGAACGAGAGGCGAAGTGGGAGCCCCCAACATGGCTTTCAGATGGATGCTCAGGCCGGCGCCCACCAAGCTCAGTAAGACGAATGAGTAAAAGCCCATGCAACCGCTTACGACCGTGAGCTGCACTTCCCTCACCTGCGGCGCCCGCGCTTCCCGCATCTGATTTTGCACAGGTTCCGGAGCGTCCGGCACTTGATAGAGGAGGCGCGAGAGGAAGATCATGAGCCCCAGCATCACGAGCCACCCGCCGGCTGCGATCAGCACGCCCAGAAAAGCGGGGCGTCGATAGGTTCGTAAGGCCGCCCGGTAGCGATTACGCACGCGTCACCTCGAGGAAGATGTCCTCCAGGCTCAGATCTTCGACGTCGACCGCGACCGACCACCGACTTTCGAGATCGCGAATCATTTCGGGCGACGCGTTGTGGACGCTGACAAGGGCTTCCGTGCCATTGCGCTCCAGTCGCAACGATCCGGGCACTGAAAACCCCGCGGGCAAGGGGGTGCGCGCCGTGATATGCAGCCGCTTGACTCGTTCCTTAAGCCGGTCGAGGTCTTCGTCGACGGCGATCGCGCCCCGTTCGAGAATCACAATCCGCTCGGCGATCCGCTCCAAGTCGGAGGTGATGTGCGTCGAGAAGAGGACGGTGCGCCCCCGGCCGACGAGATCGAGAACCGTGCGGACGAAGCTGCGTCGTGCTTCCGGGTCGAGGGCCGCCGCGGGCTCGTCGAGCACGAGCAGATCGGGCTCGTGGCCGATGGCTAGGAGGATGCTCAGCTTTTGCTGCTGTCCGACCGACAAGGGGCCGACTTTATCGGACGGATCGAGGCCCCAGCCGTTTCGCAGCCGCTCGATCAGATCGTCGTTCCAGTGTGGATAAAACGAGGCCTGATAGTCGATGATCTGGCCGACCCTCATCCACGGATAGAGGGCCGGCGTTTGCGGGACATAGCCGATGCGGGCCTTCGCCTCGCCGCTGAGGGTCCAGGCGGGCTCGCCAAACACGTGGATGCGGCCCGATTGAGGCTTGAGTAAGCCCAGCGCGCACTTGAGCAGGGTTGTTTTGCCGGTGCCGTTTTTCCCGAGCAGGCCCACGACGCAGCCGGGAGCCACCGCCAGCGAGACGTTGCTGAGGACGCTCTTCAGATCGAACGACTTGGAGACGTTATTGAGTGTGAGGACGAACTCGCTCATGGTGACGTTCCTCGAAGGCCGCGTTGACCAGCGCGCAAATGTCTTCGGGCGAGAGGCCGGCCGCCCGCCCCCGTTTGACCAGCCGCCGCACCAGGCGGACGACCTCGTCGCGATCGGCGGACTGCCGCTGCCGCAAGGTCCGACCGACGACGCGCATGCCGTGCCCGCGGACCAGCTCGACCACTCCGTCCCGCTCCAAGAGCGAATAGGCCTTGGAGACCGTCATCGGATTCACGGCCAGTTCGCCCGCCACCTGCCGCACGGAAGGTAGAAAGTCTCCGTCGGTTAGCCGGCCGGTCGCGATCTGCGCCCGAACCTGGTCGAAGATCTGTCGGTAAATCGGCACGCCGGAGCTCGGCGCGACATGAAACCGGAACCGCCCTTCGGTTGGCATACGTGTATCATAGTATCAATACACATACGGGCTGGCAATCGGCGATTGGGTTCCCTCGGACGCTCTAACTCAGGGGTGAAGCATCCGGTAGGGGCACTGCTGAGCGAGCTCAGCAGTGGCACACAGGACGGGTTTCCCTCAATCCGTCTCAGGCACGCCGGATGAAGTGGGCGGCGAAGCTGCGGATTTGGCGGCCGTTGAGGACGTGGAACATTCGCAGCTGTTGGATTGTCGCCTGGCTGAAGCGGCTGAGCGGGATGTGGACGAGCTTGCGGCGGTATTTGCGCGCCAGTCGGCGGATGCCCGGGCCCGGCGGCGCGGCGCTCAGCAGGGCGACGTGTTTTTCGCGGCTGTAAAAACAGCCGGCGGCGATCAGACGCTCTTCGAGCGTGTCGGTGAAATCGAAACGGCGGTCACGCCAGACATCGCGGATGGGTCGCGGCGGGAAGAGGAACATCGCTCCGCCGTAGGTCGCCAGCGCGATTCCCGGACCGATCGTTTCCTTCGCGAAGTCGGTGGCGTAGAACGACAGGGTCGATTCGTCGTGGCTTTCGGCGTGCCAGGTGATCCGCCAGGGATAGTCGCGCGGGTCGGCCGGGGCGTCGAAGAGCATGATTACGCAATCGAGGTTTCCGCGCACGGGCGGAAAGATCTTCACGTAGAGTTCGCCCGTGTGCCAGTTCCGCAGCGTCTCCCGCAGGTCGAGCCCGTCCTTGAGACTCGTGGTGAACTTTTCCGTGCGGGCCAGGTCGTTGCCCAAGAGCGCGAGCGCCGCGTCTTTGACGTGCGTGCGGAACCGCTCGATGGCGACGTCTTCCGGCGGCCAGCTGCATTGGCTGTACGGATTCCATTGCATCCGCCATTTGAGCTGATCGGGGCGCGGGGGTCGGGGTCGCAGCTCGCAGCGCCGCCAGACGACCGCCTGGCCGGGCAGCCGATTCTTCATTGTCACAATTTCGCCGTCGGGCAACCTCGCCTGATTGATGCCCATCTGCATCCGGGCGAAGGGAGCCGGACCGGCGTCGAGATACTCGCGGGCCGTCTCGGCGACGTGCAGGGCAAACTGGTCGCCGAAGACTTGCTGGGCCGCCGTCACCAGCGAGTACAAATCGGGCGTCATCCGCCGCTCGATGAGGGACAGGTTGCGGACGTACTGGAAATAGACCGAGAGGAGCTTGGGTGTGACCGCGCGGGCCAACGACTTGAGATCGCTGGCATAGCGATCGCGGGCTGCCAGCACGAGCGACTTGATGCCGTCGATCGACAGGTTCTCGTCGTCGTCAAGGTTGGCACGGGCCCGTTCGTACTCGGCGGTGACGAAGGGCAGCTCGCCGAGGAAAAATGCCAGCGTCGCCGCCTGCACGGAGACGATCCGCGTCGGCTCGACGAAGTCTTCGTCGTCGTCGTCAAGCGGGCGGCCATCGCGGTAGGCGTCGCGAATCCAGGGCCAATCCATCAGCGAGCAGAGAAACAGAATCGACGAGTGCCGGCGCTCCAGCTCGCGCAGTCGGGCGGCCATCGTGAGGCACCGCTGCCGATGCTGCACGCGCCGCGGCGGTCCGATCGCCGGCAGCACGGCCGCGGCAAACCGCTCGACCGAGACGCGTTTGAGCGCGTACGGGTCGGGCAGCACGGCCGTTTGCGGCTCGAAGGTCGCCGTCTCCCGATCGACGAACGCTCGCGGGATTTGCTCCTGCAGGGCGAATCGTAGCCCGGCGATCACCCCCTGGCACGGGTCGATGGGAACGTAACTGCACGACGGCCCAGCTTCTGTCGCCGGTTCCTCTGCCTCGGCGTCCTCGTCCGTGAAGGCATCGTCGGCCGCAGGCTCGTCCTCCGAAACAAAACGCGATTCGTCCTGCAGCACGGCCGAAATCGACGGCAGCAGCTCGACGGCCCGCTCGACGTCGGCCTGAAACGACGGGGGCAACGGCACGGCCAGGCAATCAAAGTCGGTGGCCAACAATCGCCGCCGCACTTCGATCGCATAATCGCCGCTGCCATGAATGATGGGCAAACAGGCAATCTTGGGACTGATGCGGAGAAAGTCGGAACTCATTTTGGCTCAGGAAAAAGCTCGTGCGGCCCGGCCGCGCTGCCTATTCCTCGTCCTCCTCCTCTTCGTCGTCATCGTCCTCTTCATCCTCGTCGTAATCGGGATTCAGGGGATCGTCGGGGGAGAAGAAGAAGTCACCCAGCCCCATTGGGACCGCGTTGCTGCCCAGCTGGCGGGCCTTGCGTTCGGCAAGCGAGTCGAGGTCGAGGGCGTCTTCGCCCAGGCACTTGGCCAAAGATTCTTGCCAGGCCTTGTCCTTGCCGAGCGGATGCTTGGGATCCTGTGCGATCCGCTTGAGGGCGTAACGCAGCACGTTGATGCCGTCGCGCGAGGAGAAATCGAGCTTGAGCTGGTGGGCGTTCTGCAGGAACTCGACCGTCAGGTTGAGCATCTCCGCGTCGGAGAACGGCAGGTGATAGCGGAGGATGGCCAACTCGTCCTCACGATTGGGATGCGACAACCCGAGCGTCGGCTGCAGGCGGCTTTGGATGTAGTCGGGGATCTCGAACGTCGATTCGTCCTCGTTCATCGTCACGGCGCAACGAAACTCGCGATGGGCGGGAATCACGATGCCGGCGACGATCGACTCGACGTAGCGACGATGGTCCAAGAGCGGCGCCAGGCTCGCCCACGACTTCTCGTTCATGCGGTTGCCTTCATCCAGGAGGCAGATGCCGCCTTGAATCATCGCCGAGACGAGGGGCGAAGCGTGGTACTTGATGGTGCCGCTCTCGGCGAGGACGGGCGTCACCAGCAAGTCTTCCGGGCGCGTGTCGGCCGTGCACTGATACACGTAAAGCGACTGCTGGCGCTCGCGCGAAGCGGCAATTGCCAGCGTCGTTTTGCCGATGCCCGGCGGACCCATCAGCCGCGGCGTCAGCGGCAGGTCTTTTTCGTCGACCACCAGCCAGCAGGCGAGGATCTGTTTGAGGATTTCCCGCTGCCCGATCCAGGTCCCCTCCGAACGGTCGGGGGAGCCGAGATGCAGGCGAACGCCGTCGATTTCGTGGATCTGACTCATCTTAGTTCCGCAGAGTGTGTCCCGCAGAGATTATCGAGCGACAGCGTCGGCATCGAAAGGAGCGGCTCGGACGTGCGCGGGAAGGTTTTTCGCTCGAAGCACCCAGGTGGCGTGGACCGTCGGACCTTTCGGCTCAGGTCATGGGGGCGTCCTTCGGTCAGGCCTGCTCGGGGTCCTTGGGCCGCGGGACGTCCGCGATAACGGACATCGACGGACAGGTGGAATCGTCGCGAAGCGGGGTCGAATCGTCCAGCCTCCGCAGGCAGACGAGGCACATATCGTCGCGCTGCGGGCGGGTGCCGCAGAAGTGATCGACCTCGGTGACGATGGCCTTGGTCAATTCCTCGGCCGTGCCGGCCACGGACGCCACGAATTGCTCGAGCCGCACCCGGCCGAACAACTCGTTGGCCGCGTTCATCGCTTCGGTGATGCCATCGGTGTAGACGACCAGGCTGGTTCCCGCCTCGAAAGGCAGCTTGAGTTCGCCGTAGGTGTACTCGGGATTAATCCCCAGCGGCATTCCCGATTCTTGGCGGCCTGTCGAGGCGGCCGTGCCGTCGGCCTTGCGGACGATGGGGGGCAGATGGCCGGCATTGGCGATGGTGATTTCGTGCCGGACTGGATCGAGGATCAAGAGCACGAAGGTGACGAAGCGGTGCCCCATACTCTGCGAATAGATTTCGGCGTTGAGGCCCGAGAGCACTTTGCCGGGCGTCGGCTGCGAGAACATGTGCAGCCGCACCGACGAATAGAGCCGGGCCATCAACAGCGCGGCGGGAATGCCTTTGCCGGCGACGTCGGCCAGGCCGATGGCGATCCGCCCGTCGTTGAGCGGGATGTAATCGAAATAATCGCCGCCGACGCGCTCGGCCGGCTCGTAATAATCGAAAAACTCGTAACCCGGCGGCGCGGGACGGACCTCGGGCAGGAAGCCGAGCTGCACCTGCGTGGCAAACCGGAGTTCGCGCTCGATGTCGGACCGGCGGAGCAAGTCTTCGTGCAGGCGGGCGTTTTCGATCGCCAGGATGGCCTGCGAGCCGACGCTGATCAGCACGTCCAGGTCGCTCTGGGTGAACTGGTGCCGCAGACTCTGAGTCTGTAACTGAATGGCGCCCAGGGATTCGCCCTTGGAGATCAGCGGGACGACGATCATCGAGCGAATGCTCAGACCGTCCAAGCTTTCGCTGGCGTCAAAGCGGCTGTCCTCGAGCGCGTCGGCGCTCAGGATGGCCTCGCCGCTTTGCATGGCCGTCCGCAGAATGGTTTTGCTCATCCGGACGGAGCCGGTGGCGTCTCCGCCGCGGGCGAACGACGCCTTGACGATGTTTTCCCGTTCTTCAGTGCCGGCCAACATCACGAAGCCACTGTCGGCCTGCGGGAAAACTTTAAAGCACCCGTCGAGCAGGCTCTGCAGCACGTCGTCCAGCTTGAGCGTGCGGGCGAGCGTGTTGCTCATTTCCAGGATCGCGCGGAGCTTGACCTCCGGCTTGACCCCCAGGCGCATCGTGGGGACCGACTTGGCGTCCATCGTGGTGATGATCGACGACGACTCGGTCGCATCATCATCGGACGAATCCCCCGAGGGGAGCTGCGGCATCGCCCGCGTGCGGCGCGGATCATCGCGCGGGATTTCGCCACTCGGACGGCCGGGCGTACTTTCGTCCCGATCTTCTTTGCGGGCGTGGAAGAATTGCAGGACGATGTCGCAGATCGTCACCTCGTCGGCGTCGTTCAGCGGCATCCGCGCGTCGATTGGCGTGCCGTTGAGAAACGTCCGGTTGCGGCTCCGCAGATCTTCCAGGAAAAAGCTGCCGCGGCGGTTGAGAATCTGCGCGTGCTGGCGGCTGACGGCCGCGTTATCGAGCACGATTTCGCAACTGGGATGCCGGCCCAGCACCATCCGCTCGCCGCGCAATTCCAGCACCTGCCCGGGGCGACTGCCTTTGATCACGTGCAGGAAAGCCACGATCCACGGCCTCTCAGGTTGGCGGATTCCGGGCGCAAGAGCAGCGCTACTTCCCAGCGCGAGGGGCCCGGTCCTGATTGTATGGTCAGGTCAAAACGCGGGTCAACGAGCCGCGCGCAGGGCGATTCCGTCACCGATCGATCGCTGAATGACAGGCGCAGATTGCCATGCGGCACGATCAAGCTGACGAGAAACTCATCTCGATGCCGCAATCGCCCCGAGTTTGGCCACCCTGGACAGCCCGTGCCCGCATTTCCAGAATAGGCCTGTTCCGCAATGATCCGGCGAATGACCCACGAGCGTTCGAACAGGCGCGCCCCGCGGCCGCACCTGACCGACGACCGGGGCAAAGGAGCACGACGTGAAGAAGGAAGAAGTGCTGGCCAAGGTCGCCTCGGGGGACCTGTCGATCGAAGAAGCGTCCAAGATGCTTGCCGAGGAGGCGCCCAAGCGCGGCACCCTGTACTGCAAGGTGAGCCAGAAAGGGGCGATCAGCGTCTACGGCCTGCAGCGGATGCCCGTGACGCTCTACGTCGAGCAGTGGGAGCGGCTGCTCGGCTTCGCCGACGACATCCGCGGCTTTCTCAAAGACCACGATGCCGAGCTGAAGCGCAAAGAGAGCAAGGTGACCTAAGACCCGGGAGCGCGAATGGGGAGTGCGATGCCCTCCCGGCTCGGATTTCGTGCTTTTCGGCAACCTAAGCGGGTCGCTGCTCGGCCCGTTGTTCGCGGTTGCCGGAGCCCACACGGGAACGACGCCAGAAACCAATCGCGTGGACCGAATCCGCGGGACGCCTCTAAAGGTGCGGGAGTTCGCGCGCGGGGGTCGCTTACGGAAACCAAGGCACGTTGCGGATGTGTTCGGCTCCCACGAGCTTGCAGATGGTCACCTCGCGGTCATCCCAGTTCACGCGTCCCTTGTCGTAGCTCAAGTCGTTCCTCTTTAGCGCCGCCTGCAATGTCGCGGCGGAGGGATCCGAAAACGCGCGAAGCAGGTCGGCCCAGTATTCCTCGTATTCCGCTGGCGTTGTGGCATCCCAGATTTCAGCGGCGTTCGTCTTGAAATATCGACTCTTTTGCTCCAGGAGGAACTCGACCCATTGCTCCCACAGCGCGAGTGTTTGCTCGTCCAGCAACTTCGCGAACGGCATTCGCAGGGAGCGAAGCCTCTGCCTGGCGACCGATGCTTCCGTGCACCAATTCGGTATCTGCGCGGAGACGCTCCCCGCATCGTCGTCATCTTCCTCGAGCTCATAAACGTCGATCTGCCGCTCGGCAGGCACAAACAGGCTCGCCCAGAAAACGGGAATTTCGTGGGGTCCTTCAGCCAAGACTTCCGATTCCGGATCCTCGGACCAGGTAACGCTACGCTCCTCGACCGTCAACAAATAGGCGCGATTACCCATAGCATTTCCGGTAGATCATCAGCGCGTCGCGAGCAAGAAACTGCGCATATTCGGACTTAGGGATTCGGCCGCTTCGGCGACGGCCGTTACCCTCGAAAGTGGCTTCGCCAGGCGGATTTCGTGCTTTTCGGCGCTCTAGCGCTCCAGCGCGCCGATGTTGTAATCGTGGTACTCGGCGAAGTCTTTTTGGAAGCGGCTGACGATCCGCTGATCGACGACGAAGAGGTAGGCGAGCAGGGCCGCCCGAATCCACATGCCGTTAAGCGCCTGGTGGAAGTACATGGCCCGCGGGTCGTTGTCGATATCGGTCGGAATCTCGCCGATGCGGCTGTCCCGCGGGAACGGGTGCAGGATCGGGGCGTAATCCTTCATGCGGGCGACCAGCTCCCGCGTCAGGCAGTACTTCGACAGGTCGAAGTTGCGATACGCCTCGGCGTCGTCGGGCGTGTCGTGCTCGCGCTGGATCCGCGTCATGTAGAGGCAGTCGACCGCTTCGATCGCCGGGACGCCGTCGATTCGGTCCTCGAACGATTCCAGCTCGTAAATCTTGATGTGCTTGCGCATCAGCCGGTCGCGCAGGTCGCTTCCCAACCGCATTTTCGAGTGCGGCGGCGAGATGAAGCACATCGAGACGTCGTCGAAGAGTGAGAGCAGGCTGGCCAGCGACCGCACGGTCCGGCCGCGGCCGATGTCGCCGCAGAAGCCGTAGAGCTTGCCGTCGAGGCTTTTGGTCAGGTCGGGGTATTTGCGCCGCAGTTCGTCGTCGAAGCGGTTCCAGCGCGACGAATCCTTGGGGTGTTTGAACTGGAACGTCCGCTTGATGGTGTAGACGTCGAGCAGGGCCTGCGTCGGATGCTCGTCGGCCCCCGAGCCGGCATTCACGATCGGCGCGCTGCGATGATCCATCAAATCCAGATCATTCATCAGGTACGCGCAGGACTCAGCAAAGTTGGGCACCACGCTCCGCATGATTACGATGTCGAAGTAACTCGAGAACATGCGGATCGAGTCGAAGGGGGATTCGCCCTTGGCTTCCGAGGAGACGGACGCGTCGCGGACTTCGTTGCAGGCGATGCCCAACATCTGGGCTGCCGCCGAGAACGAGAGGAACGTGCGGGTCGACGGCTGCGTGAAGTAGAGCATGGCCCGGTAGTTGGTCAGCAGGCTGCCGAGGAACCGCTTCCCTTCGCGAGATTTGTCCAACTGGCGGATCATATCGGCGATCCGCGCGAGGTCGTCGATCAGGTCGCGGTCGAACTGGGCGGAAAAGATCACGTGCCGCAGTCGCTCGCTGCGCTTGAGCTCAGCCAGCTTCATGTTGAGCGGCTGATTGAGACGCGACTCGAAGTCGTAGTATTCCATGGCTTCCCCGCCTTCCCTGCCATGTGCGTGCCGCCGGACCTGCATGCCCGGCACCCGAACCCCCAGCACAACTATATCAGCGGCCGACCCCGCGACCAATCACCCGGCAAACCAAGCAGTCTGCCCGCGCTACTTAATCTTCCCCGCATAGGAAAGGTCCTGCAGCAGGGCGTAGCGGATGACGTTGAAGGCGATGCGGACCGCGTCCGCATGGTCGTAACCGGCGCAGGCGACGGAGGCCTGCCGCTCGAGTGCGCAGCTCAGGTCATACTTGCTGTAGATCACGCAGTAGCGACCGTTGACCTCGATGCCTTCCAGGTAAGGTTCCCCCTCCTTGAAGGTCGAATCGAGCGGGTCGTTCGCGTTGCCGCTCTGCGGAATGCGACGTTTCACCCGTTGGATGGGGAAGCCGATTCCCGATGAGAAAAGCTCGTGCGTGATCGGAATCCGCTCGAGCTTTTTATCGGGGAAGATCTGGTGGACCATTTCACGAAAGCTCTTGTCGAACTGCGGCGAGCCACAACAGCTGTCGGCGAAGAGAACGGCGCCATTCTGGAGATATTTGCGGAGGTTCTGGATTTCCTGCGGGCCCAGCTCGAACGTGGCCCGGCCGTGCATGTAGGCGAGCGGATAGCGGCGGAGCTGCGGATCGCTGGGCAGCAGATTTTTTTGCTGAGTCGACGCCTTCACGCCGGACCGCTCATTGAGGGCCATCAGCACGTTGTAGAGGGCTCGCGGAGCCGCGTCCCAATCGCCGGTGTGCCGGAGCTTGGCGACTTGCAGCAATCCCCGTTGGATGTGGTCTTGCGGTCCGGCCGCCTCGACGTTTGGAGCGTCGAGCTTGTCGTAAGGCTCACGGCCCGTAGCGTAGGCCACCACGTTGGCGCCGACCTTCATCGCGTGCAGCACGAGCAGATTGAAGGCCGCGGTCCGATTGGGGACCGGCTGCAACGACCACTTGTCCCACAGGCACGAGTGATCGCGGGGCGCGTAGACGAACGACGTGCGACAGCCGAAGTCGACTCCCAGGAGCTCCGTCCCTTCGGGGTCGAGCGGAAACTCGGAGCGATAAATCGGATGCTCCGGCGGCAGCCGTTTGAGTTGTGCATCGCCCGGGTAAATCCGCGCGACCAGGTTCTTGATGCCCTCGTCGAAGCCGGCGCCGTTGCAGTTGTCGACGGCGAAGATAAAGCCCCCTTGCTCGATATAGGCCCGCAGCAGCTTCACCTGGGGCTCCGTGAACTTCGGCTCCTCTAGCCCGCTGAGATAGAGAATGGGCGCCTGCAGCAAATCGCGAACGCTGCCGTTGGCCTCGACCTTGTCGAGATCGACCTGCTGATAGGTCAACAGCTTGGGCCACTTCGGCAAACCGCTGACGTAATCGGTGAGGTTGCGGGCGTCGTTCGGGTGCAAATTCCAGTTCGGCGGCTGCGCTTGTCCTCCATAATTGAGCTTATTGATCAGCACCGGCGCGAGCCCCTTCGACAGGAACAACAGGGCAAAGCTCGACCCAATCAGCGGATCGGCTTCAACTCCGGCTGACGTGCTCCAGCTGCCGTCGCGCCGCGATTGCCGCTCGATCAAGTAAGCGGCCCCTTCGCGATACCAGTCGTGGTTGCCGAAGAACCGCTGCCCCGACAGTCGTCCCGCCCGTTCAATGCCGTAGAGGTAATAGAGCACCCAGCGGCCCCCCTGCTCGCCCGGATTGACGCCCACGGCGAAATATCGCGACAGCCATTGTTGGGCCCGGCGGAGGGCCTCCGTGGTTCGGTCGTTGCGATCACAGCACTTGGGCGAGCCGTCGGCGTTGGTGTCGTCGCCGTTCGAGCCGAGCATCTGCTCGCAGATCACGATGGAGCCGATACCCGCGCACGTCATGCTGCCTGTGCTGTGCTGATTAATCTGATAGCCCCAGCCGCCGTCTTCGTTTTGCGTTTTCAGGAAATGTTCGAGCGTGCGTTCCCAGGTCTTGCGGCCGATTTTGATCCCTGCAATGGCTGCTTCCCGGAGACCGAGGATGGCGAATTGCGTGTTGCTGTTGTCCTCCGAGGCGACGTGAAGGCCATAGTTCCACATGCCGGAGGTCGGCCCCCCGTCTTTGACTTGAAAGTCCTCGAGCTGCGACGCGATTCCCGTCATGCGAATGCGGTCGGTATCCCACTGATGGGCGGCGGAGAAGGTCATCAGCATCAGCGACTGCTGATAAGTCGCATACGCGTACTGCGGATCGGGAACGTGTCGCAAAAATCGCAAGCCGCGGACGACAGACGGGTCGTCGGCCGGCACGCCCGAGGTCAAGAGGGCCAGCATGACGAGGGCGGTGGCGCCGGAGGCGTGGCCGCCGGCCGGGCCGCCGCCAAATCCGTAGGAGCCCTCCGGGTTCTGCACGCGCATCAAGAATTGCTGCGCGCTACGGATTGATTCCTTCACGCGGGCCGCCGACAGATCCTGATCGGCCCGCGCCGACCGCAGCGGGGCGGTCGCCTGCCCGACGATCGCGGCGATCAGCAAGGCGTTCCAAAAACCGCCACATCGCCAGCGCATGAAAAATCGATTCCACACCGCGCCCGGCCCGCGGCAAGCGACTCGACCCGCATCTATTTGCCGTCCGTACAGCGAACGTCCCGCACTCGCGTGTCCCGAGTGCGCGCGACAGCCGATTGCATTGTACGAGCCGGGCGGGCGGCCGGCAGCCTTCTCCGAGTAATCGCGGCGCGGGCGGACTGAGCGAAACGATTGCGGCACTCGACGATCAGTGCTTGCCGAGCTTTTCCTCGAACAGGCGTTGCATGCGGGTCCAGGAGCGTTCGTCGGCCAGCTTGTTGTACGACATACCCGGATTGCCGTGCGTGTCGGCGTCGGGAACGGTGAAGCTGTGGCGCGACTTGGCGTAGATGTCGAACTCGTAATCGGTCCCCGCTTCATCCAGGGCCTTGCGGAACTTGTGGATGGATTCGTCGGGAATGAACGAGTCGAGCGCCCCGGTGCAGATCACGATCGTCGGCTTGATCACCTTGGCCTGTTCGGGAGTTGGCGTGGGCAGCGCCGCGTGGAACGTGATCACGGCGTCGAGATCGGCTCCGGAATAAGCCAGCTCGAGCACGGTCGAGCCACCGAAGCAATAGCCCATTGCCGCCAGGTGGGTCGCATCGCATTCGGGCTGTTGCTTGAGAATATCGAGGGCCGCGTTGGCTCGCTTCTGCCACTCGTCAATGTTCTGCCGCACGTGCGTGGCCATTTCCATCGCTTCGTTGGGGTGCTTGGTGAATTTGCCGTCGCCGTACATATCGCAGGCGAACGCAATGTAGCCGAGCTTCGCGAGCTGGTCGGCCCGGCCCCGCGCGTAGTCGTTGAGCCCCCACCACTCGTGACAAACCAGCACGCCGGGACGTTTGCCCGAGATGGCGTCGTCCCAGGCCAGATGCCCGATGAACGTCTGGTCGCCGACTTTATAGGTGATCTTCTTCGTCTGCACGGCCGCTTCTCCCGAAACAATCAGGCTGCCGAACGCGATGAAAGCCAGCACGCAACGCAACATGGTTCACTCCGCAGTCGTAAGGCCAATGAGGCGACCACGAGCGTCGTCCGCAGACGCCCACGGGCTTGCTCGCGGCGGCTGGGCGAATGATACGGCAATTGACACAGACGGGCGAGCAGCCGGCCGACGCAGCCGGAGCCACGCGACGTGACACAAAACTTTGAAGAAAAACCGGCTTGACAGCTCGTTGTATCACTGTACTATCAGACTAGTACACGGCGATGGGAACGACCACGCCAGCCACAAAGTCCTCGACGCGTCGCCGTGGACTGCGGTCGCAACGGACGAAATCATGTTTGTGCATGTCGACCCCTCCAACGGCATCGCGATTTACGATCAGATCGTGCGGCAGGTGAAATTTGCCGTCGCCAGCGATGCCCTCAAGCCGGGAAATCTCGTGCCGTCGGTCCGCGAGCTGGCCCGCGACCTGACCGTCAATCCGAACACGGTCGCCCGCGCCTATCGCGAGTTGCAGGCGGCCAACGTGCTGCAGGCGCTCCGCGGCACCGGGCTCGAGATTACGGCCGTCGCTCCCAAGAAGTGCCAGGCGGATCGGGCCGCGCTCATTCGCAGCCGTCTACGCAGCGTGCTGGCGGAGGCTCGACAAAGTGGTTTGCCGGCCGACGAGATCCGCAGCCTCGCCGACGAGGAGCTGGGCCGGCTCGAAACCCAGAGGGACCAGTCATGACCGAGGCATTTTCGCTTCGTAACGTCACCAAGCAGTACAAGTCGCAGCTGGCCCTCGACGACGTGACTTGCTCCTGCGAGTCGGGCGTGGTCTTCGCCCTGTTGGGGGAAAACGGCGCGGGCAAGACGACGGCGATCAAGATCCTGCTGGGACTGCTCGATCCGAGCGCGGGCGAGGCCTCGGTGTTGGGGCTCGACAGCCGCAAGCACAGCCTGGAGATCCGCCGCCGCGTCGGCTATGTGCCCGATCAGCCGGCCCTCTACGACTGGATGACGGTTGACGAAGTCGGCTGGTTCGTCGGCGGTTTTTATCCGCCCGGCTATCAACGTCACTACAACGAGCTGGTCGAGCACTTCGAGCTGCCGCCGGGTCGCCGCATCAAGGAGCTTTCGAAGGGGATGCGGGCCAAGGTCTCGCTCTCGGTGGCAATGGCGCATCGGCCCGAGCTTTTGATTCTCGACGAGCCGACGTCGGGTCTCGATCCGATGGTCCGCCGCGAATTCTTGGAGAGCATGGTCGACGTCGCCGCCCAGGGCCGCACGGTGATCCTGGCCAGTCACCAGATCGCCGAGGTTGAGCGGGTGGCCGACTACGTCGCGATCTTGCGGCAGGGGAAATTGGTGCTGCTCGAGCAGCTCGACGCGCTCAAAGACCGCGTGTGCGAACTCACCGTCACGCTCCGCAACGGCGTCCCCGATCTGCCGAATGTGCCGGGCACCGTGCTGCATCGCGAACTCAAAGGGCGGCAGTGGCGGCTGCTCGTGCGGAACATGGATGAATCGCAGTTCGACGGCTTCCGCATCGCCGAAAACATCCGCAGCGTCGAGGTGCGTCGTCCGTCGCTCGAAGAGATCTTCGTCGGCTACATGAAAGGCGAGCCGGTGCCTGAAGCGCCGAGCGAAGTGCCGGCCCTGTGAGCGGCGCGCTCGTCACACGGAGCGGTCGGCGGGGGATGTTCAAGCCGTTGATTGAGCACTGATCGAACCGGGCCAAGTCGGAAAACGCGAGAGCCAGAGGGTCGTATGAGTCGGGCGATCGTCGGCCGTATATTTTGGAAAGAGATCCGCGTCCAGCGCGCGTTCTGGTTCTGGATCCTGCTGCTGGGCGCTTTCGTCCAGTTCGTACCCAGGCTGCTGGGGCGGGACTGGTACATGTCGGCGCTGAGCAGTCAATGGTTCCTGTCGGTCAACATCGTCGTTTCCTGTTGTTTTGCAGCCGGCTCGGCGGCGATCGCCTTCGCGGGCGAGACCGAGGGGCGCACCAAGTCGCTCTTTCAGCGGATGCCCCTGCAGACCGCCGACCTGCTGGTGGGCAAGGTCGGTTGGATCCTTCTGGGTACGTACGCGCTGTTTCTGTTGCTGACGCTCAGTGGTGCCCTGTTGGGTGACGGCCGAACCACGTACTGGTCGAATGACTTCGCTCCGCGGCTCGATTTGGCGATCACCTGGCTGATGCCGGTCCCCTTTCTCGTGGTCGGCGTGCTCTGCTCGCTGGTCCTCCGCGACGTGCTGACGACGGTTGCCGTGGCAGGCATCGCGACGAGCGTGCTGATGGGATCGCTCGCCGGTGAGCACCGGGCTCTGTTCCTGTTGTGTTTCGCTGTTTTGGCGGTCGTCGACGTTTTGGTGGCACCCGCGTGGCTCAAAGATGCTTCGATTGCACCTTGGCCGGCGTGGCTGCGACGATCGGGCAGTGCGGCGGCGTCACGTGGCCATTCGACATTCAGCGTCCGCTCGCAAAGCGCGTGGCGGCGGACGGCCAGCAGCTTGATTTGGAAAGAGTGGCACCAGGCGATCGGCTTGACGCTGACGTTGGTTCTCGGCGGAGCCGTCGTGATTTCTGTCGTCGCCTATCTTTTCTGGCAAAACGGTCGCAACTTCGAGTTGAGCCTGGCCAGCCTGCTCCCAATGCTTCTGCTCGCGCTGCCGCTCGTGTTTGGCGTGGCGGCTGGACACTCGGATCGCCGCGACGGGGCGTTTCGTCTGCTGGCGCACCGCGGCGTCTCGCCGAGCGCTTACTGGCTGACGAAGCACGCGGTCTGGCTCGGACTCGCGCTGGCGACCTGCTGTGGCTTGCTCGGTTGGGAGCACGCGTTGTCCGAATTTCGGCCCTTTGTCAACAGAGTTCGCCTGCCTCCGTTGTGGGACATCGCACACTCCGCCGCGCACGCGACTTTTCAAAACGACAACAGCAACACGCCGGCGATCCTGGGAGTCGTCATTTTCGACGTCGTGCTGCTCTATTCGCTCGGCGCTCTCTGTGCGGCGATCATCCCCAGCACGCTCAGCGCCCTCGTGATCGCCATGATTGGTTGGCTGGGACTCTGCTTCTATTGGTCAGGCGCCGCGTGGCTGGAGCTGGTCGCCTGGTGGTCGCTCGGCATCTTGCCGCTGATCTTTCTGTTCGCCGGTTGGATGCGGACTCGCGATTGGCTCGTCGATCGCAATTCGCTGGCGGCCTGGGGTCGCGCGGCGCTCAGCCTGGTCGTGCCGTTGTCCGTTATCGCCGGCACAATCGTGGTCTATCGGGTCACGCAGATTCCGCCCGTCACTCTCCCGTTGGAGGTGCAGCAGTCTTCGCAGCCAACGACCGTCGCCGTGCATCCGCCCAAGCAGTCGCTCTTTGTCGATGCCATGCTGGCACTCACGCCGCGGCCGCCCGCGACCGACATGTCCGCCAGGCTCACGGCAGCCGACGGCTGGAAATACGCGGATGAAGCCACGCGCGATTTTGTTGCCGCGAATGGGCCTGCGCGACGGCTGGCGCTCCAGGCCGTGCAGCAGCCTCCGGGCGACTTTCCTGCGGAGGCATGGCGGGGGATCGTTCCCAACAACGACCGAGGCTTTGCTGAATACCGCAACGACCGAGGCTTTGCTGAATACCGCGACCGGGTCGCGGATCTCGCTGCGCTGCTGCGTGATTCGGCCCGCAAGCTCGAGTCGGAAAACAAACTGGCCGAGGCGCTCGACAATTACATCGCAATGGCGCGGCTGGGGGACGACTTGGCTCGCTCGAACCGCGTGCCCGCACCGTACCATGCTCCGGCCACCGCGATGATGGCCATGGCCGCAATGGATCGGTGGGCGGCGCATCCGCAGCAAACGGTCGAGCTGATCAAGCGGGCCATCAGCGAATTTCAGCAGTTCGAGCAAGCGGCCGATTTCGGCTCAAGCCGCATTCTTGCGGCGTGGCGAGCCGAGCGGCAACTCTACGACGACTACGTCTGGAAGGGGCAGAACCCGCATCCGCAAAACCGCTCTGCGGCCGAAATGGGGTTCGTTCGCTGGTGCCTGCCCTGGGAACTGGTGCGGCTGCAGCGGGTGGAAGATGCGGTGTACGCGCGAGTCCTCGACGAAACGCAGCTCGTCGAGCGCGAGCTGCATAATCGCGGATTTGTGGATGCCGGGCTGGTTTCCGCCGGCCGCTGGGGCGTTCCCTGGGCGTGGCTGAACACCACCTTCCCACCGCCGGACGAGGCGGTTGACGGAGCCCTCTGGAGAAACAATGGCGAAAGTGTCGTGAATCGTGCGGCCCTGGCCCGCCTGCATTTTGTCGCGTGGGCGCTGGCCGGTTATCGCCGCGAGCATCAACAGCTGCCAGAGCGGCTCAGCGCGCTCGTGCCCACGTATTTTGCCTGGTTGCCTGTCGATCCTTGGACCGGAAGCGAGTTTTTATACGAGCCGCAGGGAGTTCCCGCGCGACTCGACAGCGATTTCGGCGATCATCTGCAGGCGTTACAGCCATTCGTCGCGAGCGCGGGACGTTTGGGCGCCCGCATCGACGTTCGTCAGATGACAGCGGGCCGGGTGCACGTTTCCATCGTCGATCATGGGGGGAGCCCGGTGGCTACGGAATCCGCAACAACGCCGCTGCAGCTTTCCGGCCCGGCCGTCGCCGTGC
>Ga0210390_10000919_pt1 | contig 29710 bp, 29 predicted proteins | sample IncBWH11OmetaG_FD_161050 | JGI IMG/M metagenome (GOLD analysis project Ga0210390, IMG submission 161050) | Forest soil microbial communities from Barre Woods Harvard Forest LTER site, Petersham, Massachusetts, United States - Inc-BW-H-11-O ...
AGTGTTTGGAATCGCGGCCCAGAGCCGGCGTCATTGCACATTCTCCCCACACTCTGGTTCCGCAACACATGGTCGTGGACGGAGGGAGCGGTCAGACCAATCCTTCGCAGAGCAGGAGGTGTCACGGGTGCGAGTGTTGTGGCCACATCACATCCGGAATTGGGAGAGTGCTTCCTCTATTGTGAAGGAGACGTGCCCCTGCTCTTCACGGAGAATGAAACGAATAGCGAACGCATCTTCGGCACACCAAACCGATCTCCATACGTGAAAGATGGGATCAACAACTATGTCGTGCATCAAGCGTCTGGCGGAGTAAATTCTGAGGAGACGGGGACAAAGGTTTCGCCGCACTACCGCGCGACAGTGAGATCTGGCCAGTGCGAAGTCATACGCTTGCGGCTGAATAACATCGCTGCCAGTAGCTTAAACACAATCTACCCTGCGGCGGAAGGAAATCCCTTCGGAGAACATTTCGATGCGGCTGTAAGAACCCGCCAGGAGGAAGCCGACCAATTCTATGCCACGGTTATTCCATCGAAGCTGGATGCGGATGCGGCCAACGTGATGCGCCAAGCAGTGGGGGGAATGCTCTGGTCGAAGCAGTATTACAACTTCGATGTCGACAAATGGCTCGAGGAGCATGGCGCTGACCCGTTTAAGCCGAAACAGCACGGCCCGCGCAACGAGCACTGGCACCATATGTACAACGCAGACATCATCTCAATGCCAGATAAGTGGGAATACCCCTGGTATGCGGCTTGGGACCTGGCCTTCCACGTCCTCGCTCTTTCGCTGGTGGATGAGGAGTTCGGAAAACAGCAATTGGATCTGATGCTCGAGGGACGCTACATACACCCAAATGGACAGCTCCCGGCGTACGAATGGAACTTCGGCGACGTTAACCCACCGGTGCATGCCTGGTCCACCATTTTCACTTACCGCCTCGAGCAAGTGCGCCGTGGCCGCGGTGACCTTGATTGGCTAGAACGTTCCTTTCAGAAGCTCTTGCTTAACTTCACGTGGTGGGTGAACCGCAAGGACCGCACGGGAAAGAACGCGTTCGAGGGCGGCTTTCTCGGACTGGACAATATCGGAGTGTTTGATCGCAGCGCGCCGCTGCCGACTGGCGGGTACCTAGAGCAGGCTGATGGTACTGCCTGGATGGCACTCTTCTGCCAAAACATGCTCGAGATCGCAGTGCAATTGGCGCTGGAGCGACCTGCCTACGCAGAGATGTGCGCCAAGTTCTCGAGCCATTTCCTGTGGATCGCTTCCGCGATGGTACATGCAGGCGAGGACACGGGCATGTGGGATGAGGAAGATGGCTTCTTCTATGACGTACTGCGTCTGCCGGATGGATCGTCGCAGCGTCTGAAAGTACGTTCCATGGTTGGGTTGCTGCCCCTGTGTGCGGTTACTGTTTTTGAAGGGGAACTGAGAACAAAATATCCGGAGATGTTTCAGAGTGTGCGGCGATTGATTTCCGCTCGCCCAGAGTTGACAGCATCGATCCACGACCCAACTAAGGCTGGCTGTTCCGACCGCTCAATGACTGCGGTTTTGAACGAGACAAAACTCCGCCGGGTACTGAGCAAGATGCTCGACGAGGATGAGTTCCTGAGCCCCTACGGCGTACGCTCTCTCTCTCGCTACCACCTCGAGCATCCCTATGTATTTGCTGCAGGAGGCAAGGACTACAGCGTGTCCTATCTGCCGGCAGAGTCCGACACAGGCATGTTCGGAGGCAACTCCAACTGGCGGGGGCCGATTTGGATGCCCGTCAACGGGCTCATCATCCGCGCGCTGGGGATGTACTTCCTGTATTACGGCGATGGATTCACCATCGAATGTCCCACAGGTTCTGGACGAAGGATGAATCTGTACCAGGTTGCAGAAGAGCTCGCGCGGCGACTGTCAAGCATCTTTCTCCGCGGTAAGGACGGCGGGAGACCCGTCTACGGGGGAACCGCGAAATTTCAGCAAGACCCGCATTGGCGCGATCTCCTGCTGTTCTACGAATACTTCCACGGAGACAACGGAGCTGGCCTCGGCGCGAGCCATCAGACCGGATGGACAGGAATTATCGCTAGGGTGATGCATCTCTTTGCGACCACAACACCGGAACAAGCTCTGCAACTTGGAAAACGAGCAGGCGTAACTGAGGTTGTAGATCGAGGGGCCAAACGAGTTGCTGCTAGTGGTGATCGATAAATTCCCTTCATGGCCCTTGATCGGACTTTGCAAGGCGGCTAACTCCAATTGATCGCGTAACCGGACATCCCGCCAGGGCAAAATCACGTTTCCGGTAAGGCATTTCATCAGCAGTTGCGTACGTCACGAGTAGGATCATCCGTGATGCTGTTGTTGCGAGGGATATCGAGAGTAACGGCTGCCGCAACTGCCCTGCTTCTAATGTATGGCATTACATACGCTATGGAGGGCATGACGACCCGCCTTCCAGAAACTCCACTTCACGAAGTTGTATTCCGGGTTCTCTACATGCTCCCTTGGATGTTGCTCTTCCGTTCGGGCCTCGAAGATATCGAGAGGATCATTCACAACACGTGGGTATTTGGCTCGGCTCAGTAGCAGGGATAGCTCTTCTTTACTGCTTGGAGCACTATTCAATTACGGATAGAAATCCCACAAGGTTCGTCACGCCCCTCGTAGCGACCATTGGTGGGTCGTTGCCGTATATCATCCTCCGCCTGAGTTTTGTATTCACAGTGTTTTCGTTTGCTGCGGGGATTGCTGGACTTGTTGTTCTTTACTTGGAGGCATCTGCGTTCCTCTCGGGAGGTTCGTTCGCAACGAGATTCGTTGCGTTCTTGATCATTGCGTTCGTGATTTCATCTATTGCAACAGCAATCCTAACGGCAAGTTCCCCGCGTCGTGCCACCCCGAGGCATTCGTAGCAGAATTCCGCCATGCCCGTTTACAGTTGCTTCCGATGTGAATAGTCCCGATCACTCGCGCCAACGGACAAGCAGCCATGCCAACACAAAGCATATCGCCAGGGACGTTATCGTCAGCCACCAGTGGCCAAACGGGACTGGAATCAAAGTGAAGATGAGCAACAAGAACCACCACCCCGCTGGACGCTTCCGCGAGGGAGGTGGATCGTCATCGCTTGTCTTTGCTGGAATTTCCATTATCGAGGTTCCCGCTGCCTTGAAGACGAATCGCAGTCTATCACCACTTGACTCGTTGGTCGCGCCACCGGACATCCTCGCGGCTGGCACTTCACTTCGACGGTAAAGACGACGTTTGTTACGGGAGTTGGGATTACAATCGTCGTGACTTGTAGGTGACTACGGTATGCGATTGAAAGTGGAAAGCGAATTTCGCCAACCGACAGCAATAGAGCGAGGTTTGCTAGAGCGGTTCCTCGAAGCTGACTTTCCTGGGAGGGGCGAACTATCCCCTCTTCTGCGCAATGTTCTTGTTAGAAATATTGATAAGGACGGCGGGTTGGAACTCCAAAGTCAAGTTGAGGGGAAAGCACCTTTCGTCAAAAGAGTCCCAATTGAAGCGGAGGGGAAAGACGAAGACGGCGCTGTGATCCACATGGTGTTGCATGTGGTTGGTGGCAGGCCAGTCGAGTTGGAATTCTACAGAGAGGATACAGAGACGGTGAAAAAAATGCCGCCCCCTGCGACCTTTGAACTAATCGTGCTGCCACCTATGCCTACCAGTGGATGGGGTACAGCGTAAACCCCATCACTCGCGCAAACGGACATCTCGCCAGGGAAAAACCCAGTTTTCCGGTAAGAACGTATACGTCCAGTGCGCCAGTCCAACCCCCGCATTTTCCAGTCGAAAGGAGTCAGTCACGCATCTAATTGAGTAGAGGCTTGACGATATGACTTCGGGAAACCAGTGCCAAGTGAAAGACGATCTTGTGAATCGGCTCATCGCGTTGAACAACAAATTGAATACTCTCAGTCCGGCTTTGTTACACAGTGAGCAAGGTCGGGAGGAAGTTCAGCAACAACGAGAGAACCTATACATCGAAATCAAGCGCCACCGGGCCAAAGGACATCAAGGCAAACCTTGTCCAGCGGCTGAGCGTTTCCTGAAATAACTAATAGATCGGCCTTGGCCGCTTCCACGGCTGCGTAAGCTCTCGTAACGAGTTGGGCGGCCTTGTTCGGGTTAACTCTCTCCTTGCTCTGAACTCATCTCGCAAATTTCTGATTTTCAAAATCCTGTCCAGGAACACCCATGTTCAATATCTTTTTGCTTGCGACGAAGCCTATACTCGGACGGGATTGGCGATTTTTCCTGAAATTTGGGCGCAGTTTATCGCGCTACTGCGAACAACGAGGAAAAATCATGCCAACCGTGCCAGAGATCATCACTACAGTTCTCAGACCTTTGTCCCATCGTTGCGCTCCCTAACGCACGACGGCTGACTGGCGTTCTCGTGAGGATGATGATTCTCGCCTCGAAGACCAAACAGGGAGAAGAGCTGTGACGATTGCGCCGAGTTTGTGAGTTCTCATGGCCTCTTTTTCGGAAGGCGAGCGCGAACAGGAGGCAGGTAAGGTGAACTGGAAGTTCCGTGCGGATTAGGCGCGTGAGGGACCCGCGCTCTGGACGAAGGACGGAGATGCTTACAGTAATTCTAAGAGGTTCCTGCGTCGGAATCGCCACTCTAGTTGCAGCGTTCTTCGTCGGGCTGCCAATTACTGCGTACTTCCTTACGAAAAATGCGACTCGCGACGGATGGGACCTCGTAACGGTAGGGCTTCCAGTGACACTCCGTGAATTCACGGATGGTAAGGCCGGCCATCCCCGAACCCATTTGGATGCTGTTTGGATACGCTGGCCCAGCAGCGAACGCGCTTCCCTTCGGCCAGACAGTCCGTATAGTGTCTCCGACTTCTGCTTCCACCGTCCGTCCAGTGTCCGCACCCGGTAGCAATAGAACCGTTGTGTCCATACCGCTATTGAATGTCTTGAAAAACCTCTCGCGTTCCATGTCCTAGGAGCCTTTCGGAACAGCCGGCAGCGGCTCGCCGGCCAGCCGTTTCTCGACCAGCCCCGCGACAAAATCAGCGAACGGTGCGATAACCTCGCCGCGCTCGCCTTTTCGAGGGCGTGCATGTTGTAGGCGGTGCGGGTTTCAACGGGGATGACCGTCCAGGGATAGCCGCCGGACGCCATCATGACATTCATGAGGAAGCGGCCGACGCGGCCGTTGCCATCCATATAAGGGTGGATGTAGACGAATATGAAATGTCCAAGCACGGCGCGGACAGACGGTTCCGTCTCCGCGCGCAGCAAGTCGTGCCGCTGAACCGCGAGGCCGTGCTGGACACGATGCCGGCATTGTTCGGTACGGTAACCACCGTTCATTGCAATGGAAGTGAGACTTCGTTGCCCCAAGCTTCGGCGCTCTCATTCCTGCAAGAATTGCGATACTCTTCCGGTGCCCCGGATCGGCGCATTGAGACGCCCGCCCCGGTTAGGTTTTTACTTGACAAATGCCGCAGGGCGGCATATTAAACATGAAGACCTACTCCGTTTCTGAAGCGGCTAAGGCCGCAGGGGTTGACCGCCGAACACTGCAGCGTTGGATTCGGAAAAAGCAGATTCCGAGTCCGAAGGTAGAAATCGTGGACGGTCAGCTTCGGAAATCTTGGTCAGCCGTAGAAGTTGCTGAAATCCAGGAGTACAAGAAAGCGAATTATTGGGGCAAGGGGATCGACAGAAGAACAGGTAAGAAAGCCAAGAAGAAATAAGCGGGACGCGCGGGTGTTACAAGCACCGCGCGCGCCCCTGACCAAAGTCGCACCGGAGGTGCAACGATGGCTGCAAAAGAAGTTATCCACTTTCCAATTCTCGCGCAACTCGCATCGCGCTCATTTTTTCCGCTTCAATTCGCTCGCGAAGCGGTCACTGAATCCCCTCCCAACTGAATCCTAAGCGTGCCTGTCTCGACTCCGGTGGACTTCGACCACCTCGCTATCCGTGTGCCACAACACTTGATTAACTACCGGACGCAGCGTCCCGCCGCAAGCAATTTAGGAGGTTGAAATGCAAAAAGCGCATCTCTACGAAGCAATTCTGTTAGTGAATCGCGGGGTGGATGAGGCCGTGCGCGGCCTCGAACGCCTCAAACGGGCGAAGGACTCGGAGCTCAATTCCAGCTGCTTCGATGAAGAGCTAATCCTTTTCGAGGATCATCGCGCGCGGCTGAATTCCTATGTCTGCAGCGCCCTCCAGCGCTTAGAGGAGCAGGACTCCGCTCGATTTGAAATCCGATACCGCGAATACGAGAAGAACACACTAGACGAAGTGCAGGTCTATCACGACGTGCGCGTCGTTGAAGATCGCCGGCGCGTCGAGGGAAAACCACCCAAGGTGCGGTTCTTCACGCCAGAGGAACAACGCGAATGGAAACGGCAGTACCCCCAGGCATCCGCTGATGTCGAGAACGAACCAAATCTTGCCCGAGGGGAACAGACATGAAACTCGCTCTGTTCCAAGAAATCTTGGATTTGAATCAGGCATTCGAACAGGTGATGCGCGGCCTCACAAAACTGGAGAAGGTTCGAGCCTTCAGTACGGAACAGATTCGGCGTGTCCGCGCCGAGGTGGAAACCGCCCGTGTGGATGCGAATCGGGAATTCTTCGACAACTTTGACGCCATGGTTGAGGACGACGCGTCGTGGGCCTACAAGTTTCAGCGTGAGTACGACCGGAAAACCAAGGAACTTGACGACGTGTATTTCGATATCAAAGACGCCGAAGAGAGGCGCAAGAAGAAGGGCTTGCCGCCACGCGTGGCGATCCTCCCTGGATGGGACATAAGCGACGAGGACCGCTACGACGAGGAAGAGGCTGGGAAGAAAAAACGGGCCGCAAGGAAAAAAGCGATCGCGGCCAAGCAGCACAAGACCGGTTCTGGGGGGAGTAAGAAGCGGTCGCAGACGGCTGCAGCTCATCGACCGGGAGGAAAGGCTAAGAGATGAGAAAGAAGAAAAAGGTGGCGGAGCTACAAACGAGGGTCTTACCCAGGCCTGGGAAGCAGTATCCCGGCGTGCACGGCAAGATCGTGGATTGGGCCGAACACGTTTTCGAGGAAGGGATGATGTACGTGCGGGTGCGCTTCACGGACAGAACCGAACTGTGTTGGACGCTGCAGACGGCGCACGTACTCCGGGAATCCGACCTGAGTGACTGGCAAACGGGAAACTGCAAACAACTGAAGGTGTACGCGGAAAACGAAATCGACTGGCCTGAGTAAGCGACACGGCATCGCGTCACGTCAGGGATAGGGCGGCCTGAGGGGCGTTTGACTTCCGCGATAAATTGGCGACCGCTAGCAGTACAAATCCCACGTCCAACAGTTAGCTCCGCGTATTCCGCGCGTGTGGTCGATCTGCACGCCCACGCCAGCCCAATCGCCGGCGGAGCCGCTGGGAAGAATAGGCCATGGTCAGAAGCTTACTCCCCAGTACGTTGCTGTGCAATATACGCATGGTGTAATCTCGATGGATGGAAATCGATCGACAGTCGGCGGCCCACTCGACCGTCCTATCGACAAGGACTTAGCAATTTGCTAAGATTCTCCTGTGCAGATTATCGGCAAACATCTGATAGAGGCTGCGCAAAAGAAGCATGCGAATTGGAAAGGCTCTCTTGGTTCTTGGGTCAGGATCGTAGAAGGGGTCGAGCCGCCCTGGAACAACTTGCCCGCTGTCAGGCGAACGCGCAAAGATGCGGACTCGGTTGGAGACTGCGTAGTGTTCGATATCAAGAACAACGAAGCCAGGTTGATATCCTACATAAACTACGAGATGGGAACGGTTACGGTGTTGGCGGAGTTGACTCATAAAGAGTACGACAAAGGAGGGTGGAAAAGTGCCTGCAACTGCTGAACGGCTGCCAGCTAAATATCTTATCAAAGCAGAGGCTCCGAAGATCATCTCTTCGTCCGAGCAGCACCAAGCCTACATTTCCCGTCTTCTAGAACTGCAGCGTAAAGCGCATCGCAGCGCAGAGGAAACGGAAACGGCCAAACTGCTTGTCGTTCTGATCGCTGACTACGAAGCGAAGCATTTCGTGGTCGAAAAAGTTTCCGGTGTCGATGTGCTCCGAGAATTGATGGCGGCCAATGGCTTCAGGCAGAAAGACCTATCCGACGACTTGGGCGGCGAAAGTATTGTGTCTCTAATCCTGCAAGAAAAAAGACTGCTCAACCGGCGGCAGATGGAAAAGCTCAGCCATCGCTTTCACGTTTCTCCTGCAGTATTCTTCTAGAGTTAGCGGGAGATAAGCACAAAACGGAGAGAGGGTGGGCATTCATTGCAAGGCGGCGATTTTGTTACAGGGGTAGACCGATGCGGCGTTGCAGGCCCTGGAATCTGGGGCTGGAACGCAGGGGGTCCAATTCTGGATCAACTTTCAGGAAAATCAGCGGATTCGATCGGTCCAGATACGCTTTGTCCAGCCAGTCGAGCGCTTTTTCGTTTTCTTTCAGACCTGTGAAGATAAGGGCGACATAAAAGGGCGAAACGTATTGCTGATTCGATCGACGGATTAGATCGTCTCGCAGTTTTTCGGCGTCGGTTGTGTTACCGGCCACCGCATAGGCGTGGCCCAGGGCGCCCAGCATCAGAGGACTATTCGGCGAAATCGAAGCTGCTTTCTTGAGCTCAGAGATAGCCATTTCGAACTCGCCCTTTTGTTCGTAGGCTTGACCGAGCACGAGATGCGCGAGGACGAAGTTCGGATCGAGGTCAATCGTGCTGCGAGACTGCTGGATGGCCTGTTCGTATTGGCGCGCCAAATACAGGCGCCATGCGACGCTGAAATTTATGCTCAGCGAGAGCGGGTCCAGATCGTGGGCACGCTTGATTTCAGCCAGGCTTTCCTGCGAGCGGCCCATCGCCGTGAGATAAAGCGAGTAGCGCTGATGCGCCGTGGCCTGGTCGGGATTGAGTTCGATCGTGTGTTTGAAGCCGCTCTCCGCGCCCTGCCAATCCCAGTCGTAATTCAGTTTTATGCTGGCCAGCGTGATTTCAGCGTCAACCAGGCTAGGGTCAATCGCGAGAGCGTTTAGCGCTGCGGCTTTTGCTTTGGGAGCAGCCTCGGTGGTGGACATAGCGCCGATGATCGTGCTGCCTAACAAATCGTAGCAATCAGCCAATCCCGCGTACGCCAGAGCATACTGAGGGTCCTTGTCGGCAGCGCGCTGATAGTATTCAACCGCCTTGGTAAGTCCTTCTTCCGATCTCTTGTTCCAGTAATAGCGGCCCTTTAGGTAATCTTCGTAGGCTTGCGCGTTGACCACTCGAGGAGTCGCGAGGCGTTTCTGCTCCTCGGGCGTCAGGTTGATGCGGATCTCGTTGACAATCGCGCTGGCCACTTGGCTTTGCAGCGTCAGAATATTCCCAAGTTCGCTCTCGTAGGTTTCCGCCCACAGGTGGCGGTCGGTGGAAACCTGGACCAACTCCGCGGTGATGCGGACGCGATTGCCGGCGCGCAAGACCGTTCCTTCCACGACCGCGTCCACGTGTAAGTCGCGCGCGATTTCAGAGAGCGGCTTGCGCGTGCCTTTGTAGGCCATGGCGGAGGTGCGCGAGATCACGCGCAGCTGGCGAATTTTCGCAAGGCTGGCAATCAATTCGTCGGTCATACCGTCGGCGAAGTAATCCTGATTTTTTTCGCCGGAAAGATCTTCGAGCGGGAGGACCACCAGTGACTTGATCTGTTCCGAGTTCGCGCTGCTGACCGAGGGCTTTCGCACATACCGAAACACCAGCACTGAGACCAGTGTGACGACGGCTACAACAAGTGCGGCACCGGCGATCGCACGCGTCGAAATCTGCACGTAATGCGACGCACCGTCCGCCGGACGCTGGTCCTGCTGAAACGCAATGGGAGCAGGCGCCGCGCCCGTATCGCTGGCTGCGAAATGGGATATGTTGTGCTGGCCCGAGAGTCGTTCGCTTGACCCGTTCGAGGCCGCGACCTCTTCCACCGGTGCGATGAAACGGTAACCGCGACGTGATAGTGTCTCGATAAAGATCGGATTTTCCGATGAATCACCGAGAACCTCGCGGAGCCGCATGATTGCGGTGTTGAGGCTGTGGTCGAAATCAACGAACGTGTCGCGCTGCCACAACCTGTTGCGAAGTTCTTCGCGGCTAACGATTTCGCCGGGATGCTCCAGCAACATGGCCAGAATCTGGCAGGGCTGGTCTTGTAGTTTGACCTTTACGCCCTTCTTCCGGAGCTCGGACGCACGAAGGTCCAGCTCAAAAACGCCAAATCGGATGAGCGGATGCGCCGCGGTAGCGTCTTTGATCGACATGGCTTGAACGAAGGTGTCGCTGGAGTATAACGCCGCGGCCACAGGGGGTCAAAGACTTCCCTGCTGGGTGCTTTGTTATTACTTCCCGTAAGCTCCTAATTCCATTGAGCTAATTGAGTTACTTATAAATGTTTTGGATGTGATGCATAGAGCATTGCACCGCGAAGCGCGGCTGGCGCAGAGTCCGCCTCAGAATGAGGTGGGTGGGCACATTTGGGTGGGGGAGCCTATGAATTTCAAGAAAATGATGGCGAGTGTGGCAGTCGTGTTGTCGTTTTGCGTCTGGACGACAGTTGGAGCCCTGCCCACGTTTGCACAGGTTTCCGGCGCAACGCTTTCAGGCGTAGTGACCGACACATCGGGAGCTGCGGTTCCCAATGCCAACGTCGCCGTTAAGAACGTGGCGACCGGCGTTGTCCGCGACGTGGTGTCGAACGGAGACGGGTTCTATACGGCACCGAACCTCTTGCCCAGCACGTACGAAGTAACGGTCTCGGCACAAGGGTTCACCACCATGGTTGAGAAGGACATCACGCTGACGGTCGGACAACAACAGGAGTTGAACGTCAGCCTAAAAGTTGGGCAGATGACGCAAAGCGTGGAAGTCACCGCCGCGCCGCCTGCGGTGGAAACCAGTACCTCTGCCGTCAGCGCGACCGTCGACTCCGCAACGGTTAGGGAAATGCCGCTGAACGGACGCGATTGGGCGTCGCTCGCGACGCTGGAACCCGGCGTCTCGACAATCAACACTCAGGTGGCAACCAGCTTCAATGCCAATAAAGGAAACCGCGGTTTTGGCAATCAGCTGAGCGACTCCGGCCACCGCGCGAACGAGAACGACTACCGCGTCAATGGCTTGACCATCAACGACTATTCGAATGCGGCGCCTGGCGGGCCGACCGGATTGAACCTGGGCGTTGACGGTGTGCAGGAATTTTCCGTGATAACCACCGGCTACACGGCTGAGTACGGAAGGACTTCCGGAGCGGTAATCAACGCGATCACGAAATCGGGAACGGATCAGTTTCACGGCACGGGATACTTCTTCGATCGCGACAGCGTTTTTGATGCACGCAACTTTTTTGATGGGCCGAATATCCCGACGTTCCACCGTACGCAGTTTGGAGCGTCTGCGGGAGGCCCGATCATCAAGGATAAGACGTTCATCTTCGGCAACTATGAAGGGTTCCGTCAGAAGCAAACCGGATCCACGGTGATCAATGTTCCTTCACAGGAGGCGCGCGGCGGGCAATTGTGCGTTCCGAGCGCAACAAATCCATGCGCCTCACTACAGACGATCACGGTGAATCCCGCGATCGTCCCCTATTTGGCTTTGTGGCCTTGCCCTGCGGCCTGCCAGAGCGCCACATTTGCGGACACCGCATCGTCAAACGTCGCTATCCCGACCATTGCCAATGAAAACTATGCCATATTCCGAGTGGATCACAAGATATCCGACCGCGACAGCGTGGACGGAAGTTATTTCCACGATTCCGGCCCCCAATCGCAGGGCGACCCGCTCGGAAATACGATTCACCAAGTTGTTTCCAGCAGGGAAGCCGGCAGCATCGAAGAGACGCACATCTTCAACGCGGAATTGCTGAACACCTTCCGGTTTGGTGTAAGCCGCGTGCAGGGCGACATCAATACACCCGTTTCGGGCGATGCGGTGGCGACGAATCCTGCGCTGGCGATCGCGCCCGGCGCAAAAGCTCCGCCTCAGATTCCGATATCCGGCATCACCACCGCCTTTGGCCTGGGCGGATTCAATCGGTTTACTCACGCATTCAATTCACTTCAGGCGGATGACGACGCGTTCATCACGCGCGGAACCCACGCCATTAAGGTGGGATTCGCGTTTGAGCGGATGCAGTACAACATCCTGGAACAGCTGAGTCCCAATGGCCGAATGAATTCGTACTCCCTGATAGGCTTCCTGGAGAACGACCCGAAACAATTGAACGCGCTTGCGCCGGGGGGCTCCACGGAAGTCGGACTGCGCGAGAGCCTTTTCGCCGGCTACATTCAAGATGACTGGCGTGCAAAGCCGAACCTGACGCTGAACCTTGGGCTGCGTTACGAAATGACGACACGCCCTACTGATGCCAATACCGTCCCGGGATATACCGTCAACGGATACACGGTGGCTGCTGCGGGATTCCAGCAAATTCAAACGATCGCAAACTGCACGCCTGGCACCACGCTGTGCGGTCCGGTCGGTACCAACAGCCCCATTCGGTCGAATCCAACGGTCTATAACTTCGAACCGCGCATTGGTCTGGCGTGGGATCCGTTTAAGGACAACAAAACAGCAGTACGAGCAGGGTTCGGTATGTTCGACGTGCTGCCCTTGCCGTATGAATTTGGTCTGAACACCGCGGCAACGGCCCCGTTCCAAATTATCGGAGCGGACCCGGCTGCGACGCTGGGGACCGGCGTCGCGGATCCCAACGTCAATTTTAATCGGCAAAGCATTCGCAACCGCTTTGTGCAACCCAATCCACATCGCGCCTTGGTGATGAATTACAATCTCAATATTCAGCGAGACTTGGGCTACGGTTTTACGGGCACAGCCGGGTACGTCGGCTCCCGTTCGGTTCATCTATCGGTGGCGTCGGACGACATTAACCTGGTCCAGCCTACGGCGGTGACCGGAGTGGGACTCATATTTCCGTGCGATCCGAGCCAGGTCGTTCCGTATCAAACAACTCCGACCCTCAATACTTGCGCCAACAACCAAACGGGCACGCGCATTGATTCCAACTGGGGCGGCGGCGCTGGCATTCGTCCGGTTTTGTTCGACGGCGAGTCTTCCTACAATTCGTTCCAAGCGCAATTGAAGAAGACAGTGAGCCACGGCATTCAGGGGCAGCTTTCTTACACGTTTGGAAAGTGCCGCGACACCAGCTCGGCTCCCGTCACAGGCGACACGTATTTGACCTCCATTGCAGTGCCATTGCTTCTGGATAAAGTCGCGCGTGTGGGCGCTTGCGATTTCGACATCCGGAACGTGCTGGTTGGCAACCTTATCTGGAACCTGCCTTCTCCGAAGTCATCGTCCGCGCTTCTCTCAAACGTGGCAGGCGGATGGCAGCTCGGCAGCATCATCACCCACACAACCGGCTCGCCATTTACGGCCACGGTGGGCGATGGCAATGATCCGCTCGGCAGCGGCTTCAACGGCGATTTCACCACGGATTTCGCAAGCCTCATTCCAGGTTGCCAGCCCATTCACGGCGGCGTGAATTACCTCAACACGAGTTGCTTTACGCCTCCGACGGCGCCCACGTCGTTAGCGCCAGCGACGCCGGCAAATCCGTTCGGCTGTGCGCCTCTTTCGTTCCCGAATTTCCAAGGGACAGCGCCCGCCGGGCAGCAGTTCTGCTCGAACGTGCTTGGTAACACTCGCCGCAACCAATTCTACGGACCGGGCCTCACCACGGTGGACTTCTCGATTTTCAAGAACACCCGCGTGCCGAAGATTTCGGAAACGTTCAACGTCCAGTTCCGCGCGGAGTTTTTCAACATCCTGAATCACACCAACTTTATCGGACCTAACTTCTTGAACGGATCACAGAACAACTCGCTCTTTGACTTCAATGGCAGCGCGCTGCCGACCGCGCTGAATCAAACGTCCACCTCTTCGCGGCAGATTCAATTAGGATTGAAACTCATCTGGTAGCCGGCAGGTCCACCCCGGGAGGGCCGTGCTGCAATGGCGCGGCCTTTCTTCTCACTCTCTCGGGTTTCGATTGTACGAAGACGAGCCACTGATCTCACCACGGGGCCAAGAATCTGTTGAGCAATCCAAGCACTGTTTCTCCGGAAGCGATGCAAGCCCAGGACGCACCTTCTAGCGTCGTGCCCACCCGCGTACGGTGGCGAATCATGCTCATCGTCATGCTTATCATGGCGGTGACCACGCTGTGCCGCCTGAACCTGAGCATCGCCGGGAAATACATTTCCGAAGAGTTCTCGTTTGACACGATCACCATGGGCCGCGTCTTTAGCGCTTTTCTGTGGGGCTACGGCCTGTTTCAGATTCCCTGGGGATACATCGGAGACCGGTTCGGCCCGCGGCGTGCTTTGACGGTTTCGATGCTGCTGTTCTGTGTGGGCACGGCCGCGCTGGGGATCGCGCCAAAGCTCGCTTTGAGCAGCGGAATCAGCGTGTTGTTCGCTTTTCAGGGGATTCGCTTCATCACGGGCGTTGGCGAAGCAGCCAGCTCGGCAAACGTGACTCGGGTGATTGCATCCTGGACAGCGGCGAAAGAGAGGGGTTTCGCGAGCGGCCTGCAAACCGCGGGACTTGGACTCGGCGGGACTCTGACGCCGATTTTTATTTCGTGGACCATGATTCATTGGGGCTGGCGGATTTCCTTTTACCTTTGCGCGGCGATCTCATTCGTCGTTCTTTTTCTGTGGTGGTACTACTGCACTGATTGGCCTGACGAGCACCCGAGCGTGAACGCGGCGGAACTTGCCCTCATTCACCCCGATGGGCGAAAAATTGTGGGACGGAGGAGCGCGGCCGTCGCCGAGCGAAAACCGGTTCCCTGGGGCAGATTGTTTTCCAGCGGCTCGATCTGGGGGCTGATCCTCGGGTACGGCTGCCAGGGCTATGCTTTTTACGTCTACTACAATTGGTTCTATTTTTATGCCGTGAAAGTGCGCGGGCTGGGCATCATGCAGGCGGCTGCTTGGACCTCGTTTCCATTCCTTGCGATGACCTTGATTTCTCCTTTGGGTGGCCTGTTCTCTGACCGCATCTCGCGGAATTTTGGCAGGCGTCGCGGACGCCAGTGCGCGGTGTGGCTGGGGATGGGGCTATCCGCTGCGCTGCTCTTCTCCGGGAGCCACACGGCGAATACCTCTCTCGCACTTCCCATGATGGCGCTTGCCGCCGGGTTTTTGATGTTTGCGGCCGCAAATTTCTGGGCGGCCTGCATTGATCTGGTTCCCGACCACTCCGCTACGCTTTCGGCGCTGATGAATACTTTAGGAAGCGTCGGCGGGGCAATCTCGTCGACGGTAACAGCTTACATCGCCACCCAATACAATTGGACGCGGGCGCTTGATCTTGCGGCGGCGGTCACGGTCGCTTCAGGATTGCTTTGGTTCTTTGTTGACGCCGGAAAGAGTCTGGAAGAAAAACCGTCTTAGCGCCGACGGAGCCGACGTGCAATTCGCTTACGATTCATATGCTTCTAATGCGCCGAAGTCGTTCGGGCTCTTCAGGCAATTGTCGGTGAGGATCGTTGCCAATCGCGCTCGAGGACGTTTTTCGTCGCCCGGATTGCGTGCACTGCCTTTTTGAGGAGTGGGAAATGAAGAAGGTTTTTGCCATCTGTATTCTAACGATATTGGCCCTCGCCATCGTCGCGTTCGCCGGAGTTCATGCGCAGGAACCCACAAGTGTGCCGCTGCGCCTGCTGCAAACCATCCCCATGCCCGGCGTGAAGGGACGCCTTGACCATTTAGATGTGGACATCAAAGGGCAGCGGCTATTCGTCTCCGGCCTTGAAAATGGCTCGGTGGAGGTGGTGGACCTGCAAGCGGGAAAGTGGTCGCGCCGGATTCCTGGATTCAGGAAGCCGCAAGGAATCGCCTACGTTGCGGCACTCAACAAGCTTTTCATTGCGAGCGGCGATGATGGAATGGTTCGCGTCTTTCGCGGCGATACTTTCGCGCCGCTCGACTCCATTCAGCTTGAACTTGGTCCGAATCGTGTTGCGTACGACCTGGGCAGCAAGCTGCTGTATGTAGGCTACGGGGGCAAAGACGCGGGACGGGATTACGGCGAAGTCGGAATCATTGATGCCGCTAAAGATGCGAAGGTCGCCGATGTGCAGGTTGCGGCGCATCCCGCGGAGCTCTTGCTGGACAAATCGGGTGACACGCTGTTTGTTTTGATTCCGGCGGCCAGCAAGATCCAGGTGATTGACACGAAAAAACGACAAGTAGTTACCACCTGGCCTGTCAGCAGCCAGCGCCCTGGCGATGCGGCGTTCGACGAAACGGCGAAACGCTTGTTCCTCGGCACGCATGTACCTCCACAAATGATCACCATGGATTCGACCACGGGCAAAGAGGTCGCGAGTCTCCCTACAATGGACGGGATGGATGGCGTTTATTTTGACTCGAAGTTGCGGCGGATTTACGTATCGGGTGGAAGAGGATTTGACGTCGGCTTCGTGTACATCTACCAGCAACAAGATCCGGACCATTACACGCAGATGGCAACTGTTCCTACCAAACCAGGAGCTGGCACCTCCTTCTGGTCGTCCGAACTCAATCGTTTTTACGCTGCGGCGCCGGCAAACGAGAAGGATGACGCTGCGATTCTGGTTTACGAACCAGGTCCCTAGAGCGGGATTTAGAAGTGGATTTGGAAAGAGTAAGAGCGAACTGAAATCATTCAGGGGAAAAACATGAGGAACGTGCTTGCGATGGGCGTAGCAGCATTGATTGGATTCGTTTCCCTGGCTTCCCATGGCGCGAGATCGTCTACGACGGCACAGCAGGCCCGCGAGATTGCTCCACTGCAATTGGAAGAGGAAATTCCCGTGCCCCATGTGGCTGGCCGGCTCGACCATTTCACGGCGGACGCAAAGCGCAAGCGGCTCTTTGTGTCCGCGTTGGGAAATAATACGTTGGAAGTCATTGACGTGTTCTCGGGCAAAGTGATCCATAGCATTGAGGGGCTCAGCGAGCCGCAAGGTCCTCTCTACGTGCCGGACGTTGACAAGCTTTACGTGGCGAATGCTGGAGATGGGAAAGTGAACGTCTATGACGGCGCAACGTACACTCTGCGCAAAGCAATCGAGATTGGCGAGGACCCCGACAACATGCGCTACGACACCGCGTCCAAGAAAGTTTATGTGGGCTTTGGCGAAGAGGACGGCGGGATTGCGACGATTGATCCTGCGACCGACGAGCGAGTCGGGGAGATTTTCAAAACGGGCGGGCATCCTGAGTCATTCCAGGTAGAAGCTTCCGGCGGGCACATCTTCGTCAACGTGCCGGACGCAGATAATGTAGTCGAATCGATTGATCGCAAAACTGGCGCGGCAACGAAATGGCCGCTCAAAGGCTTGCGTGGCAACTACGCAATGGCACTCGATGAGGAAGATCATCGTTTGTTTACGATCACTCGCAAGACGCCCATGCTAGTGGTTCTGGACACGCAAACCGGTAAGGAAATTGCCAGACTGAGAGCTGCAGGCGAGTGCGACGACGTATTCTTTGACGCTTCGCGAAAACGAATCTACGAAATCGGCGGCGAAGGATTCATTGGCGTTTTCCAGCAAGACAATCCCGAGCATTACTCGCTGATTCAAAACGTAGCTTCCACAATCGGAGTGCGTACCGGCTATTGGTTTGCGAAGCGTGATCGCTTTTACGTGGGCGTTCCTGCAAAGGGAAACGAACCCGCACAAATCTGGACGTACGAAGCGGAGGACTAGCAACGATCGTTCGAAGCTGATCGTGCCGACTCGATGAGGCATTTGAGTGGAGCTAGCGCGGTTTCGCCGGTGAACTCGCCTTCCAGGATGCGCACTTCCCTGCTGGAAGTTTCCGGAACTGCTTCTAGCACTTTCACGCGGGTGCCTGTGGGGACCAAAAAGATCTTGCGCGCGGCGAACAGTAGAGAGAGGCCAAGATCGTCATTTGCCGCTTCCAGTTTTTCTTTTTCTTTAAGAGCGCTCTCGTCGGCCGGAAGGGAGACGAAGTTCGAGCCGCTTTCGGCGCCAAGCACGAAGACGCTGCCGACCAGATCGGCTGCCGATTCAGCGACGGCGCGCGGAGCCTGAAGATTTCCCGGTGGCTCTGGAAAATTCCCGGCGGGCGCTGGGCCCACGAAACGATAGCCTCGCCGCGGCAGAGTTTCAATGAAGCGCGGTTTCTCGGCTTCATCATTTAGTGCTTGGCGGAGTTTTCGGATTGCCGTGTTCAGGCTGTGGTCGAAATCAACGAAAGTGTCGGCGGGCCAAAGCTTTTCCCTAAGCTCCTCGCGGGTGACGACTTGGCCCGGCATCTCCAGCAGCGTTGCAAGAATCCGCAGAGGTAGCGCCTGCAGCCTCACTTTGCGGCCGCTCTTGTAGAGTTCGCCTGCCCGAAGGTTGAGCTCAAATCCTTCGAATCGCAGGGTCTCCTCGTTAGGGGACGGGGACGGCATCGGTGCGCCTCGTTGCAGTGAATATACCATTCCCGCCGTTTCCGACGCCAACTCCTGCACGACCCGCGAGATGTCAGGTTATCGACAGATGATTCACAGCTCATTTGCAGTGCATTGTGATTTTCAGCCGGCGGCGCAAGACTGCGCCTAGCTTATGACTTTCAACCGAACCACGAAAGACATGAGTTGGTGGCGGACTGAATCAGAGTCACCGCAGAAAATCGAAAAGAAAAAAGGAGAATTCGATGAGAAAACAAGTTATTTCCGTTGCAGCCGCGCTCGTTCTATCGATTGTCGCCGCTGCTCAGTGTGGCGCCCAGAGCGTGGGCGTAATTCAAGTGAACATCCCCTTCGACTTTCAAGCTGGAAGCCGCACGCTGCCCGCCGGAGAGTACCGGATCGAACGGTTGTCCGCAGAGATGGAAGGAATACAGCTGATTCGACAGTCCGACGGCAAAGCCGCAACTCTGGTTACGACCCTGCCGAGTGAATCGAAGGACGGGACGGCCCCTGCGCGTTTGGTGTTCTATCGGTATGGAAGCGAATATTTCCTCTCCGAGATCTGGACCGACGGCACTCACGGGCGGCGTTTGCACAAGTCAGCTCGCGAAAAGGAAATGGCGAGCACGCTGAGAAGCACTGAGGTTGCAGTGCTGGCCCATGCGCCATCGGTCGGGCTGTGAGCCGCGACTGTGGAGCACGAACGAGCGCTCTTGCTTTTGCGGTGTGACCCGGATAGTCAGCCGATGAACGCGGCACACAAACACAAACGGGAAGCCCTAGATTGATGATGCGGCTTCCCGTTTGGCGCGTTAGGCGCTTTGCGGCGCCGATGTCAAAGTACTTCGCTTAAGCGCCGGATTCCTTCACGGATTTTCTCTTCGTTCATGCGCGAATAACCCAACATCAGGCCGTTTCTGAAAACGCGGCCCAAGTAGTAGCGCGATATCCCGTAGATACCGACACCTCTGGAGGCCGCTTGTTCGATCACTTTGTTCTCCGCGATGCGCTGGATTGGCCAAAGCACGATATGAGTGCCGGCCCCGTCGCCGGTCACTTCAACGCGGTCGCCCAGGTATTTGTGGATCGCGTCGAGTAATGCTTCGCGATGCGCTGTGTTTCTGCGGCGGATGCGGCGCAAATGGCGCTCGTACATTCCGGTCGCAATGAACTCCGCGAGCGTTTCTTGTTCCAGCGTGGCGGTGTGGCGATCGCAGAGCCACTTCGCCGATGTGAATGCCGGTACGAGCGCTTTGGGCGCGATCAGGTAGCCGATGCGGAGCGCCGAAAAAATCGTGCGCGAAAACGTTCCGAGGTAGACGACGCGTCCTTCGGTATCCAAGCCCTGCAGAGATTCAAGCGGCTGTCCCTCGTAGCGGAATTCGCCATCGTAGTCGTCCTCCACCACGACCGCGTCTTTGCGTCTGGCCCAATCGAGCAGCGCGAGGCGCCGAGCGAGCGGAAGAATCGCGCCAGTGGGAAATTGGTGCGAGGGCGTTACAAAGGCGATGCGGGCATTCTTCGGCAGCCCCTCGGGATTCAAGCCGTCGCGATCAACTGGCACCGGCTGCAGACGCGCTCCTGCGGCGCGAAATATTTCCCTGGTGCCCTGGTATTGCGGATCTTCGATGGCGACGGGATCCCCGCGTTCGATCAAGACGCGCGCAATGAGATCGAGTGCTTGCTGCGAGCCGTTGACGATGATTACTTGCGACGGATCGCAAATGACCGCGCGCGAGCGTCGCACGTGGATTGCAATGGCTTCGCGCAACGCAAGGCTGCCGGCCGCCGTACCGTAGTCGAGCTCGCGAACTGGGGCCGTGCGGGCGTGGCGTAGCAAGATGCGCCGCCACATCTGGAACGGAAAAGTCTCGACGTCGCCGCGGCCTCCGTAGGCAAAATCGTAGCGGAGCGGAATCGAGCGACGACCGGGAAAGTCTACGGTCGACGCAACGTCGGCGGCGGCTGTGCCATAGCGCGATAGCTGCAGCTTGGCGGAAGCTTCGGTCTTGGTTGGCCGGCTGCCACCCAATCCCGCCGATACGTACGTTCCCGAACCGCCCTGGCCGGCGGCGAATCCTTCCGCCACCAATTGATCGTAAGCCAGCAGCACAACCGTGCGCGAAACGCCGAGTTCGTCGGCGAGATCTCGCGTGGAGGGAAGCCGGTCGTCGGCGCGAAAAGCGCCCGACAGGATGGCCTGGCGCAAGCCGCTATAGACCTGCCTGAAGAGCGGCTCGCCCTTCCTCGAAAGTGGTATCACCAATTGCATGGAAAGTGGCTATATGAAAATACCACAGGGCGCCTCATTCTCGTATCAGCAGCGGCGTTGCAACAGCGTCATGGCCGAGAGCTTTAAGGGACGCGACATTCGAACGAAAAGGCGGGCGAATCATGAATCTGGAGGAAATGATGAAGGTGCTACGCAGTATCGGGGCTTATGTTCTGTTTTGCACGTTGGGCTTTCTGTGGTCTTCCCTTCCCGCGTTTGCGCAGGCGGCGCCAAGCGCTGCGGGTGCGCCACAATCCAGCGCGCCGCGAGACGGCCAGCACGATTTCGACTTCAACCTGGGCACCTGGAAGACACAGATCCGGCGCCTCCTGCAACCGCTCACTGGCTCGACGACGTGGGTCGATTTGAATGGGACTGTCGTCGTGAAAAAAGTTTGGGATGGGCGTGCGCAACTTGAGGAGATCGAGGCCGACGGTTCGACCGGCCATTTCGAAGGGCTGACTTTGTTTCTCTACAATCCCGAGGCCCACCAGTGGAACATGAATTTTTCCACCAGCAGCGACGGAGCTTTCAGCACGCCGTCGGTCGGCGAATTCAAGAACGGGCGCGGCGAGTTTTACGATCAGGAAACGTTCAAGGGCCGAACCATCCTTGTGCGCATCGTCTGGTCGGATATCACTCCGGACTCGCACCATTTCGAGCAGTCTTTTTCAGATGACGGAGGCAAGACGTGGGAGCCGAACTTTGTCGCGACCCTGACCCGAGAAAAATCATGAATGAGAAGATTCTGGTGCGAGACATCCAACAGCGCGATTTTCCGGAATGGAAAACGCTTTGGGACGGCTACAACGAATTTTACGGGCGCAAAGGCGAGACCGCGTTGCCGGAGTTGATCACGAACATGACGTGGTCGCGTTTCTTCGATGGATACGAGCCGATCCATGCCCTCGTGGCGGAACGCTCGGGACGGCTGCTCGGACTAGTCCATTATCTGTTTCACCGCAGCTCGACCGTGCTGACTTCAAATTGCTATCTGCAGGATTTGTTCACCACCGAAGCCGCACGAGGACAGGGAGTGGGGCGCGCGCTCATCCAGGAAGTTTATTGTCGAGCGCAACGGGCGGGCTCCCCACGGGTGTATTGGCAGACACATAAGACCAATGCGCACGCGATGAAGCTGTACGACAAGGTCGCGGAAAAATCTGGATTCCTGGTGTATCGAAAGAACCTGTGACGCGGAGAAGACCATGAACATCTTGCGGCGTATGGGAAGCTATTTTCTGTTGGGCGCGCTTGGATGCGCTTTTGAATGTGTTCCGGCATTTTCGCAAGCAGCCCCCTTGCCGACGGAGGCAAAACAATTGCACGACGGGCAACACGATTTCGATTGGCAGCTGGGAACCTGGAAGATCCACATGTCGCGCCTTCAACATCCACTCACAGGCTCAAGCACCTGGACTGAGCTGGACGGTACCGTCGCCGTGCGGAAAGTTTGGGATGGTCGCGCCAATCTGGCGGAAATCGTGGCCGATGGGCCATCCGGGCACCTCGAGTTTCTCTCCATGCGTCTCAACGATCCCGCGTCACACCAGTGGAGCCTCAACTTTGCCAGCACCAACGGTGGAACTTTAGGCCTACCCCTGATCGGCGAGTTCAAGAATGGGCGCGGCGAGTTCTACGATCAGGAACCGTTCAACGGCAGAACGATTTTGGTGCGGTTCGTCTTCGAAACGCTGACTGCTGATTCGACCCGCGACGAACAGGCGTTCTCGGCCGACGGCGGCAAGACTTGGGAAGTGAACTGGGTCAACACACAAACGCGGGTGAAGGATGAACCTGACAAGGCGCGTTGAAGTTCGCGGGGCCGCGCATACAGGATCACGCCGCAATAGGAGAGAGAAGCAATGCCCAAGCGACTCTTGATCGGAGTTGTAGCCATGATTGCGTTGTGGAACGTGAACATGGCTCAAACAGGCCAGACAACAACGCAGACGAATAGCGTCGATCCAGGCGCGAACCTGAAAGATTTTCAAGCCATTGAGTTTCGCCGCTACACGATCAAGGCAGGACAACGCCAGAATTTCGAGAAATATTTCGACACTTATTTTCCCGATGCCTTCCAGCAGCAGGGCGCCATTGTGGCCGGCTCGTTCCTGGAGCGCAAAAATTCGAACGGGTTCACCTGGATTCGCGGCTTTCACACCCTAGACGCCCGCGCCGTGCTGAATGCCGCTTTCTACTACGGGCCGCTATGGAAAGAACATAAGCAAGCGGTTAACGCGCTCCTGGACGACTCCGACAACGTGATGCTGCTCCGGCCTGTTACTCCGGATCGCGGCATCCCGATCCTGCCTGCCGTTGACCCGGTGACGGAAGCGAATGGCGCGCAAGGCGTGGTGGTGGCGCAGATATTTTCGGTGAAACCGGACAGCATCGAAGTCTTTGCTAAAGACGCGGAGTCGACATTCGCCGCCTACCGAGCCACCGGCGCGCGCGAAGCCGGCGTTCTGGTTACGCTGGATGCGAAGAATAATTTCCCGCAGCTTCCCGTTCGGACCGACGGGCCTTTCTTGGTCTGGTTGGGCGTTCTGAAAGATAACCAGATGCTCGATGCGAGTTTCACTCCGGAGGCCGAGCGCGCGTCGCAGAGGCTTGTTGCGACGGGCCTGCTGCGAGGAGCGCCTGAGCTAGATGTGCTTGACCCCTCGACCCGGTCGCGCTTGCGCTGGCTGCCCTGAGTGGAGAAATGAAGAAGCTCGCGATTGCGCAACCGAAAGGAGTCACGCCGAAAACATTGTCCGAACTATATCCGCGCCTGTACCACATGGCGCACGAGGACGCCTGGGAGCAAATACAGCGCCACGGACTGCTGAGCACGTCGTCGCTCTTGAATCTTTGGGAAGTGAAGGGCAAACAACGGAGCGCCGTCGAAAGCGAAGTGAGGAAAAACGAAGTGGAACTGCGGCACCCTCGACGCGGAAAAGTCGTGATACGGGACCAAAAGCCGCTTTACGAACCGAAGCTGCGCAAGGCTTTGATTGACTGCACGGTGCAAGAGTGGTGCCAACTACTTAACCGCAGGGTGTTTTTTTGGCCGACCGTGGAGCGTCTGGTCACGCATATTTCGGCGCGCGGGAATCGCGGAAAGAACCATTTGGTTTTGACCATAGACAGCTACCGCTTGGCGGCAGCCTATGAGAAGACGATCACTCTGTGCCCGTTGAACTCCGGCAATACGATTCCGTTCGCCCAACAGAGAGGCAAGAACTCGCTGATGCGAATGAGCGAATATCCGTTCCGGGAAAGACTTGCGCGCGGCCCGTACTACACAGTCGTTGAACTCGCAGTTGAAACGGGCGTTCCCGACATTCTTGATTTTGTGGTTTCGGCGGACTACATGACCTCTTCGGGACGAAATATCAAGAAATTTCGCGGATCACATTTTGAGAACCCAGCGAATTGATTTGCGCGCGAGAAGCGGATAGCAGCTTCCGTTGAGTTCGACGAGCATGGAGGTGCACAAGAGGCAGCGATGAATGCGTTAAACAATATTCGGCCTTATTTAATGACGTGCAGTCTCATGGTAATCCTGCAACCGTTTCAAGCGCTCGCGAAGTCGAATGCAGACGCGCCGAGCGAAAACCTTCAACAAAGTGTCGAACAGCATAGTGGGCAAAGCGAACGGCTGCGCGACGGGGAGCATGATTTTGATTTTGAAATTGGTACCTGGAAAACGCACTTATCGCGTCTGGTGCATCCATTAACGGGCTCAACGACCTGGGTCGAATATGACGGTACGTCCGTCGTGCGAAAGATTTGGGACGGGCGCGCGAACCTGGTGGAACTCGATGTCACCGGGCCGACGGGCCACGTCGAAGCCTTGTCGCTGCGTTTGTACGACCCGCGGGCGCATCAGTGGAGTCTGAATTCCGCCAACGTCAGGAGCGGCACATTGAGCGTCCCGACGATCGGCGAATTTAAGAATGGGCGGGGCGAGTTTTACGATCAGGAACCACTCAATGGCAGAACGATTCTGGTGCGCAACGTGTGGTCGGATATCACAGCGAATTCATGCCGATTCGAACAGGCATTCTCGGACGATGGCGGCAAGACTTGGGAACTAAACTGGATCGCGGTGGACACGCGGGTAAAGGATACGTCGGATGGATCTGTTGTCGCGCCTGAGGGCAGACAGCAATCCTCACTGCCGGCATCTGCTGCCCGTCAGTCGCGAGAAGATGCGTGGTGGACGGGCCCCATGTTGGCGAACACGGCGGCGACGCTGCCGCGGGGGCATTTTCTGGTCGAGCCGTATCTCTACGATGTAGTCGGCGCACATTCGAACGGGTTCGGATCGCTCACGTACGTGGAATACGGGCTCGTGGACAGACTCACGGTCGGGATGATTCCCACTGCAGGCTTCAACAAAATGAACGATGCGTTGAGCAGTTCTGGCGTGGGCTTGGGCGATCTCAGCTTGCTGGGCCAGTACCGGCTCACCCAATTTCACGAGGGCGGCTGGATCCCGACAACATCCTTCTTCGTGGAGGAAACTTTTCCGACCGGGAAGTACGACAAGCTGGGCGACCGGCCGAGCGACGGTTTCGGCGGCGGAGCGCACACTACGACGCTCGCGCTCAACTCCCAGACTTATTTTTGGCTGCCGAACGGGCGCATTCTGCGCATGCGCTTTAACCTGTCGCAGGCGCTTTCCGGCTACGCGAACGTGGAAGGGGTCAGCGTGTATGGCACGACCTCCGGATTCCAAGGACGCGCTAAGCCCGGCGGATCGTTCTTCGTGGATGCGGCGTGGGAATACAGTCTGACGCGAAATTGGGTGCTGGCGCTTGACGCTACCTACCGGCACACGGGCAACACGCGTATCACGGGCTATGACATCGGTGAGAGTCCGCCCAACATCGTGCAGGATACTGGTTCTAGCGACGCGGTCGGATTCGCGCCGGCCATTGAATACAATTGGAAACCAACCCTGGGTGTGCTGCTAGGCACGCGCATCATTGCGATCGGCCACAACACTGCCACGACAATCACTCCAGCGATAGCCATCAACATCGTGCACTGAGATTTGCAAGGAATGCGAGCGCGCTTGCAGGCGGAGACTCCGCATGATCATCGAAATGCGAACTTATAGGACGAAACCGGGCTTGCGCTCACGGTTTCTTGAGATATTCCGCTCTAAGTCCATTCCAGGACACGCCGAAATCGGGATGAAAATCCTGGGGCCGTTTCTTTCAGTCGAAGATGCCAACACGTTGTTTTTTATGCGTGGTTTCCCGGATCTCGCCCACGCGCGAGCCGATGAAGGCACAGTTCTATGAAGGCGAACTTTGGAAGCGCGACTGGAAAGCGTGCTGCTACCGATGCTGGAAAAGTATGAAGTTGTCGTGGTGGAAGATCCCGATGGCATGGTGCATTGGTAAGGCGATCGATCCGCGCGCTGAAACGTAAACTTCTTCAGTGGCTGTCGCAAAGGCAATCCCCGAAAGCCCCACATTGAGGCTCCGCACATCTCAAGATATCCTTGGCTCCTATGAACGTGTTGCTTTTTGGCGCTACGGGCATGGTGGGACAAGGGGTGTTGCGCGAATGTCTTCTGGATCCGGATGTGCGATTGGTGCAAACCGTCGGCCGAACTGCGACGAGCGTGCAGAATCCGAAATTGCGGGAGATTGTGCACCAGGACCTGTTGCACTACCAAGCGATTGAGAGCGATCTTTCCGGCTTCGACGCCTGCTTGTTTTGCATGGGTGTATCGTCCAGTGGGATGAAGGAAGCGGACTACTCGCGCGTGACCTACGAAATCACCATGGCCGCCGCAGAGGTTTTATGCCGGCTTAATCCGCAGATGACATTCATCTTCGTCTCGGGCGCCGGGACCGACAGCTCAGAACGGGGCCGGACTATGTGGGCACGAATCAAGGGTAGGACCGAAAACGCGTTGATGCGCTTGCCTTTTGCCGCCGCGTACATGTTTCGGCCTGGAGTCATCGAGCCCGTGCATGGTGCGCGTTCCAAGACGCCGGCCTACCGCGTCATTTATTCGATTGTGGGGCCGTTGGTGCCGCTGCTGCGGCGCACTTTTCCAAATTACGTTCTCAGCACGCAGGAGATTGGTCTGGCGATGTTGTTCGTCGCGCGGCATGGCTATTCGAAGCGGATCTTGGAGACCCAGGATATTCGCGCCGTCGTTGGGGCTGTTGTCGAATAGAATGGCGCGGTGCGCCTGAAGGCTCGGCGCAATGGACAGGAGTTTTGCATGCCCGTGGTTATCGCGATGCTTCGTGGCGTCAATGTTGGCGGCCACAACAAGATCAAGATGGAAGCGCTGCGAGCGCTGTGCACAAAATTAAAATTGCGGGACGCGTGCACCTACGTACAGAGCGGCAACGTGATCTTCAAGACCGAGGAGCGCGATCTTGCGTCATTAGCGAAGCGCCTGCAGAACGCTATCGAGCGCGATTTCAGTTTCCATCCGGACATCATATTGCGCACTTCCTCCGAACTGAGGGACGTGATCGCGCGCAATCCGTTCGCCAAGAGGCGCGACATCGCACCGAACAAGCTCCTGGTCACGTTTCTAGCCAGCGACCCCGGAGAGGAAGCACGGAACAGGGCCGCCAAGATCAAGACCGAACCTGAGGAACTGCGAATCGACCGCCGAGAGGTTTACATTTATTTTCCGAACGGCATGGCGCGCCCGAAAATGGCCTGGCCGACGATCGAAAGGATGCTGCAGACCTCCGGAACCGGCAGGAATTGGAACAGCGTCACCAAGATGCTGGAGATCGCGGAAAAACTCGAAGCTGCCAAATAATTGTCAGACAGCGACACCCGGCTTCGCCACCGCAGGATGCCCTAGCCCATGGCCGCAAACTTACGATATATTTTCACCTGAATAGCAGCGGCATGAATATTGCCGCAATTCGAAACGAAGAGGCCATCAACCATGCGTCGCAAAAACATTCTGGCAATCGTAGGCGGGACGTTTTTCGCAGCTGCAATTCTCTTTGCCGGATTTTTGCGCGTGTACGCGATTGTTCCAGGCCCTTCTGGCTATCAAGTGGTGAAGTCCATTCCCATCGGCGGAGACGGAGGGTGGGATTATTGCATCGTCGATAGCAACGCCCGACGCGTGTATGTATCGCATGCCACGCACGTCGCCGTTCTGGATGCGGATACCGACGCGATTGTTGGCGATCTTCCTGATACGCAAGGCGTGCACGGAATCGCGCTGGCTTCCGATCTGGGACGCGGATTCGTGAGCAACGGCCGCGCGAACACGGTTACGATTTTCGACCTGAAAACCTTGAAAACCATCAGCACGGTCGGCACGGGTGGGCAAAATCCCGACGCCATTTTCTATGACGCGGCTTCCAAGCGCGTTTTTGCATTTAATGGCCGCAGCGCCAGTGTCACCGCAATCAATGGCGTGGATGGAAGCGTGGTTAAGATGTTCCCCGTGGGCGGCAAGCCTGAATTCGCGGTCGGCTCTGGCAACGGGCACGTCTTCGTGAACATCGAGGACAAGTCCGAGCTGCTCGAAATTGATGCTCAAAATCTCGCGGTGACGCAACGTTGGCCGCTCGCGCCTTGTAAAGAGCCCTCCGGGCTGGCCATAGACACCAAGAATCGACGACTTTTCGCGGTGTGCGACAACAACATGATGGCTGTAGTCAATGCGGAAAATGGGAAAGTGATCGCAACGCCCAAGATCGGCGATGATCCGGATGCCGCCGGATTTGATCCCGAAATGCAGCTGGCGTTCAGTTCGAACGGGGGATCAGGAACTCTGACGGTGGTCCACGAGGACTCAGCCGACACATTCAGCGTGGTCGAAGATGTGCCGACGAAAAAATACGCGCGCACCATGGCCATTGATTTCAAAACTCACAATATCTTCCTGCCCGTCGCCGAATTTGAAGAAGTGACACCGAAAGGCGAGCGGCGGCCGCCGATGAAGCCAAATTCTTTCCAGGTGCTGCTAGTCAGTAAGTAAACCTCGCCCTCGTTTGACAAAGTCGAGGCCTCAACTTCGGATTCGCGCAGAATTCGATTTCGGTTATAGTCGCGCGTGCGAACCATCCGGCGGCTACCGGACGGTTGAGCAGCATGGCAATGGTCAAAGGCGAGCGCAAGCTTTGTGCAGATCGAATATGCCGACTCGACCGAATACCGCCCGTCGTAAACCTGATGCGGCCAATCACTGATTTGGATTTGACTGATTGCTCCCGCCTAGGTTCCATAACGTGTTGCTCGTGGCGAGTTTTCGGTTCCAGAAGGAAAGGAGCAATCGAAAATGAAGCGTATTGATGCCGTAATCAGGCCCTCGCAACTGGAGGAGGTGAAGCAGCGGGTCACTGCCCTGGGTGTGACCGGGCTGACGGTTTCCGAGGTTCGGGGGTTTGGCCGGCAGAAAGGCCACACGGAAACCTATCGAGGGTCGGAATACACCGTAGATTTTCTGCCGAAAATCTTTGTGAGCATCGCCGTGGCGGAAGAACTGGCGGAGCCGGTGGTGGAAGCGATTATCGAAGGGGCGCGAACGGGTGTGATCGGGGACGGCAAGATATTCGTTTCATCGCTCGATGAAGTAATTCGCATACGAACGGGAGAACGAGGCCCCGGCGCCATCTGACGATTGATTACCGAGCCGCGGACCGAACGCAGCCTTTATCGCATTCAGGGAGGAACTCCGAGATGGAAAGCGCATTCGTTGGACGCAAAAGAAAGTGGATGCTCAGGGCGATCATCGCGTTCATTTTCGCGCAGATTTTCGCCGGCTCGATCGGCACCTGCTTTGCGGACCAGTCGCCGCAACCGGATCCCGCCGGAACCGCGACCGGCGACCGAACGCTGGTTTTTGACGCCGCCGGCAATCCCTTTGTGGTTCCCGAGCCGACGGACAAGACCGCGCGCGATTACGTGAAAAACAAGCAAGAGTTCGAGAACT
>Ga0210390_10000922_pt1 | contig 29678 bp, 25 predicted proteins | sample IncBWH11OmetaG_FD_161050 | JGI IMG/M metagenome (GOLD analysis project Ga0210390, IMG submission 161050) | Forest soil microbial communities from Barre Woods Harvard Forest LTER site, Petersham, Massachusetts, United States - Inc-BW-H-11-O ...
TTCCGAATTTTTCCGAAGGGCGCGACACGGCCAAGATTGACGCCATCATCGCCGCGATGCGCGAAGTTCCCGGCGTGTATCTGCTTGATCGCGAAAGCGACGCCGACCATAACCGCAGCGTAGTCACCATCGCCGGCGAGCCTGACGCCGTCGCCGAAGCCGCGCTGCGCGGCGTGGGAAAAGCCGCCGAGCTGATTGACCTGACCAAACATTCCGGCGCGCATCCGCGTATGGGCGCGACGGACGTGGTGCCATTCATCCCTGTCGAAGGCGTCAGCATCGAAGATTGCGTCGCTCTCGCGAAAAAAGTTGGCCGTGAGATTTGGCAGCGCTACAAGATTCCAGTCTATTTCTACGAAGCCGCCGCGCAGCGCCCTGAACGCAGCAACCTGGAAAATATTCGCAAGGGCCAGTTCGAAGGCTTGCTCGCGGAAGTTCCAAAAAATCCCGATCGCGCACCGGACATCGGCGAACAACGGCTCCACCCGACGGCCGGAGCCACAGTCGTCGGCGCCCGCAAATTCCTGGTGGCTTACAACATCAACCTGAACACTCCCGATCTGGAAATCGCGAAAAAAATCGGCAAGAACATCCGTTTCTCGAATGGCGGCTTGCGCTACGTGAAAGCCATGGGCGTGGATCTACGCGCCCGGAATCTCGCGCAAGTGTCCATCAACATGACCGATTTTGAGCAGACGCCGCTGCATCGCGTGTTCGAAATGGTGAAGCGCGAAGCCGAACGTTACGGCGTATCCATCGTCGGCAGCGAAATCGTTGGCCTGATTCCGAAGCGCGCCATCGAACTGACCGCCGACTTTTATCTGCAGCTGGAAAACTTTTCCCCCGCGCAGGTGTTTGAAAATCGTATCGAGGCATCGCTCAGTGGCCAAGCCACTCCAGAAGGTCCGGGCAAACTCGCCTCGCTCGCGCGGCCTTTTCTCGATGCGGTCGCAGAACCGACAGCCACTCCCGGCGGCGGCTCCGTAGCGGCGCTGGCGGGGGCGCTCGGAGCAAGCCTCGGCCAGATGGTCGCCAGCCTCTCGCGCAAAAAGAAATCGCAAGCCGCATACGTTGATCGGCTCAGCGACGCGCTCGCCGAATTTCAGGCCGCCTCACGCGCCCTTTCGGAAGCAATTGATCGCGACGCAGCGTCCTTCAGCCACGTAATGTCTGCTTACAAGTTGCCGAAGGATACGTCTGAACTAGAGGGTCAGCGGGACGCCGCGATCCAGCAGGCGCTGCATGGTGCAGCCAGCGTGCCGCTCGAAGTGGCGCGCGAAGCCGCGGAAGTTTTTGACCGCCTCGGGCAACTGGAAGGCATCGCCAGCCCGTCTATGTATTCAGACATCCGCGTAGGGCGATTGATGGCCGCGGCGGCGGTTCGCGGCGCTCTGGAAAATGTCGCCATCAATCTGGAATCCATCACCGACAGCGAATTTGCCGCCAGGCTGCGCGCGGAGTCCGCGACTCTTGCGGCACGCGTCGCCGAAAGTCCCGTCGGCGTCAGCCGTTAAATCTTATAATCGAAGGACAGCTATCAAGGATTGAACTGAGGGGTACCCAATGAAAAAACCAGTCATTCGCAGCCTAGTTTCCAGCCTCCTGGCATTTGCCATGGTATGCGGCACCGTGACCATCGCTCCCACGCGCAGCTCGGCAGCTTCGCTCAGCACGTCCATCATCGGTATGTTTCCAAAATCGGTGGGCGAATTTTCTTACGCTGACCTGAAAGCCGCGCGGAAATTTCCTTGGTTCACGCAACTCTACGGCCAGGTGCTTCCGCCGAAATTCCGTCAGTTCGAACAGTTTCTAGGTTCATCCGGTGTGGACCCGAATTCCCAGGTAGAAGAGATCGCCTGGGCCAACATCAGCAGCGGAAGCTCTGACGACGTTGTCGGCATCGCGCTTGGCCAGTTCGATCCTTCCACGGTGGCAACCAAACTCAAGGCGCAGAAGGTTCCTTCATTCGAAGTCCAGGGCTACCATCTCTACGCTTTCGGCAGTGGAGCCGCCGCCGGTGATATTCTCTTCGTGTTCTTCGATTCCAGCACCGCCGCATTCGGCAACCGCTCCGTTCTCGAGCATCTAATCAACGTCCGCATGGGCGGCGAAGAAACGCTCCTCACTGGGAAACTTTTCCCGCTGATCTCCGAGGCGAACGGCAACGGCATCATCTGGGCCGTCCTGGACAAGGACCACACGCATCTCGCCATGCAACAACTGGTGCCGCAAGCGGGGCAATTCCCGCAAGCAGCCGCCATTATCGGGCGCCTGCACGCTATGATCATCAACATCAATGCGGATAGCGGCGTGGATGCGCACTTCCAGGCCGTATGCGACTCGGTTGATGATGCAAACTTGCTGGGCGCAGCGATGCAGGCGGGCATCATGTACCGCCGGTATCAGGAAGCGCAGGGCAATCCATCGCTCGCAAAAACGCTGGATCAGGTGAAAGTCACGCCGTCGGGCGATCGGCTGAAAATCGAAGCCCCGGTGAGCCAGGACGAATTACTATCGCTGATTCAGACCAAGGCCTTCGCCGCACCAATGTGAGCGCGTCGACTTGATTCGGCAGCGGCGGGTCTCCGGACTCGCCGCTGCGTCCACTGTCACGTCCGACGGTCCTGAAATGTTCTCCGATAAAGGATTGAGGCAGGGAAATCCGCGCGCGCAAGCCCACTAGCCGTCGGAATAATCATTTGAATTTGCGGGAAGAAACGAATCGAGGAATTACGCGTTAGCCTTACGCCCACCGTCACAATACTTGATCAACGTCATGCGCGAGAGGCCGCCGCTGGTCTGGTACTGCACGCGGTCCACCTTGGTCATCTGCAACGCCCTGCTCAAACCCGCTCCGGGATCCGAAGCCGCGTCGCCGATGAACGTATCGAGCCCCGCGGTAGGCAGCGCCGCTCCGGTGTGCTCGATGGCGACTTCCACGCGATCCGGATAATCGGAGACGATCACCCGCACCGTCGGCTCACCATTCCCGTGGCCTTCCAGCAGCGGAAACGTCTCGCTGCACGCTTCCTGCACCGCCGCCGTCAATCCCTGCTGGCCCACTTCCGATAAACCGCACCGTTGCGAAGCATGCTGCACCACTGCGCCGATCGCCCCGAAAAACCGGGTATCTTCGTGCAAAAGTAGTTCGGTGCGCGCCGGTTCGTCGCTCATTCTGGGTTACTCATGGATTAGTGCTGTTCGGCGTCGGCCACGCGGACGTCGCACGCCTCGCGGCAGTCTGGACAATAGTACATGCCATCCACCGCTAACCGTATATTGTGTTGCGACTGGCAGAAACAGCAGAATTTCTCGCAGGTGCACTGCGATTCCGGCTTGTCACATTGCGAACAAACTGTAAGCACTGTCGCCGCCTCTGGTTCGAATACATGCCTGTTTCGCTTAGCTCATAGTAGGACATGCGCGACGCGGCCACAAGCGCCTTGCGCTGCGTGATTCCCTGCTGCGCAAGCGTCCAATGTGCCGTGACGGCGCTTGGGCGCGGCCAAAATGACCACCGGTCGCCTTCCTTGACACTCCAAAACTCGCATGCTACGTTCAATATTTCGCCGCGCTAATGAGAAACCCTCTGTGAACACATCGGCTGCCGTGGAATTGCGCAAGACTGCCCTGAATTCCGTCCATCGCCGCCTCGGCGCGAAGATGGTCAATTTCGGCGGCTGGGATATGCCTTTGGAGTATTCCGGCATCATCGCCGAGCACCAGGCTGTCCGCACGCGCGCTGGACTGTTCGACGTCAGCCACATGGGCGAGCTCGAAATTCGCGGTCCCGGCGCGTTGCAGCTGGTTCAGTGGGTCAGCTGCAACAACGCGGCGAAGTTGAGTGTCGGCCAAGCCCACTATTCGGGGCTGATGACTTCCCGCGGCACGTTTGTGGACGACCTGCTGGTACATAAATTCTCGGATATGCACTATTTGCTCTGCGTCAATGCCGGCAATCAGGATGACGATTATCAGCACATCGTCGCCAACAACCAATTCGACGCAGAGGTGGAAAACTCCGGCCCGCGCTATTCGCAACTCGCGATTCAAGGCCCGCGCGCCGCGGAAATTCTGCAGAAGCTGACGCCTACGCCGTTTGACGCTGTCCGCTACTACCATTTTGCTTTTGGCATGGTGAACGGCGTGGATTGCCTGATCGCGCGTACCGGCTACACTGGCGAAGACGGCTTCGAAATTTACTTCGCGCCGGAACATTCGGAAAAACTCTGGAACGATCTGATGCAAGCCGGCGAATCCGCCGGAATGATTCCCTGCGGCTTGGGCGCGCGCAACACTCTGCGCCTGGAAGCGGGGATGTGCCTCTACGGCCATGAAATCGACGACACCACCACGCCCTGGCAAGCTGGGCTCGGCTGGATCTGCAAAATGGAGAAAGCTCCCTTCCTCGGCAGCGACGCGCTTGCGCAACAAAAACAAACCGGCCTGCCGCGCAAGCTGGTCGGATTTGAAATGCTCGATAAACGCATCGGGCGCGACGGCTATCCGGTGATAATCAGCGGCCACGAAGCCGGGCGAGTTACCAGCGGCTGCCCCGCGCCGTTTCTGAAAAAGAATATCGGAATGGCGTACGTTCCGCCGAACTCAACCGCCGTCGGCACCGAAATAGAAATCAGCATTCGCGGGCAGGCGGCGCCAGCGCGCATCGTCGCGCTGCCGTTTTATAAGCGACCGCAATAGCGCGCGCACATCAAATCGAAAGGGGCGACATGTATCCAGCCGACTATCGCTACACCAAGCAGCACGAGTGGATAAAAGTTCAAGGTGACACCGGCACCATCGGCATTACCGATTACGCGCAGCAGGAATTGGGCGACGTGGTCTTCGTTGACCTGCCGAAAGTGGGCGCCAAAATTTCCGGCGGCAAGTCTTTAGGCAGCGTAGAGTCGGTAAAAGCCGTCAGCGAAATCTACAGCCCCGTTTCCGGCGAAGTCACTGAAACGAATCCAGTGCTGGTGGACACTCCCGAAAAAATAAATACGGACCCGCACAACACCGCGTGGCTCATCAGGCTGAAGCTCGCGGACCCGAAAGAAGTCGCCAGCCTGATGGACGCGGCCGCCTATGAGGCCTATATCTCCGAGCAAGCCAAGGAACACTCCGCCTGATGCGCTATCTCCCTAAAAGCCCCACCGAACGCCAGGAAATGCTAGCGGCGATCGGCACGCGCTCCATCGACGATCTTTTCACATCGATTCCGGAAAAATTCCGGCTGCGCGCGCCGCTCGATTTGCCGGGTCCGCTTTCGGAATCCGAGATTATTCAATATTTTCAGGCGCGCGCTGCGGAAAATGCGCGCGGCTATGTTTCGTTTCTCGGCGCGGGCGTGTACCAGCATCTGCGCTCCGTGGCTGCTGATGCGCTGATCCAGCGCGGCGAATTCCTCACTTCGTACACGCCGTACCAGGCCGAATTCGCACAAGGCACGCTCACCGCCATTTTCGAGTTTCAAACTTTGATGTGCCAAATCACCGGCCAGGAAGTCGCCAACGCCTCGATGTACGATGGCTCAACCGCGCTCACCGAAGCCGTGCTGATGGCCGAACGCCTCACCAGCCGCCGCCACATTCTCCTCGCGCGCTCCGTGCATCCCGAATATCGCCAGGTTCTGAACACGTACGCGAAAAATCTCGGACTGGAAGTGGAAGAAATTGGCTACACCGCGTCCGGCCAGCTCGATCGCGCCGCCCTGAAATCCGAAACGCTCGCGCGCATAGCTGCCGTGGTCGTGCAGTCACCAAACTTTTTCGGTGTGCTGGAGGAAATTCCCGCGCTGGCCGAGGCCGCGCACGCATCCGGCGCGCTGCTCGTAACCTCCATCTCTGAAGCCGTTTCTCTCGGCATCGTGCGCCCGCCCGCCGAAGCCGACATCGTCGCCATGGAAGGCCAGGCTTTCGGCATCCCTTCCAGTTACGGCGGCCCGTACGTCGGTGTAATCGCCACGCGCGAAAAATTCGTACGCCAGATGCCGGGCCGCCTCGCCGGACAAACTACCGACGCAGCTGGCAATCGCGGTTTCGTGCTTACCCTCGCCACGCGCGAACAGCACATCCGCCGCGAGAAGGCCACCTCCAACATCTGCACCAACGAAGCCCTCTACGCGCTCGCCGCTACTATTCATCTCTGCCTGATCGGCAAAGAAGGCTTGCGCGAGCAGGCGCTGCAGAATCTCGCGAAAGCCCGCTTCGCTCAGGCCGAACTGGAAAAAATCCCTGGCGTGCGCCGCGTTTTCACCGGCCCCACGTTCAACGAATTCTCGCTGGAATTTCCGCGCTCCGTAAAAATGATCAACGCCGAGCTGCTGCGGGAAAAAATCATCGGACCCTTCGCGCTCGGCACGCACTATCCGGAGCTCACCAAGCGCGCCGTCGTCTGCGTCACCGAAACCACGCCGCGGGCCGAAATCGAACGCTTCGCCGCCGCCGTGCGCCGCATTCTGGAAAGACCCGTTTAAGGAGCTGTAGGACTTGAATCCCAAAATCACCGATCTCGAAACGCCCGCCCGCAACGTCGGCAAGGCGGGCGCGCACGTCAGCCAAAACGAGGGCCTGATCTTCGAGCAATCCGCCCCCGGCAAACGCGGCATGGAGCTACCTCCGCTCGATGTTCCCGCAGTCGATCCCGCGAAGGCGCTCGGCTCTGAATTTACGCGCGCCGCGATCGAAGGTTTCCCCGAAGTCAGCGAAATCGAAGTGATCCGCCATTTCACGCGCCTTTCCACGTGGAATTACGCCATCGATCTCGGGATGTATCCACTCGGCTCCTGCACCATGAAATACAATCCGCGCGTGAACGAATTCGTTGCCCGCCTCGATGGCCTGGCGAACGAACATCCCGAGCAACCGGCCGAAGTCTCGCAGGGCTGCCTGCGCATCTTGCACGATCTGCAGAAATGCCTGCTCTCCATCACCGGCATGGACGCGGCCACGCTGCAACCCGCCGCCGGAGCGCAGGGCGAACTCACCGGTCTGCTGATGATTCGCGCCTACCTGGAAAGCCAGGGGAATCCGCGCCACAAAGTTCTGATCCCCGATTCCGCGCACGGCACCAATCCCGCTTCCGTCGTCATCGCCGGCTACGAAGTGCAGAACATCAAATCCAATAGCCGCGGCCAGCTCGATACCGATCACCTGCGCGAATTTGTCACCGACGACGTCGCCGCGCTGATGATCACCAACCCCAGCACCCTCGGCGTCTTCGAAGAACGCATCTCCGAAATTGCCGCGATCCTCCACGAACGCGGCGCGCTGCTCTACATGGACGGCGCCAATATGAACGCGCTCGCCGGCGTCACGCGCCCCGGCGATTTTGGCGTGGACGTGATGCACTTGAACCTGCACAAAACTTTCTCCACGCCGCACGGCGGCGGAGGCCCCGGCGCAGGCCCGGTACTCGCGAAGAAAATCCTCGAGCCGTTTCTGCCGGTTCCGGTAGTCGTGCAGAAACCAGACGGCTCCTACGCCCTCGATCACAATCGCCCGAAATCCGTGGGACGCGTCCGCGCTTTCGCCGGAAATTTCGGAGTGCTGCTGCGCGCGCTGGCGTACACGCTCGCCTACGGCCCAGGCATTCGCCAGGCCACCGAAGACGCCGTGCTCAACGCCAATTACATCCGCAAAAATCTCGAGCCCTATTTCGATCTCCCGTACAATCTACCCTCGATGCACGAAGTCGTCTTCAGCGATGCGCGCCAGAAAGTAAAAGGCGTGAACACCATGGACATCGCCAAGCGCTTAATTGATTACGGCTTCCACCCGTACACCACCGCCTTCCCGCTGATCGTTCCCGGCGCCATGATGATCGAGCCTACGGAATCCGAATCGAAACAGGAATGTGATTTGTTCATTGACGCGATGCGCTCCATCGCCGCCGAAGCCGACGCCACGCCCGATCTCGTGAAGACTGCTCCGCACTCCACACGAGTCGGCCGCCTCGACGAAGTAGCCGCCGCCCGCAAACCAATCCTGCGCTGGAAGCCCGCATAGCACCTGCAAACGTTGACGCTCGAAGCCAGCGGTACGGCGGCACCTCTCGCACGCGAAGCCCGTTTACTGGCATAATGTAACTGAGCTTCAAATTCTCGAGGTTTTTCCAAAGCACTGCCGCAGCGCAGCAGAAAGAGGGCCAACGTGACACCCGAGCAAGCCGCATTCTTCGTCGAAACGCTTCTGCCGCAAGTGCAGAAAGAATATCTAACCACTCGCCGCGTTCTCAAAGCCGTCCCCATCGCCAAAGAAAGCTACCGCCCGCACCCGGACTCGCGCAGCGCGTTCGAACTCGCCTGGCACATCGCTTCCTCCGACATCTGGTTCCTCGACGGATTCCTCACCGGTAAATTTGAAATGGATGACGACTCCATCCCCGCAGATATTGGCAACACGGAAGATGTTGTGGCTCTCTACGAAGACGGCTTCGAAACAAAATTGCCCGAAGTCAAAAAGCTCACGCCGGAATTCTGGGCCACGCCCCGGCCCTTTTTTGGAATTTACAACAACCCGATGGCGCTCTACCTCCAGTTCATGTTGCACCACATGATTCACCATCGCGGCCAGCTCACCACCTACCTCCGTCCCATGGGCGCCAAGGTCCCCAACATTTACGGCGGCAGCTTCGACGAGCCCTGGACCGAACCGGAAGCGTAAGCGGAAATTTTGGATTTCTGGGCACCGGCGAGAGGCAGCCATTCAAGGCGCAGCATGGCGAGACGAACTTTCTGCTTCAGGAACCACGGACCAAAAAACAAATCGCGGCGAGCCTCGTGGAATCCCACGATGCCCGCCGCGAAGAATTGAAAACCCGCAGGTTTACTTCTTGTCGATCTTGGCCTTTTCGATGGGCAGCCCACGCGTCGCCGCAGGAGTAACTCTCTGCGTCGAAGTGAGCTCCGCCGCCGCAATCGCCGCCGGAAATAGTGCCGTGCGGCCATCCGAACTTGCTGCCGCAGCTTCGGTGAGCCGGTCGGGCGCCGGAGAAGCCATCGGCACCAGCGCGCCCTCGGCTTCCTTCAGGAAAGTCAGGCCTAGCTCGCCTCCGTGCCAGTCAATCGAAATCACGTCGCCCAACGACACCTGCTCCGTCGCCAGCAAACTCGCCAGCGGATACACCACGTGCCGCTCGATCGCGCGCTTCAAATGCCGCGCGCCGTATTTCAGGTCGGTGCCTTCCTTCAGTAAAAATTCCCGCGCCGGCTGCGTCACGCGGAAAAGGAACCGACCCTTCGCCGTCTCCAGCACGCGCTGTTGCACCATCCCAAGTTCAATTTCCAGAATCTGCTCCAACTGCGCCGAACGCAACGGATGGAACACCACCGTCTTGTCGATCCGGTTCATGAATTCCGGCGCAAATTTCCGCTTCGCAGCTTCCGACGCTGTCTTCTCCACTTTTTCGTCGAGGCCCGCCTTCATTTCCGCGCGTTGCACCGGCGCAAATCCCAATCCGCCCGTCATCAGCTCGGTAATCTCCACGCCGCCCAAATTCGACGTCATGAAAATCATCGTCTGCGACAAGTCGACTCTCCGGTTGTCTCCCAGCGTCAAAGTGGCCTTGTCTAATATCCCCAGCAGCAATTGCCACAGCGCATCCGAAGCCTTTTCGATTTCGTCAAACAGCAAGAACGAAATCTTCAGCTTCTCGGTGTGGTATTGCGCGAGGGCTTCCTGCGTAATCAAAGGATGCGTTTCGCGGTGCCCCAAATATCCCGGAGGCGACCCAATCAACTTCGCAATCTCGTGCGAGTGCTGAAATTCAGCGCAATCCACCTTGATCACCGCGCGCGGATCTCCAAACAGCACTTCGGCAGTAGCCTCCACGACGCGCGTCTTGCCCGCGCCCGTCGGCCCCAAGAACAGCAAGTTCCCCACCGGACGCCCCGGCGAATTCAACCCGGCGCGAAACACTTGGTACAAGTCCACCACCGCTTGCACCGCTTCGTCCTGCCCCACGATTTTCCGTCGCAGCCCGGCTTCGAAATCCCGAGATTCCACGCTGCGCTGGGTCGGGTCTAATTGTAGTGCCTGCGCGCCCACGGTTTTGCTCCCCTACCGGAACTTCCTGCCGCTTTCCGGATTGCGCGGTTCCGTGCGCTCGAATTGATCCAACTTCACGTCGAGCGTCGACCGCAACAACCGTAATTGCGTGACCAGTTCACGGCTCGAATTGGCTCGATCTGCCAGAAGCAACATTGGCGGTGACAGGTCGGCCAGGTCCAGGTTTAGGTTTCGCAACGAATGCATCAGGTTCTGCACGTACGGCGACCGAATATCAAACAGCTCGATCCGGCCATTCACCTGCTCCCGCAGGTGCGACCAGTCCAGATCGAGGAAGGGGTGATTGCGCGATACTTTGCGCACCACGTCATCTGTTATGCGCGGCCGTTCCCCCAACCGCGCTAAATGTAACTGCTGCACCTTGCCCTGCTTGCGCACGTTGTGCACCAGAAAGTAGGTGTTGCCTTTGCGTCGAACAAAAGCCACAACACCTCCTTTTCCGAGCAGCACACGCTTTTAGTGCCCAGCACGCATACACAAGGTTAGATGCTGAAACGTAGTGTATTGGTGGTCCACTACGAGAGCAATAGTACGAACGGTTGGACTTGTCTGCACTGTATCGTATCCGTCATTACTCGTTGTAGCGTTCTCAGCGCCAGCTGCCGCTCGTTTCCAGCGTGTCCCATCAATTATTTGATTCCGTTGCATCAGGATTTCATCAATTCCGCAGCTCATCTACGGACTGGTCACGTGCTGAAAATCCGCAGCCCACGTTGCTGCCCCGGTGCGCTGCAATTCGATTAAACTGTAACCAGAGGTGAAGAATGTCCTGGGATCCAGTCTACCGGCTTGTGAAACAAATCCCGCGTGGCCGGGTTACTACATATGGCGAGCTTGCTAAAGCCCTGCGCCTGCGCGGCGGAGCTCGCGCCGTCGGTTACGCAATGGCCGCGACCCCGAACGGCCGCGGCATTCCCTGGCATCGCGTGATCGGCGCCGGCGGCAAAGTCACCATGCCCGAGCCGCACGCCAGCCTGCAGCGCCGCCTGCTCGCCACCGAAGGTGTGCCCATCGAAGGCGCCAGAATTGACATGAAGCTCTACGCCTGGTCGCCCAAATCGCGCGCCAAATCCCGCGCCAAGTCTCGCAGACCAAAGCGCAAGCCTGCCCGTCGAGTCGCGCCGAAATCACGAGTGTGATATAGAAGATAGCTCCACAATTGCTAAGGAAATCATTCGTGCCGGAACCCATCATCGCCGTGGAAGGTCTTTTCAAGAGCTACGGCACCGTCGAAGCCGTCCGCGGCCTCAGCTTTTCCGTCCAGGAAGGTGAGGTGTTCGGCCTGCTCGGTCCGAACGGTGCCGGAAAGACCACCACGGTCGAAATCCTGGAAGGCATGCGCACGCCCGACCGCGGCACCGCCCGCGTCTGCGGCCTGGATCCCGAAAGGGCCGGCTCCGCGTTCAAACAGAAAATCGGCGCCGTGCTGCAGTCCACTTCCCTGCCCGACAAGCTGCGCGTCAAGGAAGCCCTCGATCTGTTCGCAAACTTCTACATCAGCCGCGCCGACACAGAATCACTGCTGAAACGCTTCCAGTTGGAGGAAAAACGCGACGCCTTCTACAGCCAGCTTTCCGGCGGCCAAAAACAGCGCCTCGCCCTTGCCATGGCGCTCGTCAACAATCCGGAGGTAGTATTTCTCGACGAACCCACCGCAGGCCTCGACCCCCAAGTCCGCCGCGAGATCTACAACATCATCGAGGAATTGCGCAAAGACAAGAAAACCGTGCTGATTACCACGCATTACATCGAAGAAGCCGAGCGCCTCTGCGATCGCGTGGCCATCGTGGACTACGGCCGCATCATCAAGACTGGCTCGCCACGCGAGCTGAAACACTCCTCCGCAGGAACCACGCGCATCGAAGTCCGCCTCGCTCGCCCTCTCACCAACGGCGTTCTAAGTACGCTCGAAGGCGTCGCCGATTGCCGCGATTTCGACGGCACTTACGTCATACACTCCACGCTTCCGCCCCGCACCATCGTCGCTTTGGTGAAGCAGCTCGAAGCGGAAAACAACGAACTGCAAAGCCTCGAAATGTTCTCGCCCTCACTCGAAGACGTCTTCATCGAGCTGACCGGCCGCAGGCTAAGGGACTGAAATGGCATCGAACCCCATCACCAATACCTGGACGCTCACGAAAATCCGCGTGCGCCTCGCCATGCGCAATCGCACATTTCTGTTTTTCAGCCTATTTATGCCGCTAGGCTTCCTGTTCTTTTTTGTCATGGTTTTCAGCAAAGGCGATTCTCCCTGGACCGCATACATCCTCGGCTCAATTCTCACCATGACCGTCATGGGCAGCTTTTGGGGTCTCAGTGTCCAGCTGGTGATGTTCCGTGAAGCGGGCATTCTCCGCCGCTTTCGTCTTGCGCCGCTGGGCGCCGGCCCCATGCTTGCTTCCAGCATTCTATCGAATTACATCCTCGTCCTTCCCTCTGTAGCGATTGAAATTCTGGTCACGAAGTGGTTTCTGCACATGCAAACGTGGGGCAATCTGTCGGCAATTTTCCTGCTGGTCACCATCGGGTCGGCGGCGTTTTCTGCCTTCGGTCTAATCGTCGCGAGCGTAACCAATACCATGCAGGAAACTCAAATCATCAACCAGATCATCTGGACAGCTTTCTTGTTTCTTTCCGGCGCCACTGTACCGCTCGCGAAATTTCCTCATTGGATTCAAGGTGCTGCGCTTTTCATGCCCGCCACTTACCTCGCCACCGGTCTGCAGTTCGCCGCCACGAATTTAGCGACGCCCACCGAGATCCTTACGGACCTCGTAGCACTCGCTGTCGGCGTCGTGGTCGCTTTTGAAATTTCCCGCCAGCTTTTTCGTTGGGAGCCCGAGGCAAAAGTTCCCGGACGCGCCAAACTATGGGTGCTCGCCGCGCTAATTCCTTTCGTGGCCTTCGGCATCTATGAAAATGTCGCTGGCCATCGCCTGAACCGCGTCCGCCAGGATTTCCAGATACTCAACACCGGCGAAGCCCCTCCCCCGCCCCCTGACGTGCATTGAAACCAACAACTCCCTCGGACCGCCAGCACATCGTATTAATCTAAATCCATCACGTACGCTCGCACATCCAATCGGCATGTCGCTTCTAGTCTCCGTATCAGCGAAACCGCGGATACCTCGAGCCCCTGTAGCAGCCGCTTCGTCCCGCTCTTTTCGGCACGAAGCAGGCAGCGTTTCGTACAAACACGAAAACTTCCTCCTCGCGCGAAGGCTGGATTTCGAACCGTCGCAAGAGTAAAACAGTTCCTGGCACTCAGGCCGAAAGCCATATCCCGGCCACAATAAATCCGTCGCAGAGAATTAAAATCTCGAAGTCCACTGGAGAACCAAATGCAACGAACAGCCTCAGCAGTCTGGAACGGCACACTGAAAGACGGCCATGGCAGCATTAGCACCGCCAGCGGCATTCTCGCGAACGCACCCTATTCCTTCCTCACGCGTTTTGAAAACGGTAAAGGCACGAACCCTGAAGAGCTGATCGGCGCAGCTCACGCCGGCTGCTTCGCCATGGCACTTTCGGCGCAGCTCAGCACCATGAATTTCACCCCTGACAGCATCAAAGTCACCTCCACCGTCTCGCTCGAAAAGCTCGACGCCGGCTGGACCATCTCCAAAATCCATCTGGACCTCGCCGCGCGCATTCCCGGAATTACGCAGTCCGCTTTCGAATCCGCGGCCGCCAGCGCCAAAGCCAATTGCCCGGTTTCGCGCCTCTTCAAAGCCGAAATCACGCTGACTTCCGTGCTGGAGCAGGCTGCATGATTGTTCCGGTCGTAATTGGCCTCTGCATCATCTCGGTCATCCTGCTCGAAGCGTTCGAAACCATCATTCTGCCGCGCCGCGTCACGCGCCGCTTTCGTCTCACACGTGCGTTCTACGTTTCCTTGTGGGTGCCGACCAAAGCCATCGCGCGCTTGATCCGCTCAGGAAAAGCGCGCGAATCGTTCCTCAGCTTCTTCGGACCGCTTTCCCTGCTGGTTCTCTTCGCGCTCTGGGCCGCCAGCTTGATTATCGGATTCGGATTCTTGTACTACGGCAACACCCCGCACGACCCCACGCGCCCCTCGCTGCAAACCTGCTTCTATCTCAGCGGCACCACATTCTTCACCCTGGGCCTGGGCGATGTCACTCCGCACACTTCCCCCGAGCGTGTCCTCGCCATCTTTGAGAGCGGTCTCGGCTTCGGTTTTCTCGCGCTCATCATTAGCTACCTGCCGGTCATCTACCAGGCGTTCTCCAAACGCGAAGTCACCATTGTTCTGCTCGATGCCCGCGCCGGCTCGCCGCCCACCGCCTCCGAACTGCTTCTCCGCCACGCCGGGCCGCATGGCCTGGACGCGCTGCTGATCCTTTTCCGCGATTGGGAGCACTGGTCCGCTGAGCTGCTGGAAAGTCACATCTCCTATCCCGTCGTCAGTTTTTTCCGCTCGCAACACACCAATGAATCATGGCTCGCAGCTCTCGCGGCAATTCTGGATTCCACCGCTCTATTGATCGCCACATCCGACAATCCCTGCTCCCGCCAGGCACGGCTCACCTTCGCCATGTGCCGTCATACCGTCGCCGACCTCGCGCAAGTTTTCTTCGCCAAGCCGCGCACTGACGGCCCCGACCGCTTGCCTCCCGAGCAATACGCGCGCATGTACGCCAGCTTGGAGCAAGCCGGCTATCAACTGCGCAACGACGAGGCTTCTAAATGTAAGCTGAAAGAATTGCGCGATATGTACGAGCCCTATCTGCAAGCTCTCGCGCGTTACCTTTTCGTCGAGTTGCCGCCCTGGATTCTCGCAGCCCACATCACTGACGACTGGAAGACCAGCGCCTGGGGCCGCATCTCCGGCTTTTCCGGTCGTGGCCACGCCGCCCAGGACATCGAAGAACACTTCTAGCCTTCGTCCGGAACATTCGCGCGCATCTTTCCCGCTCTTCGCGACTCTAATCACTCAGGCCAGCACGATTATTTCTCACCGGAGGAACATCCCGTGACCGAACGACTGGAAAATCTTGAACGCCTGATCCGCGGTGAGCTGCCCGCTCCTCCCATCGCCCAACTGATCGGCTTCAGGCTAGTCGCCGTAAAACACGGTGAAGCAGTCTTCGATTTCGAATCCAGCGAGAAACACGCCAACCCCATGGGTACACTCCACGGTGGCGTACTCTGCGATGTCGCCGACGCCGCCATGGGCGTCTCCTTCGCCTCTACTCTCGAGGACGGCGAATCCTTCACCACGCTCGAACTGAAAATCAATTTTCTCCGCCCCGTCTGGAGCGAGAAATTGCGCGCCGTCGGCAAAGTCGTCAAACGTGGCAACACCGTAGGCCTCGTCGAATGTGACGTCACTAACGCCGCTGGTGTTCTGGTCGCGCGCGCGTCGTCAACCTGTATGGTTCTGCGCGGCGCACAAGCGTCCGGCCGCTGAGCAAGCCGCCGCCGCGAAGCCGTCCCGCAGCCGCACGCTACGCTGCCTTTCGGCCGCGCAAAGTTGTCTGATTTGGGGACGCACGTCCCACCAACGAACGCTCCACACGGATCAGACCGCGCCTCCACACCTCAACCGCAACAAATTCGCATCCCGCTGCTAACACAAAAATAACTTCTCACGTCTTACTTCACGAACCGCACCGGTCCGTTCGCGTCGCGCAAATAAGGAGCCAAAATGGCCTCATTTCTGCAAGACGTCCGCTACGCCTGCCGTATGTTGCTCAAGGCTCCCGGCTTCACGCTGGTCGCGATTCTCACGTTGGCCCTCGGCATCGGCGCGAACATCGCCGCCTTCAGTATTGTTGACGGAGTCTTGCTCCGTCCGCTTCCGTTTACTCATTCCGAACAGCTGGTCCGTGTGTTTGACGATCTGCGCAGTTCCAACACTAAGGACGTCGGCATGTCCGTACCTCAGTATTGGGACTACCGGGATCGCGCCGGCATTTTTCAAGAAATCGCGGTGATCTGGCCCATTCCCGCAAACCTCACGGATGTGGAACGCCCCGAACGCATTGAAGTCCTGGCCACCAGCGCCAACTATTTCACTATGCTCGGCGTGCAGCCGGAGCTTGGCCGAGTTTTCACAATGAAGGACGATGTCCCCGGCTTCATCAACGCCGTCGTCCTCAGCGACGGTTTCTGGCACCGCGCATACGGCGGCGATCCCAAAGCCATCGGCAAAAGCCTGCGCCTCGACGGCGATCTGTATGAAATCATCGGCGTCATGCCCCCCGGATTCCACCACCCGGGAAAAACGCTAGAAACCGAAGAGGACGCCTACATCGCTGCCGGTTATAACGCTCTTCCATTTCCCGCGCCGCCGCTCCGTTCGATTCGCATGCTTCCCGGCGCCATCGGACGCCTTAAGCCCGGTTTGAGCATCGCCCAAGCGCAGGCGCGACTCGAAACCTTCGACGTAGGCCTCGCACGCGCTTACGCCACCGACTATCCCCCGGCCGCAGGTTGGGGCCCGCGCCTCGTTTCCGTGCAGCAGGACCTCACCGCAAACGTCCGCAGCGAACTTTTCGTCCTCTTCGCCGCAGTTGGATTCGTGTTGCTGATCGCCTGCGTCAATCTCGCGAATCTTCTCCTGGCCCGTGCCTCTGGACGCCACCGTGAAATCGCCATCCGCCTCGCTCTCGGAGCCGGGCGCGGCCGACTCATCGCGCAGATGCTCACGGAAAGTGTCTTACTCGCTTTCGTTTCCGGATGCGTGGCCCTGGTTACCGTAGTGGTGCTGAAAAACGCTCTGCTGAATTTCGCACCGCCGGATATTCCGCGGCTGAATGAAGTGACCATCAGCCCCGGCGTTCTCTTCTTCGCGCTACTGATTTCGGTTCTCACGGGAGTGGTCTTTGGCGTCGCGCCCGCGCTCCAGGCCGCCAGCCCCAATCAAATTTCGAATCTCAGAGAAGGCAGCCGCGGCTCCGGCTCCAGCAAGCGCCAGATGCGCGTCTCCAGTGTCCTGGTCGCCTCCGAAATCGCGCTTTCGCTGATCCTCTTGATCGGCGCGGGCCTGTTCCTCCGCAGCTTCTGGCAACTTCTGCAAGTTCGGCCGGGCTTCAACCCCCATCAGGTCGTCACCGCGCAGATTTGGCTCGCGTACCCGAATGATCCCAACCAAAATCGCTACTTCACCACTCCGACGCGCGCCGCCTTCATGCGCGAAGTTCTGCGGCGCGTCTCCGCTCTGCCGGACGTCGAAGAAGCCGCCATCGGCGGCGGTGGCAGCCTGCCGCTTGTCCGTGCACGGAACCAGGTTCCCTTCACGATTGAGGGCCGCCCCGCCGACTCCGAACGAACACCAGTCGCCGAATTTGCCTCCGTCAGTCCCAGCCACTTCCACGCGCTGGAAATCCCGCTCCTCTCAGGGAGAAACTTCACCGACTCCGACGACGACAAGGGCCAGCATGTTGTGATTGTGGACGAAGTCTTTGCCCAACAGTATTGGCCCGGCGACACTCCGATCGGCAAACGGATCAAACCCGGTCCTGTTCAGTCCACGCAGCCATGGTTGAACATTATCGGCGTCGTCGGCAACGTGAAGTCCGATTCGCTCGAGTCCCAGGTGGTCCCACACATCTATCTCTCCACTTTCCAAGCCCCTTCCTACAGTTCCGTCATCTACGCTCGCACAGCCCGCGACCCCGGCACCATCGGAGACGCGATTCGCCGCGAAGTTCAGGCCGTGGATCCGGACGTGCCAGTCTACGCAGTCCGCACCATGGAGGAAGTGGTCGCCAGATCCATGGCGGAGCGCCGCTTCGCGCTCGAAATTCTCGGCGTCTTCGCGGTGATCGCGCTGCTGCTCGCCTCCATTGGAATTTACGGTGTGATGGCCTACACTTTCAGCCAGCGCATTCACGAAATCGGCATTCGCATCGCCCTCGGCGCACAACGCTCCCACATTCTGCGCATGGCCCTCGGTGAAGGCATGATGCTGGTAGCCTTGGGCCTGGCGGCGGGCCTCTTCGGCGCCCTCCTGCTGACCCAGTTCCTGCGCTCCATGCTCTACGCCGTGAAGCCCACAGATCCCATCACCTTCATCGCCATCGCCGCCCTGCTAACGTCGGTAGCGTTACTGGCCTGCTTCATCCCAGCCCAGCGCGCCACCAGGGTCGATCCACTAGTGGCCCTGCGCGAAGAGTAGCCGCACCTTTCTGTTTCTATTTGTATCTCTGTTTAAGTTTTTGATTTCATCAGTGCCTTCATCAGTGTTCATCTGTGGTGATTTTGATCTACTCTTCGCCCGTCCAAATTGGAGCATCCCACCGCGACACAACCACCCCGCGACAGATTGACACCGCGCCGCCCCTGCTCTACTCTGCCCTCGTAGCCTTTTTTAGAAATTTTTCGCGTGCGGAGCGACTAATGCCTATCCCCAAGACGGAAAAGATCTGGCACGACGGCAAATTCATCCACTGGGACGACGCCAGAATTCACGTCCTATCTCACGTCGTCAGCTACGGCTCGGCCGTCTTCGAAGGCATCCGCTGTTACGATACCGAGCAAGGTCCGGCCGTCTTCCGACTGAAAGATCACATGCAGCGCCTGCTGAATTCCGCCTCCATCTACCGCATGGAGGTTTCGCACAGCCTCGACGATCTCTGCAACGCCAATCTCGAACTGTTGCGCGTGAATAAAATCGGCGCCTGCTACATCCGCCCGGTGGTCCTGCGCGGCTATGGCGAAGCAGGAGTGGACCCCGTCGGCTGCCCCATCGAGGTCTACATGGCCTGTTATCCCTGGGGAAAATATCTAGGCGAAGAAGGCCTGCGCAGTGGCGTGGATGTTTGCGTCAGCTCCTGGACTCGCCCCGCGCCTAACACGCTGCCGCAAATGGCCAAGTGCGCCGCCAATTACATGAACTCTCAGCTCATCCGCATGGAAGCTCGCGCCAATGGCTACGTCGAAGGCATCGCGCTCGACACCAACGGCTACGTCAGCGAAGGCTCCGGCGAAAATATCTTCATCGTCTCCGACGGCACAGTCATCACTCCGCCGCTCTCAAATTCCGCGCTACCGGGAATCACGCGCCACTCCATCATGACTATCTGCAAGGACCTCGGCATCCCTGTAGTAGAACAAATCATCCCGCGCGAAATGCTCTACATCGCCAGCGAAGTCTTCTTCTGCGGCACTGCCGTGGAAGTCACCCCGATTCGCTCCATCGACCGCGTAAAAATCGGCATAGGCTCTCGCGGCCCCATCACCAAACGCATCCAAGACGAATTCTTCGCCCTGGTCGAAGGCAAAAAACCCGACCGCCACAACTGGCTAACCCCTGTAGGCGTCCCCGCCGCAGCCGTCCGCTGACTTTCCGTGCGCCCGAGCGATATTCGGCTGGAGTATTAATCGGTTAGGCGCTTGCTGGTACTTAGCAGGCCAGCAGCTCGCTGATCGTTCTTTGAGATCTCCAGCCCTGGCTGTTATGGCGGAATGACGTCGAGTCTGCATCAATCAGTCCGACAAGCACCTCGGCTACGATTCGCCCACCGACCGGACCAAGATGATCACCGCCTGTGTAAACGTCAGCTTCACGAAGAATGTAGTACCAGAGAGGTGTCTCGTCACGCCAACCCGTGGATGCAATGCCCACCTGCTCCGCCTTGAGCGGCGCGATACCCATGTGACGCGCGACGGACTCGCCAGAAGGCAGCCCGACGCCCTGCCCGCGTTGCAAATCACGGACCGCGAGCGAGTGATAATCTTCGATCTCGCACTCACCAGTCACGGCTACCGGCAGCTCGATGAGCGCGAGCACCAGCTTTCCGTCTATTTTTTTGCAGCGTTGCGCGGTTGCGGCTCCGGGTTTGTCGAAGAACAGCGTCCAATCAATCGCGTGTTCGCGCGGAACGGGCCGGAATCCCAGAAGATCAGGAAACAGCGGCACGGGATCTGTGTCTGCGTTTAATTTGTAGCGGTGACGAATCTGGCAGTGGCCGTAGCGATACGCCGCGTCGGCAAATTCCAACGGGATAAACACGCCGTGTTCCGGGCGAAACCATCGCGGCCCTTCTTGCAGCACTTGATCCGCAAGCGTCTGTCCTACCAGGGCGGGCAGAAACTCGTGGAGAATGATCCGTTGGTGGTGCCACCGCAAATTGCGTGCCGCGGCTTCAAATACGCCGTCGGCCGGCGTTCCGTTGCGTCGCGCATCATCTACGAATGCGTTGTGAGCCTTGAGCATTGCAAGATGCAATTGCGAGATCAGCATGTGCGAGTCGTCGCGCGGATCGCCAATAATCGCGATTCCGTCTGCATTGCGTTGCACGTCGGCTCCGTCGTCACCAAGCAGGAACTTCGCTGAATCGTCGCGTTGGTAGAGAAACGGATGGCCTGTCGGTCCGTCGCCGTACAGGCATTCAAGATTGATTTGCGGGCTTCGCGCGTTGCGCAATTCAGCCGTATTGGCGTGGCTGCGCAAAATAGAGCGGTCGGCTGTTATGTCGTGAGCCACGAACTGGCCGAAGATCGGCCATCCCGCTGCCGCATCGCCCAACGATTGGGGACTGTCTCCTGCGTCTCCGCAATCGCAGATGCCACCTGCGCGCCCGAGCGCGCGCAAGAACTGTTCGTCGGCCTGAAACGACGGCAACTCAGGAAACATCCGGCCGTACGACGTCGGGCCAAGGGGCGCATCGATCGCCACCTGGGCTCGCGCCGGCGACAAGCAGTGACTTCGCACTGATACGTTATGAGCATCCATGAGGAATCCATTTTAACGCAATCCTGAACAGACTCGTCCCCAGCATTATCTCAACGCTGACGGAAATTCAGTTCGCTCTTCTTTTCAGGATTGTCGTCGTGTAGCCCCAACTCGCCACCGGCGGCCGACGACAAGTTCTTTTGTATGGCGAGGCGTTTTTCGATGCGGGTGTCCGGAATAAACCACATCAGTGCAGCGATTACCAGAATGGCCTGTCCGATCCACGAGGAACGCAGCGTTGCAAGGACTGCCACGGAATAGAGCACCGGCGATAGCTTGCCCTTCCAATCGCGCCCGATCGCTTCTTTCAGGATTGAGCCTTGACCTTGCGAGCGGATGATCGTCTGCTGAAGGATGTAGTACGCAATCGCGGCCATCAACAGAACCCCGGCGTAGAGTGCTGTGGGCGCCGCTGTGAAATGGTTTTCTCCCATCCATGCGGTGGTCAGCGGAAACAACGATAGCCAGAACAACAAGTGGAGATTGGCCCAGAGTATCCCGCCCGTCACCGAATTGGTGGCATGCAGCATATGATGATGATTGTTCCAGTAAATCCCGACATAAACAAAAGTGAGCACATAACTGAGAAACACCGGAAGCAAAGGCAGCAGGTCCTGGAGCCTGGCGCCCTTAGGCGGCACCATCTCCAACACCATGATGGTGATGATGATGGCGATCACGCCGTCGCTGAACGCCTCTAACCTTCCCGTAGTCATCTGGCCTCCGTGGATCCCGAATACGACCAATTTTGCCGCTCGTTCCTTGATTTTGGCTCGACTCGGGTGATCCGGTTCGGATCAATGCTACACGCAGAGTTCCCCGCCTGTCTGCGCGCGAAGCGCCATTCCTTTCGCGGTGCACTCCCCGCGAGCCTTTGAGTTCTTCAAGCCCCCGCCAACTCGCCCCGCGTCGGTCCCCTCTTTTGACCTGGCTCTGTTAATTCAGTAGAATCGCGCGCGGCGCACTACACTTCACCTCACGCGCATCGCGCCGCGTTTTTCCTGGGAGAACCGCTTGTACAACCTCAGCCAAAAATTGCTCGCTGAATTCTTCGGCACCTTCGCCGTCGTTTTCTTCGCGGCCGGCACCCTCTGCGCCGACCAATACCTCCGATCCTCCGGACAAGGTAGCATCACCATCCTCGGCCTCGCACTCGCCTACGGTCTCGCCGTCGGCATCATGGTCACCGCCATCGGACACATCTCCGGTGGCCACCTGAATCCGGCCGTCACCGTCGGCTTCTGGGTCAGCCGCCGCCTCAGTACCATGCAAACTCTGCTCTACTGTGTCGCGCAACTTCTCGGCGCCATCGCCGCCGCTTACGCGCTCGTCGTCATCATCCCCGATTCCAGCTGGCGCCCCGAAGCTCTCGGCTCCATCACTCCCGCGCTCGCGCCCGATTTCACACGCCTGCACGGCATGCTCCTCGAAGGTGTGATGACGTTCTTCCTTGTCTTCGTGTTCTTCGCCACCAAGGTTGACGCTAAAGGCGCCTTCAACAAAGTAGCCGGCTTCGCAATCGGGCTAGCCGTTACGGTTGACGGGCTCTGCGGTCTTCCCTTCACCGGTGCCGCCGTCAACCCCGCCCGCGCCTTCGGCCCAGCCCTCGTAACGCGCAATCACTGGACCAACCACGGCGTTTACTGGGTGGGCCCGCTGCTAGGCGGTGTCCTGGCCGGCGTAATCTACGACCGCATCTTTCTCCCCGATCAACCCCCGATCTGAAAGCGCTTCCCCACCTGTCCCAAAGTTCAGGTTGTCCAATTCGCGCCATCCGTCTCCGCCGCGACTTGCCGCCTCTACAATCCATGCTAGTTTGGCTAGACGCTTCTCGAAGCCCAGGACGATAAATGGCCATCAATATTGACGATCTGCTGCGCCGCGCTGTCGAAAGCCGCGCCTCCGACTTGCACTTGAAAGTCGGCAACCACCCCTATCTTCGTGTTGACGGCATCCTGAACCCGCTCAGCGACGTGCCGCGCATCACGCCTGAAGAAATGCTCTCGATGGCCTTCAGCATGATGACCAATCGCCAGAAGCAAAAGTTCAAGGAAACCGCCGAACTCGATATGGCCTACGGCGTCGCTGGCCTCGGACGTTTCCGCGTCAACGTCTTCCAGCAACGCGGTAACGTTGGCATGGTCCTGCGCGTCATCCCAACGAAAATTCGCACCATCGAAGAACTCGAACTCCCGCGCATCCTCTCCACGGTCTGCGAAGAACAGCGCGGCCTGATTCTCACCACCGGCACCACCGGTTCCGGAAAATCCACCACGCTCGCCGCCATGATTGACCGCATCAACTCCCTCCGCTCCGAGCACATCATCACCATCGAAGACCCGATCGAATATCTGCACCGCGATAAAAAAGGTTTCATCAATCAACGCGAAGTTGAAGTGGACACCGCGTCATTCTCCACCGCGTTGCGTGCTGCATTGCGCCAAGACCCTGACGTCGTCCTGGTCGGCGAAATGCGCGACCTGGAAACCATCTCCACCGCTATCCTGGCAGCCGAAACCGGTCACTTGGTTTTGTCCACCTTGCACACTCTGGACGCGACGGAAACCATTCAGCGCATCATCGCCGTCTTTCCGCCGCCCGAACAAAAACAAATTCGCTTGCAGCTTGCCGGCACGCTGAAAGCAGTAATCAGCCAGCGCCTGGTGCGCAAAGCCGATGGCAGCGGCCGCGTTCCCGCCGTCGAGGTAATGATTTCCACCGGCTACATTCGCGATTGCATCATCAACCCCGATAAAACGCGCATGATCCGCGACGCCATCGCCGCCGGCGTCAGCCAATACGGCATGCAAACTTTCGATCAATCGCTCTTCGATCTCTATTCGCGCAACCTGATCACCTTCGAGGAAGCCATTCTGCGCGCTTCCAATCCGGACGATTTCCGGCTGCGCGTGCAAGGCGTCCGCTCCAGTGCCGATTCCGCCCGCGAAGATATGGAACGCGCCATGTCCGAATTCGACAGCACCAACGCCCCCCGCCGCTAAGATTTTCACGGCGCGCATCGATCGCGGGGGCACGGCATGCCGTGCCCGCATTACACCTCCTATACTTCCTCCAACTCCTGCTCTATCCTCAATTCATGCGCTCGCGCACTTCCACCCGCAAGCTCCTCACCGAAACCCAGCTCTACATGTCCGCGCAACGTGCTCTCATGCGCCGTCCCCACTCCGTCTCCGAAATGAAAAAACATCTCGAGCGCCGCGCCGAAAATAAAGACCTGATCCCCGCCGTAATCGCGCGCCTCCGCGAACTCAACTATCTCGACGACGCCAAGTTCGCCCTGAACTACGCCGCGCAACACGCCAAGCTGCGCCGCCAGGGACGTTTCCGCATAGCCCGCGAACTGCGCGCCCGCGGCGTTCCCGACCGCTACATTGAATCCGCCGTGGACTCGGTCTTTGCCGAAACGGACGAGGCCAGCCTGGTTCGCGCGCGCCTCACTCGCCGCCTGGCTCACCTTCGCGGCGCCTTGGATCAAAAAAAGATCGCCTCTCTCTACCGCAATCTCCTCGGCGCCGGATTCTCCTCCGACATAATCCGCGCCGAGCTAAAAGGCGTCACTCACGGTGACCTGCCCGAACTCCCCGACACGGACACCGACTCCGCCGACTCCGAGCTTTCCGAGTCATAATTCGCTGCAGCGCCGCCGACCTCCGCGAAAAAAATCGCCATCGTCATGAGATTTTTCCCAGCGTCCTCCGTCTAAGCCCCACAGCTACCCACGGGGATGTTCATGAAGATAAATATCACTGCAGTCTCCGAAAAATTGAAGCTTAGCCAAACGCGCAATCCGTATTCCGGTTCAACCATCTCGACTCCGGACACTGCGCCACAGGCTTTGCCGATTTCGGACAGTCTGCTGCCCCGCGGGACGCACGACTAAATTCGCAGCATCCGCTTCTAAAGGAGAACCACAGATGAAGAAACTCTTGATGTCTGCAACGGCTCTGGCCCTGCTGCTCACCGCCGGCGCGTCCCGCACATCTGCGCTGTCTGGCCCGGCCGCGCAGTCCGCTCCCGCCGTGCAAGCGAAGGACACGACTCCGCCCAGCTACGACATGAAGCCACAAGCCCTGCTCGACCTCGACGGCATGCACAAAAAATTTGTGGACCTCGCCACCGCCGTCCCCGCCGACAAATACGGCTGGCGTCCGGCCGAAGGCGTGCGCTCCATCGGTGAAGTTTTCCTGCACATCGCCAATGCGAATTACAACATTCCAAACTTGATGGGCACGCCGCTTCCAGCCGGCTTCGATCCAAAAACCTTCGAAAAGTCCACCACTGACAAAGCGCAGATCATTGACGCGCTCAATAAATCCTTCGCCAGCGCCCACGCCGCTATCGAAGGCATGACCAACGCCGATTTCAATAAGCCGTTGCCCAAGCTCGGTCCCGACGCCAACTACGGCGACGTCATTTACATTCTCGTCACCCACGCACACGAACACCTCGGCCAATCCATCGCCTACGCGCGCGTGAACGGCATCGTCCCGCCATGGACCGCAGAAGCCGAAGCAGCAGCCAAAGCCAAAAAACAAGCCGCGCCAGAAAACTAGCGCGACCTCAGTCCTGCCGCGACGTGTCGGGTTTGTAGGGGCGGCTCTGAGAGCCGCCCCTACGATGTCGCTTACATAGCGGTAGCATGCACACCTCAGGATTTCTCCACGAGAATCGAGATTGGTGATCCGCGGCGCAGAAAACGTACGAAAAAGGCGCGAGCAAACAAGGGGTTTTTGGCCGATTAGAAAAAAACATAGCGTTTTGTTTCAGTGGGATACGGCGATTTTTAATCGCGGCGTAGCCGATTAAGAATTGCGTAATTAGTGAGTAGTGATTGGTGAGTGGTGATGCATGAGCTATGGGTCTCTGTTCGCAGCCCGCGACGGGCGACTTGTGAACAGCGGGGAGGCCGAGACGGGCGGGCGGCGACGGCGCTGGGCGGCCGTGTAAATCACGCGATCTTGAGTGCATTTTCATTTTTTGGTTTCCGCAAGAAATTAACACCGAGGTGTGGTGAAAACAGCTGAGCGGGGGGACAGAATCGGTGCAGGCTGGCCGAAAAAGTTTCCTAGCTGCACCTTTTTGCCGCGACGAATTGGGACAGCTGTCCTTTCCTCACGCTCGGTTTCGCGTCGGCGCGTGGCGTTGCGAGCGTTGTGACCCTCTGCGATAATGAACCGTTTCTACAGAGGGCATCCTTGACTGACAAGCAGTGGACCGGCAACGAAGTCCGCAAAACATTTCTGAAATTCTTCGAGGAGCGCGGCCACCGCGTGGTGCGCAGCTCTTCGCTCGTGCCCACGAACGATCCGACGCTGCTTTTCACCAATGCGGGGATGAACCAGTTCAAGGACGTCTTCCTGGGACTGGAAAAGCGCGATTACAACCGCGCCACAACCTGCCAGAAATGCGTGCGCGCGGGCGGAAAGCACAACGACCTGGAAAATGTCGGCTTCACGAACCGCCATCACACCTTCTTCGAAATGCTGGGGAATTTTTCTTTCGGAGATTATTTCAAGAAAGACGCCATCGCTTTCGCGATGGAGCTGATCACTTCGCCGGATTGGTACGGCATTCCGCTGGAAAAGCTCTACTTCACAGTCTTCGGCGGCGCGGAAGTTGCGCCTGGCAACACGCTCGGTACTGATACTGAGGCCGCTGACTTTTGGCTCAATGTCGGCGCTGCAAAAGATCGCATCTTTGCTGTGCCGGGCCTGAAAGATAATTTCTGGGCCATGGGCGACACCGGCCCCTGTGGCCCCTGCAGCGAAATTTTCTATGACATGGGAGTCGCGGCCGTTGACGACCCGCGAACGCCACAGTGTGCAGCGGGAAACTGTACGTTCCCCTGCGATTGCGGCCGCTATGTTGAAATCTGGAACTTGGTCTTCATGCAATTCAATCGCGACGCGCAAGGCAGCCTCAATCCCCTGCCGAAACCTTCTGTGGATACGGGAATGGGGCTCGAACGCACCGCTGCCGTACTCGAACACGTCATTTCGAACTACGACACGGACCTGTTTCAGCCGCTTATTCGCGAAGCTGCAAAACTCACGTATGCCAACGTCAATGACCCAAAAGTTCAGCCATCATTACGCATCATCGCCGACCATTCCCGCTCCGCGACGTTCTTGATCGCCGACGGCGTAATCCCGTCAAATGAAGGCCGCGGTTACGTCCTTCGCAAGATAATTCGTCGCGCGCTGTACCACGCGAACTTGCTTGACGCGCCTGTGCCCTTTCTGCCGCGGATAGCCGACGCAGTGCGCACTGAGATGGCGCAAGCGTACCCCGAACTCGCAGGAACAAACGCGGGGCATATCGGCGTCGTTCTAGAAGAAGAGGAGCATCGGTTCACCCGCGTCCTCAACCTTGGGCTTTCGCAACTTGAAGAGCTTTTGCCCAAGGAGACATTCAAGCCGCTAGATGGGGTGACGGGGGCTCCGACAGGCGTCGACCTCAGCTCAGGCGTGCCGCTCGGCGCGGTCATTGCGCAGCACTCGCACGCTCAACAGGAAGCGTCGCAGACCGCCGCTGCGATCAGCCAAGTTCAACTCCCGGGCGCAGAGGCATTCAAGTTGTATGACACGTTTGGGCTACCGCTAGATTTCATCAAAGACGTACTGCACGATCGAGGTATGAAGCTGGACGAACCCGGTTTCCAACGCGCCATGGAGGAACAGCGCACGCGGGCGCGCGCTTCGTGGAAGGGCGCGCACAAGGACGCGGCGAATCCTGTCTATTCGAAACTGGCGCAGACGAACAAGACCGAGCAGGATTTTTACCACGGCACGAAGGCGCGCGACGCGCGCATTCAAGCCATCGTCACCAAAGATGGCGCGGTGAATGAAATCAAAGCAGGCGCTGAGGCCGAAGTGGTGCTCGACCGCACTTCGATCTACTCCGAGTCCGGCGGGCAGGTGGCTGACACTGGCGGGTTCTACGATAATTCCGGCGCGCTGGAAGTGGCCGAAGTGCGCGGGGCGTACTACCCCGTCACCGGTCTGATTGCGCACCGAATCGTCGCGAAGGAAGACCTGCACGTGGGCGATCACGTCGCGACCATCGCTGATCCGGAACGCCGCGTGCGGGACATGCGCAACCACACGGCCACTCACCTGCTGAACGCTGCTTTGCGCAACATCCTGGGCACGCACGTGAAGCAGGCCGGCTCGCTGGTCGCGCCGGATCATCTAAGATTTGATTTTTCGCACTTCGCGCAAGTGGATCCGAGCGAACTCGGCGAAATCGAGCAGCAAGTAAACGAAGAAATCCGCAAAAATCTGGAATTGCGCACGGACATCATGAACATTGACGATGCGCTCGCCTCCGGCGCCTTGGCTTTCTTCGGCGACAAGTATCCGGAAGCGAATGTCCGCGTCGTCACCATTCCGGACGCCACCGCGCCGCGCGGCTTCTACAGCAAGGAGCTTTGCGGCGGAACGCACGTGGTGCGCACCGGCGACATCGGGGTTTTCAAAATCATCGGCGAGCAATCCGTGGCCGCGGGTGTGCGCCGCATCGAAGCTATTTCCGGCGATCGCGCTCTCGCGGAATATCAGAAGTCGCTCGCGACGTTGCGCACTGTCGCAGGAATGTTGAACGCGGGCGAAGACGAAATCGTCACCGCGCTCGAACGCCAGTTTGAAGCCACCAAGCAGCTGGAAAAGCAGCTCGAGGCCCTGAAACGCAAAGCGGCGGGTTCCCTGGCCGGCGATTTGGTGGAACAGGCACGCACGGTGAAGAATGTTCGCCTGATTGCCGCCCAGGTGAACGGTTTTGATCGCGACGCCCTGCGCCAGCTGGTGGACGCGCTGCGCCAAAAACTAGGCTCCGGCGTGGTGGTGCTGGCATCCGCCGACGACGGCAAAGTTGCTCTAATTACAGCGGTTACGAAGGACCTGATCCCCAAGCTCCATGCCGGCAAAATCGTTCAGGAACTAGCCAAGCTCGTAGGCGGTTCCGGGGGCGGCAGACCCGATTTGGCGGAGGCTGGCGGAAAAGACACATCGCGCATACAAAACGCCCTTGACCAGGTTTACCCCCTACTCGACCGATTGCTATAATTGCTGTTGTGCCAGATGCTTACGACGGAGAAGCCTCCTTCTTCGCCGTATGTGTGTCTCTCGTTTGCAACTTGCTACTAGTCGCTCGTGTTCGAAAGTAAAGCGCTCTGCCTTCCCCGAGACTCGCTGTAGGGTAGTGCGCCAGCGCCCCGAACAAGTGGTGGCGAAAAGCAGAACCATGAACAAGAACTGCATCCCAGTTGCAGTGCTGGCTGCGGGCGCGCTGTTCGCGCTTTCCACGCCGTTGCGCGCCCAGATTGCAACCCAGGTGGACGAGCACGGTAAGCTCGTCTTCGTGAATGGGGATTCCCCGAACGCCCGCCGTGGGAGTACTATCAGTTCTGCAACGGGCAGTTCTACGTCAGGCGGGTCGCATTCCCGGTCTGGGATTTCGACTGGATCTGCGGCGGAAGCACTCGGTGCCAATGACGGACGGCTGGATCGCATAGTTCGCGATGCAGCAGCGCGTCATCAGGTGGATCCCGCGCTGGTGAAAGCCGTAATCAGCACGGAATCGGGATGGAATCCGCAAGCGGTGTCCCGCAAGGGCGCCGTGGGGTTGATGCAGTTGATCCCTGGGACGGCACAACGCTTTGGCGTCGGCAATCCCTTCGATCCCGCGCAGAACGTGGAAGGCGGGACGACGTACCTGAAAGCTCTGCTGGATCGTTATAACGGCGACCTGGACAAGACGCTCGCGGCTTACAACGCCGGCGAGCACGCCGTGGATGCCAACAGAGGCGTTCCAACATATTTTGAAACGCAACGGTACGTACACAAGGTGCAAGACGCATACTTTCGCCCCGGCTCGGGCCGCGATTCGAC
>Ga0210390_10000923_pt1 | contig 29677 bp, 27 predicted proteins | sample IncBWH11OmetaG_FD_161050 | JGI IMG/M metagenome (GOLD analysis project Ga0210390, IMG submission 161050) | Forest soil microbial communities from Barre Woods Harvard Forest LTER site, Petersham, Massachusetts, United States - Inc-BW-H-11-O ...
CGGCCACAACGACGCCGGGTTTGCCGGTTGTGCCAAGCAAGCCGTCGCGGGTGTCGAGCCGCAGGTCGGCCTTGCGCTTGTTCTTGTCGGGGCCATGGCAGGCGTAACACCGGTCCGACAGGATGGGCCGAACGTCCCGGTTGAATTCGATCACGGCGGGCACGCTGGCCTGAGCCGGCGGCGCACCAGCCCAGACTGGGCCAGGACCCAGGGCGGCAATTGCGCACAAGCCGCGCAGCAGAATGGCCGGTCGGAGGAATCGTGAGTTCATGGCGGTGCGAACGAGCGCTCGTTCGAGGGATTCGGGGGGAGGCCTGGCGGGGGATGGCGCCTCACAAGAGGCACATTCATCGTACTCGACCGATGAGGCCCAGCCCAGTATGGGCGTCAATTCGGCAACACACGTTTTGCTGGCACTCGGGAATGCAGTGGTGGTAGGCAACGCCCTTCGACACACGGTCGGCCTGTCGCCAACCTGCAAAAAACGCCGATGGAAGATACGCGCCGTGCGGCTGTTCAGTCCGTCGCTGGAAAGGAGCAACTATGGAAGTCTCGCGCCTCGATTTGGCCTCCGAGCTGCGCCTCCGCCGCTGGGCCCGCTTGAACTACGTCTCTCCCGACCGGCGACCCGCCTCGTGGCATCCGGTTGTGCTGGCCGAGATGCGCTGCCGCGACGTCGAGCTGGCCGATATGGAACCCGCCCCGGCGGCCGCCCGTTACGTGCCGCTGGTCCCGACGCTGCCCGTCCCTCCTGAGCTGAACCTCGGACCGAGCCGAAATCCGCTAGAGTTCGCTTAGGCCGCACTCCGAGGCGGCTGCCCCCGGCGCTGTTCAGAACAGGGTCTTCGGGCTTTCGGCCGGCTGGATGCACGCCGCGTCGTCGTTGCGGGCACTGTTCACCCGTCGGCTGACCGGGCGAAATTTCATCTCGGCGCCGGGGTAGGACGTCAGCAGGGTCTGCAAAGCCCGCACGTCCTCGATGTGCGGATCGAGCCACGGACCATAGTGGTCCCGGGGCAGGATCACGGGCATGCGGTCGTGCAGTTCCCGCAGCCGGTCGTTCGCCTCCGTTGTCAGAATCGTGCACGATTCGATCGTCGCGTCGTCCGGTCCGCGGCAACGCTCCCACAGCCCGGCGAAGGCGAAGGGCCGTTCGTCCCGCAGCGTGATCAGGAAGGGCTGCTTGCCCCCCTCGTCGGTCGGCTGCCACTCGTAAAAGCCGTCCGCAGGGATCAGGCAGCGGCGCGACCGAAACGCATGACGAAAAGCGGGCCGGGTAGCGGCCGTCTCCGAGCGAGCGTTGATCAGCGGCGGACCGCTCTTGGCCTCCGACGACGAGAGCAACAGTCCCCAACGCATTTCGACCATTTCGCGCCGGCCCTCCGTTTCGCGAATCGCCAGCACGTCCTGTGTGGGAGCGATGTTGTAGCGAGGCGTCAGCTCGAAGTTGCGGATGACATCAAAGATCTCGACCAGGTCGGCCGCCGGCGTGCGCAGCGTGAATCGTCCGCACATTCACGGTTCCTCCGTCGGTGGAACGAGCACGAACGCCGAGAGCAGCTCGGGTGGAATCCGCCGCGGCTGATAGGGATTGAGCCCGAGAAAGGCCCAGCCCGTTTCGCCCGTCGCCAGCACGACGCCGTCTTTCGGCCGCGTGGCTTTGTATCTGCGGACGCACGTGACTTTGTTGAAGCTGGCCACCCACGTCTGAACCACCACCTCTTCGTCCACGAAGGCCGGCTGCAGGTAATCGATGTGGTGCGACCGCACGATGAAGGCCGATTGAACCTCGCGATAGCGTTCCGGCGGCCAGCCGTTGGCCGTCGAATGCCCGACAGCCGCGGCGATCATCCACTTGAGATAGTTCAAGTTGTTGACGTGCCCCAGCGTATCGATCTCTTCCGGGAGCACGACATGCTTGTGGGCGAAGATCGGCACCATCGTCAGCGAGTTTCCTTCGCGATCCAATCGAGGTAGGGCTGATGGCCGGTCTCGACAGGCCAGGCCACGATGCACGGGCACGTATAGCCGTGCAGCAGCTTCACGCGTTCGATCAATTGGGGAACGAGGCCTTGCTGGGTCTTGGCGATCAGCACCGCCTCGGACGACTGTTCCAGCTCCCCCTCCCACCAGTAAACCGACTTCATGGCGGGCAGAACGTTGATGCAGGCGGCCAGCCGCTCCTCGACCAGTGTGCGGCCGATAACCAAAGCCTCCGCCTCGTCCCGAGTCGTCATGTAGACGAAGTAAACCGCCATCCTTGCCTCCGGCCGCATTGTAGCAGCCGGCCAAAAACCATGAGCGTTTCCCGCCCCAACGCAGCCCCACACGCGCCGGCTGGTCGCTGTCCGTTCGGCCGCGGAAAGAACCCTCTGCGGGTCGGCCGCCAAACGGCAATTCACTGGCGAGCGCGATTGGGGAATTCTATAAACGAATCAGGGCGGCGTCTGGCCGCGAGTCTGCGATCACCGCGTCTTTGATCGGATTTCGCAGTCTCGTTCCAGCTTACCGCGCTTGATTCATCGGCCGTGTTGGTGGAGGAACGAAAGTGTCGCGAGTCTCGAAGTGGGTGTCTCTCGTTGCCGTCGTGAGCCTGATGATTGGCTGCGAGAGCAGCGACAAGATGCACGATCCGGCGATTCCGTCGGCCGACACGACGAGCGGCTCCCTCCCCGACAAGTGTCCGCCGGAATACTGGGTGAAGCTCGACACGACCAAGGGCCCGGTGATCATCGAAGTGCACCGCTCCTGGTCCCCCTACGGGGCCGACCGTTTTTACGATTTGGTCAAACGGGGGTTCTACGATCGGAACAAGTTCTTCCGCGTGGTCGGTTTCGTGGTGCAATTCGGCCTCAACGGCGATCCGGCCGAGAGCGCCAAGTGGCGTGAAAACACCATCCCCGACGACACGTTCAACCGCCGCGATCCGGATCGCAAGTCGAACACGCGGGGCTACGTGACGTTCGCCAAGACCGGGATGCCCAACTCCCGCACGACGCAAGTCTTCATCAACTGCGTCGACAACCAGAATCTGGACCCTCAGGGCTTCACGCCCTTCGGCGTTGTCTTGTCGGGAATGGATGCGATTGACTCGCTTTATTCCGTCTACGGCGAAGAGCCGAGTAACAGCCAGGACCGCATCCAAAAGGAGGGGGACGCGTACCTGAGCGCGGCGTTCCCCCGCCTCGACTCGATCAAGACGGCCACGCTGCTCCCGGGCAAGCCGGCGGAAGCCAAGAAACCGGAGGACGCCAAAAAGGCCGACGAAGCCAAGAAGCCCGCCGATGCCAAGCCTAGTGCAAGTCCGCCCGCGCCTGCGAAGTAGACGGTTGAATGAAGAGGGCCTTTTTCTCGCCGGGCAGCGTGAAGTCGAAGCCACAGTCGCGAAAAAAAGTCTCCGACGAGGTGACGACCATCACCTCGAGAATATTCCGGGCGGCGGCCAGGTCGACGCAGGCTTTTACCAGTCGCGAGCCGAGCCCGAGTCGCTGCTGGTCCTCGCTCACTGCCAAGCTGCGAATTTCGGCCAGCTTCTTGGAGTAGATCTCGAGCGCGGCAAAGCCCACCACCGCCTCGTTCCGCACGGCCACAAACCCGGTCGCGACCAGGTCCCGGACCTCTTCGACGGTGCGGGGCAGGAGCCTTCCCGCGTCGACGAAGGGGGCGATCAACGCTGCGATCTTCGCAGTGTCGTCCGGCTGGGCCGGTCGAATCGTCGCGTCGGGTTCCGCGGAAGTCATTGCCGTTTACGATCACAGTTCGTGGTTCGTTGTCTGTCGTCGGCCGCCCAGGAGTTGGACCAGGCTCCGAATCGGACGCGGATTCTAGCAGATCGCCGTCGGGCTGCTAGCATCGGTGTCAGGCACGCCAGCGATTCCGGGAAACAGTGACACGCAAATCGTGATGGACGTTCTCACCCGCGACCGGATTTTAACTTCGAAGCCCGCCACTCGGTCAGTCGACGTGCGCCGGATCCGCCGTTTTGTCTCCGCGCTGGCGGAATTCCCGAGCACGCAAACGCTGCGGAATCCGTACCGCTCGCGGCACCGCCGGCAGAATCTCGAAACCTATCTCGCCGCCCTGCTGGCGTGGCCTTACTCCGGTCACCTGCTCGTCGGCGAGGCGCCTGGCGAGCGAGGCTGTGCCCGCACGGGAATCCCCTTTACCGACGAGCGGCTTTTAAGGGCCGGGTTGCATCCCTTTCTGCGATCGCTGCAATCCGCCGTGAAAGTCGGCGGCTTAACTGCCGAGAGTACGGCCGGCATCGTCTGGCAGCATTTGCACAATTGCGACCATGTCCCGGCATTCTGGAACGCCGTTCCGTTTCACCCCCGCGCCGCCACCCAGGTGAACCGCGCGCCGACGGCCGCGGAGCTCGTCGTGGGACAGGCCTACCTGCGACAGTTGCTGGACCTTCTTGCGCCGCACTCGGTGATCGCCGTCGGCCGCACGGCCGAATTGGCTCTCCATCGACTCGGGCTGAACGGCTTCGCCGCTGTACGCCATCCGTCACACGGCGGCAAGCGGGCCTTCATCGCCGGTTTGACGGCAGCAGGACTCGGGGCGCTGCCGATTAAGCCGCAGTTCTGCGCAGTCTGACCTTTACGGCGCGGGAGGGGCCGGCGGTGGGGCCGGACTGGAGACCTGCACCTGGATCTCATCGCCCACCACGCGCACGGCGTAGCACGGATTGCCAATCTTCGAGCGGGGATTATCGAGCCACGAGCCGTCCTTCACTGAGAACCGCCAGGCATGCCAAGGACAGGTCACGGATACCCCCTCGACATAGCCCTCGGCCAGCGAGGCCCCCATGTGCGGGCAGACGTCGTTGATGGCCGTGTATTCGCCGTCGACGTTGAAGACGGCCACCACTGTGCCGTCGACCGGAAAGGCGCGTCCTTCACCGGGCGGAATATCGCCGACTTTGGCGACGGTCTGAAATTGATCCATTGCAGGGAAGCGAACTTCCGTTAGCGACAGGGACACGCGGGCAGCCCGGAGGCCGGGCTCGGAGGCCGTTGGACGTCGATCTCGACGATCGATATTGTAAGCGCACCCTGGCCGTCCGTTCGACTCGGCCGGCCCCAGTGCCTGGGATTACGCGATGAAAAAAAACTCGGTTAAAGCCGCGCTCCGGGAGGGAAAACCGCAGGTCGGCACATGGCTTTCCTTCGGGCATATTCACGCGACGCGGCTGATGGCGCGTATCGGGTTTGCCTGGCTGACGGTCGATCTCGAGCATTCGCCCATCGATTGGAGCGAGGCCGCCGTCCTGTTTGGAGCAATCGCCGACGCCGGCTGTGTGCCTCTGGCCCGCGTGCCGCGAGGCGATCATGACCACATCAAGCGGGTGCTCGACGCCGGCGCCTGGGGCATTGTGGTTCCGATGGTCGACACCGTTGAGGAGGCGAAAGTAGCCATCGCCGCGGCCAAGTATCCGCCCGTCGGCAACCGGTCGATCGGCGGATCGCTGCACGCCATCAACTTCGCCGCCACTTCGGGCGATTACTACAAACGGGCCAACGACGAAATTCTCGTCGTGCTGCAGACCGAATCGCCCCGCGGCGTCGAGAACGCCGAAGCCATCTACAGCCTGAAAGGGGTCGACGCGATCTTCGTCGGCCCGAACGATCTCACCGCCCAGATGCGGAATGCGGACGGGAAAGACCCTTCCCCGGAGGCGCTCGAAGCCATGCTGCAGCGCGTGCTCGCCGCCGGCAAAAAAGTCGGCACGCCGGTCGGGCTGCACGTGCAATCGGTCGAAGCCGTCAAGAAACGCGTGGCCGAGGGCTGGCAGTTCCTCGCGCTGGCGAGCGAGCTGCGAATGATGGTGTCCGAGGCCCAGCGGCTGGTGACGGCCCTCGATCTCAAGACCGGTACCGGCGATCTGGCCCGTTACTGACCATTATCAAGTCTGCGGCGTCGCCGGACCTGGCACCGCGAATCATAGAGCGCAGGAGCAACAAATCCCGCGGATCTTGCTGGTCTTCGAGTTCGGCACTCTCAACGGCGGCGAGCGCTCGATGCTGGCCGTCCTGCCTCACTTTGTGGGGAGCGATCTCGAATTCGTGGCCCTGGCTCCGGCGGTGGGACCACTGTCCGCCGAGCTGAGTGCGCTGGGCGTTCCGGTCCTATCGTTTGCTGCCCACGACGACGGCGAACGCCGCAGCCCGCCGACGCTGCTCGAGGAAATCCGCGCCGCGACGGCCCGCGTGAAGCCCGACCTGGTGCACGGCAACAGCCTGTCGATGGGCCGGCTCACCGGGCAGTTGGCCCCCAATCTGGGCGTGCCAACGACTGCCCACCTGCGGGACATCATCACCCTGTCGCGACGGGCCGTCGAGCAACTCAATGGGAATCGCGGGCTCGTCGCCGTCTCGAAGGCCGTCCGCGACTTCCACCAGTCGCAGGGCCTCGACGCGACCCGCACGCAGGTTGTTTACTCCGGAGTGGATGCGAGCCGCTTCGTGCACAATGCGGCCGATCCCTCTCTCAGGGATGAACTGCAATTGCCGTCGGACGCGTATCTGGTGGCGACCATCGGTCAAATCTGCCTGCGCAAGGCACAGGATATGTTTGCCAAGGCGGCCGCTCTCGCGGGACCGCGCCTGCCCAAGGCCCATTTCCTGCTGATCGGTGAGCGCTATTCGGAAAAAACCGAAAGCGCCCTCTACGACGAGGGCCTCAATTTCGAGTTCGCGATGGCCGGCCTCAAGCACCGCTTTCACCGACTCGGGTACCGCTCCGACATCGAGCGCCTGCTGCCCCAGCTGGACCTCGTCGTCCATTGCGCGCGACAGGAGCCGTTCGGTCGCGTGTTGCTCGAAGCGGCCGCTGCCGGCGCTCCCATCATCACCACGCGAGTCGGCGGCACGGAAGAAATGCTCGTTGACGGCGAATCGGCCGTCCTCGTCTCGCCGGACGAGCCGCAGCAGCTGGCCGACGAGATCGTGCGACTGTCCAACGACATCACGGGCTGCCAGCAACTCGGTGCCGCGGCGCGAGCGCAGGTCGTGAGTCGATTTTCGCTGGAGCAGTCTGCGCGCGGACTGGCCGAGGTCTGGAGGCACGCGTTGTAGGGCGCTGTTTCCGGTGTGTCGGGAGCAGGCTCGACGAGCGCCCAATTGAGGTGTTTGCTGAGGAACTTGAACGTGCCTTGGCCGTGGATCGTGTGAGGTCCGTTGAAGAATTCAATTTCAGTACGGTCGCCCAGGCCCAGTTGGTCATAGAAGCGACGGACCTTGGAGTATTCCCAGGCGACCCACTCGTCGGTGGAAACGCCGTCGCTATGGCCCCGTTCGACCATGAAGGGGCGCGGGGCCATCAGATAGGCCAACTCGGCGTAGTTGGCGACATGTCCCATGTTCCACTCGCACATTTCGTATTCGGGCGTGAAGACGTAGCTGTACTTGTCACGGTTGGTCGCATTTTTGCGCACCCACTCGTTGAAGTCGCCCGAGCAGATCGACAGGCAATACTCCGGCAGCATGGTCGGCACGCGAACGGCCGTCTTGCCGCCGTACGACAGGCCGTAAAACGCGATCCGCGCTGGGTCGACGTTCGGCAGCGTGGCCAGCCAGGCAACCGTTCGCTGGTGTTGCGGGATGATATAGCTGAAGAGCGAGCGGCCGAGTGGGTTACTCTTCCGCTGGATCACGCGGAAGCGGTCGCCGCCGCGATACGGGTTCTGCGGCGCATAAGTGATGAAGCCCCGCCGGGCCAGCTCCGCGGTGAAGGCCTTGTAATAGGGATAGCCGGCGGACGTCTTGCTGATCGTATCTATGGGCACGCCTTCGAGACCGTGCTGGCAAACGACCACGGGCCGCTTTTCCCACGGCTGCATTCCCTTGGGCAGCAAGAGGATGCCACCAGCAACGACGTCGGGATAAACGTCGATCATCACCTCATAGCCGGTGAACGCCGGCTCGTCGAGGATTTGGCGCGTCCGCACATTGGGCGGCATCACCGGCTCGGGCAGCTTGCCAATGAGGGTCTTCCAAACGAAGTCGCGAGAGTGCTCCACTTCGTTGTTCCAGACTCCGAGGCTCTTGACGTCCGCCGCTTCCCACAGCCGGTCGCGAACATGGGCGCTGTCTTCCAAGATTCGTTGCGTGAAATCGACCAACTCGTCGAATTGCCGGTGCTGTCGCTCGCTGGCGTTGGGCAAGGGTCTGAGGTCGTGGAGCGCGGTGCTGCTCTGCGGGGAAGTCTCCACCTTAAGACCAAAGAAAAAGCTTGCCAGTGCCGGATAATCGCCAGGCAGCCCTCCGCAGATGCTGACCGTCAGGAACGACCGACGAGATAGTGACGGCACCAATTCTGAGAGACGCGCGAACTCGTGCTTCGCGGCGTCGATCGGAACAGTGTGAATCTCTCCCGGGGCGGCGCCGCTGCGGCCCTGATGTGGCGGGGGCGGTCCTTGAATCTGCGGGATCGAAGCGGCCTCGATCGTCAGCGACCGCGGCAACACCAGCGAGGCGACCTCCGCGTCGCCGAACTCGCTCAAGAGCGACCAGACGTTGCGATAAATCGGCTCCCGCCAGATTGCCTCGCGCGGGCCGAAGTAACCGCTCACCCAGGTCGATTTGATTCGCGGGTCGAGCGCCGCCGAGTACAGCGCGAGCAGCCCCCCCTCGCCGACCCCGACGACGCCGATCGGCAGGTTGTGCCCGCGCCCGTCGGACTTATTCATTCGCTCGAACAGATCGACGGCCGCCAGGACCTTTTGGACTTCGTAGCCAATGATGTGTCGGCCCAACTCGAAGGCCATGCGATAAATGAACTCACGGTGAGGCTGATTCGTGAAATGAATGGCCGGATTGCCCGACCAGGTATCGTCGCGATTGATCAGCGTCAGCACGACGACTTCCACTCCGCCTTCGGCCAGACGGCGGGGGAGCTGAGAAACCATCGCAACGCCTCCGGACAAACCGGCAAATGCCTCAGGCGTCCAATCGGCGTCGGGCAGGGCGATCACACGCGCGACGGGAGGAGCATCCGGCTCTAGCAGCAGGCCTTCCGCCGTGACTCCGGGCAACACACGCCAACGAACCGCGTGCACGGAATACGAGCCGCCGGTTGCCAGCTTCGAGGGAGCGGCCGTCGTGGTGATCAACTCGAACGCATCGGGCTTCACTCGCTCATCCACGACGCCCAGAATCGTGCGCAGCCGCTCGCGGTTCGGGGCGACGCTCTTTTCGTAAGCCTGCGGGCTGGAAAAATCGCGATGCCAGAACTGGGCCCGCTGCCCGACCGACTCGGCGAGAGCCCGTTCCGCGAATCGGTTGATGCCATCGACCATCACCACGTCGAGCGGACGGTCGAGAACGAGCGAAGCCGTCCCCGGCAGCCGTTGGGGCGCGTCCGCGGCGCGCAAGGCGGTCGGAACAGTCCCAATAACGGCGTCGGCAAAAATGCAGGCAAAACAAAGAGCGAGCTTGGGCATCCGCATAGAATCGATTTCTCAGGGAGCGGCGAAGGTGTGCGTCGTGCGGCGAGTATCGGGCGGGAATTGGTGGGAGCGGCGAGGGCCCGGACTACGGGTCGTTGGTCGTCGAAAACCATCTTCGCACGCCCGACAGGCTCCTCACAAGATGGTGGCCTCTACCGGACAGCCGCCAGCACGGCTTCCTGGCGGTTGCGTGCTTGGGGAGGCCGCCTCACAATGAGGCTTCCCAGGCGGTCGGGCGGCCGTTTGCCGCTGGGGCGCCGGTCCGGACCAAAAAGAGAACGTATGCGTCGCAATCGTCTTCGAGAGCTGTTGAACGCCGGGCAGCCGACGCTCGGCACCCATTTGCACATTTCGTGGCCGTCCATCGTGGAGCTGGTCGGCCATTCGCGGATGTTCGACTACGTCGAATTCGTGGGCGAATACGCGCCCTACGACCTGTATGCCCTCGAGAACATCGGCCGGGCCGTCGACCTGTTCGATCACATGTCGGGGATGATGAAGATCGAGCAGGAGCCGCGGACGTACCTCACGATCCGCTCGATCGGCTCGGGGATTCAAAATGTGCTGTTTGCCGACCCGCGGACGGTGGCGGACGTCGAAGCCTGCGTGAAAGCGGTGCGATCGGAATCGCCGCACAGCCGTGGCCTGCACGGCGTGGGCATGCGGCGGGACGTGGGCTTCGTGCTCGAAGCGGGTGCGCCGGCCTTCGTTCAGGCACTCGACGAGACGGTGATCGCCATCATGGTGGAGAAGGCGTCGCTGGTCGAGGATCTCGACGCGGCACTGTCGGTGAAGGGCATCGACATGGTGCAGTTCGGCCCTGCCGACTATTCAATGAGCATCGGCCTGCCCGGACAGTTCAAACATCCGAAGGTGAAAGAGGCCGAGCGCTACGTGATCGAGACGGCCCTCAAGAAGGGGCTGCATCCGCGGGCCGAGATCGGGCACCCGGAGCAGGCCAAAGAATATCTCGACATGGGCGTGAAGCACTTTTGCATCGGCTCGGACGTGTCGATTCTGTACGAGTGGTTTCAGCGTAACGGCAAGGAAATGGGCAGCCTGGTCGGCCGCAGCCCCAGCACCGAATCAACCCGCGACTTCCGCGGCTCGGGCACCGGCGGCTATCGGGGCGGAGCGTGAGCGACGTGCAGGCCGGGACTAGGATTCTCGATCTCGTCCACAAAGGAGTCTCCCAAAGATGGAACTGAAGGGATGCGTGGCCGTCGTGACGGGGGGCGCGTCGGGTATCGGCCGGGCGCTCTGCCAGCGGTTCGCTGCGGATGGGGCGCGCGGCATCGTCGTCGCCGATCTGAGTGAAGCGGGCGCACAAGCCGTCGCGACCGAGGTGAAGGGACTCGCCGTCGCTTGCGACGTGGCGGTCGAATCGCAGATCGTCGAGCTGGTGCGGCGCACCGAAGCCGCCTTCGGCCCGATCGACCTGTTCGTCTCGAACGCCGGTCTGGCAACCAAGGGCGGGGCCGAGGCGCCGGACGCCGATTGGCAACTCAACTGGGACGTCCACGTGATGTCCCACGTTTACGCGGCCCGCGCCGTGTTGCCCGGAATGATCGAGCGTGGCCGCGGCTATCTGCTCAACACGGCTTCAGCAGCCGGCCTGCTCACCGAGATGGGATCGGCACCCTATTCGGTCACCAAGCACGCGGCGGTGGCGTTTGCGGAATGGTTGTCGATCCAGCATTACGAGGCGGGCATTCGCGTCTCGTGCCTGTGCCCGATGGGTGTGACGACGAACATGCTCACCGTCGACAATCCACACGTCAATTATCTCAAACTGACAGCGGTCAGCCCCGAGCACGTGGCCGAGGAATGCGTGAAGGCCATCCGCGAAGAGCGGTTCATGGTCCTGCCGCATCCGGAGGTCAAGGAGTTCTACGTCTACCGCGCCAACGATACGGATCGGTGGATGAACGGCATGCGGCGGCTCAACAAGAAAATCCGCGGGCAGTTCTGACGAGCGGAGTTCGGGTGCCACGGTTGAGCTTGCTCAACCGTGCTCTTCACGGTTCGCCAAGCGTCACCAGGATCCGGTAAGAGCACGGCTGAGCCGAAGCGTCTCAGCCGTGGCACCCGAATTCCCTGATGGTGTTACTGCCCGTAGGTCGCCCCGCTGCTCTTCTGCTTCTTGTTGAGGCGATTGTGCGTGTAGAGCCCGTCGAGGATGAACTCGGCGACGCTGGCCTCCAACTGCGGCCGCAGCGGCGTTCCGGCGAGCTGCGAGTCGAGCTCACCGGCGGCCCGTTCGACCTGCTTGCGGAATTCGCGGACGCCCTCGATTCGCTTGAGGAGCTGCGCAGCCGGCACCCGGTCACCCACTTCGATCGTATTGCCCGACTCGAAATACTCGACGATGTTGCGAAACTGCTTCGGGTCGAAGTGCTGATCGAAAACTGTTTTGACCGCTTCCTCGATGATGCGACCCAACAGTTTGTCCTCCTCGCCCGTCTCCTCCGTCATCTGCAGCTCGATCTTGCCGCGTGAGCTGCCCGCCAGGCCGACCAGATCGCTCACGCGGGCCACGGCCTCCGGCTCTCCCAAGGCGAGGGCGCGGCGTTCGGCATTCGAGACCAGGTTCTCTGAGTTGGCGATCGACATCCGCACGCTGACACCCGAGGCTTGGTTCACGTGCGGGCTCTTCCGCGCCAACCGCGACGTCTCTTCGACGATCTCCTTCAAGAACAACGGCACTACCACCCGCGGACCGTCGTCGCGGGCCGACCAGGCATTCGCGTCAGTGATCTGGATGCCCAGCTCGCGGGTGAGCGGATAGTGCGTCCGCACGACCGAGCCGATGCGGTCTTTGAGCGGCGTGACGATGCGGCCGCGGTTGGTGTAGTCCTCCGGATTGGCGCTGAAGACCATGCAGACGTCGAGGGCCAGCCGCACGGTGAATCCGCGGATTTGCACGTCCCGCTCTTCCAGCACGTTGAACAGGCCGACCTGAATCTTCGGGCTCAGGTCGGGCAGCTCGTTCATGCAGAAGATGCCGCGGTTGGTGCGGGGGATCAGACCGAAGTGCATCACGTCTTCGCTCGAGAGGTGGCGGCCCTCGGCGTGCTTGATCAGGTCGAGTTCGCCGATCAGGTCGGCAATGGTGACGTCGGGAGTCGCCAGTTTTTCCTGATAGCGGCGATCGCGGCCGATCCATTCGACGGGACAGGCGTCCCCTTTGTCGGCAACGAGATCGCGCGCGTACTTGGAGAGCGGGGCCAGCGGATCGTCGTTGATCTCAGAACCGGCGACGATCGGCACCGTATCGTCCAAGAGGTCGACCAGCATCCGCAGCATGCGGGTCTTTCCCTGGCCGCGAAGTCCCAGAAACAAAAGGTCGTGCCCGGACAAAACGGCATTCACCACCTGCGGAATGACCGTCTCGTCGTAGCCGAGAATCCCGGGGAACAGGGTCTCCCCCTTCCGGAGCTTGGCCAGCAGGTTGCGGCGCATCTCGCGCTTGACCTCAGTCGGTTTGTAACCGCTGGCCCGCAGTTGGCCGAGGGTTTTGGGTCGGTCGCTCATTCGTGATTGGTTCCCCGCGCGAAGACGCGCAAAAAGCGGTGCCGAAGCGTTCAGTGCCCGAAGGATCGGCGAGTAAAGAATTGTAGGCCCGCGGTCAAGCGGCAACCGCCCCCGTTTGTTGCGACGACTAGGTGGCAGCAAGCCCGTCGGGCGGCCGAGCGGCTAGCCCCAGAAGCGTTCCCCGTGCCAGTTCGCGCCCGGCTGGGTTTCGACTTCAATGTCGCCCAACACCTTCGTGGCGCACGCCAGACGCAAATCGTTCTCGTGTCCGATCCGCGCGAAATAGGTGATCGGTCCGGCAATCAGCCGTAGCTTTTCAAACAGGCCCTGGGGGCTAACGTTTTCCTGGCCCTTTTTAATCATCACGCGGCAACTGGCACACTGCCGCAGCCCGTGACAGTTGAAAATCCGGTGCACGCCCGGATACAGCTCGATACCCGCGTTGAGGGCCTCTTTCCGCAAGTTGGCGCCTTCGGGGACCTCGATCGTTTTCTTTTCGTTGACGAATTTGACGCTGGGCATGGTGAGGTTTTTAAACGCTATTCAGATTTGGGATGCGGGGATCCGACTCTCGAAAAACAGTGGGAATCGCCTGCCAACTTGGGTGAAAACAGCGGTTGCCGACCGACAACTTGTGCAATCTGGGGCGCGTTGAAATCATAAGGTTGCCTGGGCCCAAATTCAAACCGCGCCCAACGCAGACTCGCAGCCGTCGACGCCGACTGCGCCGTCACCTCGCAGAACTGGAGAATCGCCGATGAGCCCTCATCTTGTCACCACTCCCTGGCAATCGACCGGCGGCGACTGGCTGATCGTCGGCGTGACCGAACCACCCAACTTCGCGGGCAATCTGAAATCCCTCGACGACGCCCTGGGAGGTCGCTTGACCCGCCTTCGCGAGCTGGGCGATCTGACCGGCAAGCTCGCCGAGCTGGTCGCCGTTCGCGATGCGAGCCCGCTTGCCGCCAAACGCGTGCTGTTGGTCGGGTTGGGAAAGCCCGAGGAGCTGACGCTGCCGCGGTACGAGCGGGCACTATTAACCGCCGTCCGGCACATCTCCGAAAAGAAGTGCGGCGAGTTGGCCATCGCCCTTGAAGCACCCAGCGGCTCGAAACTCTCGACGAGCGGCCTCGCGCAAACGGCGACGTTTGCCGCGACAGTTGGCGGCGTCGGTCAGGGGTTGTTCAAGACCGAGGCCTCTCGCTTTCCGTTCGGCGACGTGTCGCTGGTCGTCGGCTCGGGCGCCAAAACGGCCGACCTCACGGGGGCCGCCAATTGTGGACACATTCTCGGCGAATCGGTCAACGTGGTCCGCGAGCTCGTCAACCAACCGGCCGGCGACTTGTATCCGGAAAGCTTCGCCCAGCGTGCGAAAGAGTTGGCGGCGGACTTTGGCCTGGGCTGCGGCGTCTTCGACAAGAACTGGCTCAAGCAGGAACGGATGGGCTGCATGCTGGCCGTCGGCCAAGCGAGCGACCGCCCGCCGCGACTTGTCGTTCTCGAGTACGACGGCGCGCCGAACGACAGCCGGCGGATCGCCTTCGTCGGCAAGGGGGTCACCTTCGACAGCGGCGGCCTGTCACTGAAGACCAACGACAACATGCTCACGATGAAGTGCGACATGGCGGGCGCGGCCACCGTGCTCGGCGCGCTGATCGCCGTCGCCCGGCTCAAACTGCCCGTCAATGTCAGCGGCTACATGGGCCTCGTAGAAAACATGGTCAACGGCAACTCGTACAAGCTGGGCGACGTGCTCCGCTCGCGGGCCGGCATCACGGTCGAGGTCAACAACACGGACGCCGAAGGCCGCCTCGTCCTCTCCGATGTGCTGCGGTATGCGGTCGACGAAGGAGCCGACCGGCTGATCGACCTGGCGACGCTCACGGGCTCCTGCGTGGTGGCGCTGGGCGAAGACGTGGCGGGAGCTTTCACGAACGACCAGGCGTGGTGCGACGACGTGCTGAGCGCGGCCAAGCGGTCGGGCGAAGAGGTCTGGCAACTGCCGATGTTTGACCACTACGCCGAGCAACTCAAGAGCGACGTGGCCGACGTCAAGAACACGGGCACGCGCTGGGGCGGGGCGATCACGGCCGCCAAGTTCCTGGAGAAATTCGTCGACAAGCGGCCCTGGGTGCACCTCGACATCGCCGGCCCGGCCTTCGCTGCCTCATCGAAGGCGCACCGCGAAGGCGGCGGCACCGGCGCACTGACGCGGACGCTGGTCGAGGTCGCGTCGGCGTTCAAGTAAGCACCCGCCGGCGACTCGCCGAGGCGTGTCAGCGATTCGCGTCCTGCAGTTTGCGCACGTAGATATTGCCGAATTCGACCGCCGCTCCCCCGCCGTCGAGGCCGATCGACCACGGGCCGGAAGTGGGAAGCGCGGAGTTCGCGGTCGATGAAGTCCCCATCGCCGTGAGCTGAACCGACCGGCGACCGACGACGATCCGATTGCGCGTCCACTCCTTGGGTCGGGCGGCCAGCCCCAGCGAAGTTTTCGCGTTCGCGGCGCTCAACAGGACGTGCGGGCCGGCGGAGGGCGACGAATTTGCGCCGGGACCCACGTCGAGGATCAACTCGAAGCTCGAATAAAAACTCGACGTGAACAGAGGCCTGGCCCCCCCTTTGCACGCGATTCGCCAATCGTTGCTCGACCAGCCCTCCCGCGCGCGGCCGCCGCGCCACCCGCGCAAATTGAGGCCGTTGTAGATCGATTTCCAGCCTTCCTCGACCGGCGCCGAGTTCTCGGCCGTGGCACCGGTCGGGGGCAGTTCCTGGATGCGAATGTTGCGAAACTCGACCGCCGCGCCTTCGCTCTCGAGCGCCAGATAGCCTTTGCGCCAGACGACGTCGTCGCCGCCCGAGACTTCCTTGCCGTTGACCGATAGCCGCAGCGTCCCGTTGTTGCCGACAATGCGGTAGTGATTCCACTCCGGGGACGACTTGCTGCGTTCTTCGGTCGGGAAGCAGCGCATGCCGTTGCCTTTATGGATCGGTTTCATCGTGTCGCCCCAGATGGGAAACACGTCGCCGTGGGTGGTGTACCACTCGTTCTTGCCAGGGATGTTGAAGGCATTGTCGAGCACCTGAACTTCGATGGCCCGCAGAAAGGGCGCCCCCGGCGCGGCAATGGGCGAACCCCAAATGAAGACGCCCGAATTCCCCGCCGGCTTCAGGAACCGCCAATCGAGTTCGAGAATGAAGTTTTCGTACTGCCGCGGCGTGCGGAGCGCTCCGGTCGGATGGCCCGTGCAATGGATCACTTCGCCCTGCGCGGTCCACGTTTCGGGCGCGCAGTTGACGTTGACCCAGTTCTTGAGATCCTTGCCGTTGTAGAGCGAAACCCAAGCCGCGTCGTCGGCGCGCGCGGCGGACATCATGAGGACACTAAAAACGGCAAGAAGTGCGGGAAGTTTCACGGCGGACCTCCGGAGGCAAGCCGAACGGTGGTGGGATCGTTGCCAGCCGGGCTCGATTATATCGGCGGCCGAGAAAAAACCGCTTCCGTTTACGCAGATCCCGAATTCGACAAGGCAATGCGGAAGCTCGTGAAGGTGCCCAAAGAGGCGATCGAACGAGCGGAGAAGGATGAGTCGCGGAAGGGCAAAGAATGACCGACAAGCCGGACGGGAAGCGGAGTGGGGAGAATAACATGGACCGTCAATTAGCTATCGCAGGTGCTATTGCCCGAAAACTTAAAAACGCGAGAACAAACCCTCCCACTTTCTTGAGCCAGCTACTCCGTTGGCCAAGTCTGCTCGGATTGCTGGCCGTCGGAATCGCCGGAACGGTGGCTTTATCGGTCATGTCACTTCAGCCGGGCGGGGCATTCACTCGCGATTGGCCAATTGCCTACGCGGCCTTTTTCCTTGGCGCAAGCTGTCGCGACATCGGAAGCGCGCGCCGCACTACGAGAGCGTGGGCCGCTCAAACACTGTTTATTGGCTGGGCAAAAGTTGATGAAGCGGCAGCAGAATAAGCCGCACCCATTAACACAACTCGCACCCATGATTGATGCTGAGTGTTACTGCCTTCAACAAAGTTGTCCGGGCCATCCAGCCGCGTCGCGATTGCTGTGAAACTGACCTTGGATGAAACGCAATTTTATGGCTGAATGGAGAGAGCGACTTTTCGGCAAGTCGATCCCGTTGCGCTCGCAGTCTGTTACCGCGCGGTTCGAGTTAGTCCGCGCGAATGATCCGACCGCTGACCCGGTCGCCCTTGCCCTAGGGACGGGACAGAGTATGGGACGGGATTTGACTGGGAAAATAATGAGAGCAGGAGCGACGAGTCCATGCGATCACACGAAAAGTGGCTGAGCTGGATGCTGTCCGCGTTCGTTGTATTGGCGTCGCATGAGGTCACGCCTCGTGCCGCCTGCGAGGCGTCAGACACCAACAAGGCGCAGAACCACAAGCCGCTTGCCGTGCGCGTCGTCGATGCCGCCGGTCGAGCAGCTCTGGGCGCAACCGTCATCGCTTGCGTGATGCCCGACAGATGGAAGTCTCTCGAGCGGTTTGAGGGAAAAACCGACACTCAGGGAGTCGCCTCCCTCGACGTTCGGGGCAAACGGTGCCGCGTGCTGGCGCTCGCACAGGACGGATCCCTCGCTGGACAAGTCGTCGCTAGCGATCAGGCTCATGAAGTGGCGATCCGCTTAGCTCCGGCAGCGGAAATCACGGGCCAGATCGTCACCCACTCATTGATGCCGGTCAGCGGTCGGCGGATTCTCTGTTATCTGACCGGACAAAAAGACGCAGAGACGGTCGTCGCACTGGAGACCCAAACCGGTGCTCGGGGAGAATTTCTCTTCAAAGGAATTCCGGTTGGAGCCAAGGTGAAATTGCTGACGGTGAAACCGGGAGGCTACCTCTTCCATTACGACGACCCGTTCATCGTGACTCGGCTCGAAAGCATCGACCGAGGCAACCTTCTCGATGATCTCGTCCGCCCCGGATTTACAGAGCCGGGTGACAACCGCTCGTTGCCTCCCGTAGGGACGATGAAAGAAAAGGAAAACTTTGACACGGATTTGATGCGTGCCTACGGACTTGATGCACGAAAAAACATCAAGCGCGTCACCGAGCCCTTTCCCGCGGGACGTTCACGCTGGACGGATTCGGGAATGCCAGGCAGGCCGGCCGCCAACTTGCAGCCCGCGCTCTTTCTCTCCTTTTACAACGGGCGTTTCCTCAACCAATGGCAGAGCAGAGTGGGCGGCATGCCAGGGAAATCCGCGTGGTCGGTGGTCGACCTTTTGCAGCATTGTGGACTCGGTGCTGCCGAGATCACCGGACCGCCGAAGTTGTTAAACGCGCCCGTCGAAGGTGACTTTGTCATTCGCGTCGGAGCGTCGCCAGAAAAACTGGTGGCAGAGCTCGAACAGATTTTGTGGAAAGAAGCCAAGCTGGATGTAGCGCTCAATTTCGTCGAGGAACCTCAAGACGTCCTCGTGGCAAAGGGAGATTTTGCCATGAAGCGAGAGCCTGCCCTGAAGCCCGAGGACGAATCGCCAGACTTGATTGCTATTTACGCGGATGCACGTCCCAACGGCCCAGGTCGGAATGAAGACGGCCCGACTGGAGGATTGGACGAATTCTTGAGAGACCTGGGGAATTACATCGGCCGGCGCGTGATCAACGACGTTTCGACAAAACCAAAACGGGTTCTGTGGTGGAACCGATTCGTTCACCGGGAAGAAGCGCAATCGCCAGAACTTGCGCTGAAACGTATCACTGAACAAACGGGGCTGACGTTTCACGCGGAGAGGCGGACTGTTCGGGTGTTACGCATCGAGCCGGCATCAGGACGAGCCGGCAGTACAAAAGTCCTCGACGGAAGCTGATGCAGGTGTCGCTCGGGACACGACAACGTCGCGCGTCAGAGCGGATCGGACACTGCCTGGCCGGTGGGGATGAGATCCCCGGCGGGAACGAAAAATGGATCCCCGCCGGTGATGGGGATCCTTTTTCACATAGGGGAGAGCAAGATCCCCGGCAGGCCGGGATCGCTTGGGGGTCGGGACGGGACACAAACATCGGGACGGGATTCGTCTCCCGTGGGGCAGGCTGTGCCAGCCGCGGACGGGGGAAGCGGGACGGGACACGTTGTTTCACCGGGAAAACAAGCGGAATTCGTGCGGAGCGAAACGGGACGGGATCGAATTGGAATGCGAAGCGACGGCAAGCACAACCTGCCCCGCGGATAAAGACGCCGATTTCACCACGAGTCACGAAGACACTCAGGAAAACTGAACTTAAGTCAGTAATTTCTTTGTGTCTTGGTGCCTTTGTGGTGAAAAGCCTTCCCGATTTAGCGGGACGGGACACGTTGTTTCACCGAGCCAATCCCGGCGAATTGGCAGGTTCGATCGAGCGCGGCGGGAGCGCGATTCCGCAGGGACCAAAATTGGATCGCCCGGTGCCCGCGGTCCGGTCTGCTTGTGGTGGGGATCCGTTTTCACATAAGGGAAAAACAGATCCCCACCAGCACCGGCGCCTCTCCTTGTCCCGCGGAGCCCGTGCCAGCAAACTGGCGGAATGTCGACTACGCCCCCGGCCAAACCGCGTCTTGCGTCGCTCGATCAGTTCCGCGGCTACACCATAGCCGGCATGTTCCTGGTCAACTTCTTGGCCGCCTACGACGCCTGGGTGCCGCCCGTACTGCTGCACCATCACACGTACTGCAGCTATGCCGACACCATCATGCCGTCGTTCCTGTTCGCAGTCGGCTTCGCGATGCGTCTTTCGTTCGGTCGCCACGTGCAAGCGGACGGGCTGGCCGCCGGCTACGCGCGGATGGTGCGGCGGATCTTGGGGCTTTTTCTCGTTGCATTTGCGATCTACGTCGAGGGGCAGGTGGCCGACAACTGGCACGACCTGGCTGCGCTCGGCCCCTGGAACGTCGTTTCGCCCTACCTAAAACGGCACTGGCTCGACACGTTGGGCCAGATCGCCCTCACGTCGTTGTGGATCTTGCCGGTCATCCGGGCGGGCGTGAGAGTGCGGATTTTGTTCGCGGTCGTGTCGGCGGGCCTGAGTGTCTGGCTGTCGCACTGGTTCAGCTATCACTGGGCAAACACCGATCCCGTCGGACTCGACGGCGGCCCGCTCGGCTTCCTCAGTTGGGCGGTTCCCACAATCCTCGGAACGATCACGTGTGATGCCATCGTCGACGCGCCGGCTCGCCCGCCGCTGCTGCGGCTCACGCTCGTCGCGTTTCTCGTGATGGCGATCGGGTACGTCTTTTCGTGTGGCACGCGAGTGTACGACCTGTCGCCGGCCGAGTTGCAGCGACTCAAAGAACAAGCGAGGGCGCAGGAGGCCGAGCGAACCCGTCTCAACGCGAAGATCGACGCCGCGCGCAAAGCGATCTCGGCCCACCAGGCGGATGAGCGGCGAGTCGAAGATCAGATCGCCGACCTTCGGCGCGAACAGCTGCGAGCGAAAGTGGCCGAATCGACGTCGCAGCGCGATGCCGATCGCGCCGGAAGCGAGCGCGACCGCACCAAGACGATCGACGAGGCGGAACGGCAGCTCTCGGCCGAGCCCCCCGATTCTCGCGTCGTGAAACTCTCCGCGGCACTCGAGGCGCTAAAAGGTGACGACGAAACGCGCCGACTCGAGATCGACATCGCCGACTGGCGCGCTGAGCTGCACAACATTCGCGAGGCCAAATTGGCCCCCAGTCCGGTCGTCCCGCCCCGAGAGTCCTGGCAAGGCCGAACGTGGCAGAGCTTGCTCGCCGAGCCTCCGTTCGTCCAGCCGCCCGCAGACGATCCACGCATCGATCCGCCACCCTACATGATGCACCGCTATTGGAATTACTGGATGATGACGCAGCGCGGCGGTGCGATCTCGTACACCACCTTCGCGGGCGGATTCGCGCTCTTGGTGTATGTCGGCTTCTACGTGTTGGCCGACATGCTCGGCATCCGCATCGGCGTCTTTCGCACGTTCGGCACCAACGCCCTGGCGGCCTACCTGCTGCACGGAATCATCGGCGGGGCCGTCAAGAGTTTTATCCCCCAAGACGCGCCCGCCTGGTATGTGATTACGGCCTTGTGCTTCGATTTCTTCTTGATCTGGCTCTTTGTTCGCACGCTGGAAAAGAACAAGATCTTCCTGCGTGTTTAGCACCAGCTACTGCTTCATCGCAGCGGCCAGAATTCGCGAGGTGCTCGGCCGCATGATTCGCGGATCGACCATCTCGCCCCGCATCAGCGTCGCGCGAACCTCTTTGCCGGAGATCGACACGGGCTTTTCGTCCGGGTGTCGTTCCGTCAGGTCGACGCGGCCGATCGAATCGTAGTAGGCCGCAAAGCCGACCTTGATCGGCTTGATTTTGAGGTCGCCCTTGAGCTTGGAGAAAATCTCCTGCGCGTCGAAGTCGCCCCAGATGGCCGTGCCGTCCGCGTAGGGAGCGTCGGCATGCTTGCGGCCGATCACGATGTTGGTGATGCCCATGTTCTGTCGGTAAATGGCGTGCATCACGGCCTCTTTCGGGCCGCCGTAAAACATCTTGATGTCGACGCCGGCCAGCAGCACGCGGTCGGGCACACTTTCATTCCGCGGCTTCCAGAGCGCTTGGTCGCTGTCGCCGTCGCCCAGAGCACGATCGGTGATCAGGGCCCGATACGTCTGCATGCGGATGGCTGCGTTGACGTCGTCACCCTTGGTCTCGCCGACGAGCGGATTGAGGATCGCGCCCGCGTTCTGGCCTTCGCGGATGAGCGCTTCGAGTCCGTAGACCAGCGCGTACTCGTGAGCCCGGTGCAGCGGGTTACGCGTCTGGAAGGCGACCACAGCCGTCCAGCCTTTCTTGGCCAAGAGGGCCCGCACTTCGCGCGGCGACAGCACAACGTCGCCAAAGCTCGGGTTCTTCGCCTGCGGCAAGGCCTTCAGCTCGCCGCCAATCAAATGGGTTTTGTCGGCGTCGCCGTTGAGCACCATGTTGGCGCCCGGGTGATCGGTGCGCTCGGTGCCGTACACGCTCTTCAAGTACCGCGGTTTGTCCCACTCGAAGACGTCGGTCACGTCGAGCGTTGCCACGACTTCACCATCGGGCGCGGTGAGCGCGACCTTCTTCCCCGGCGCCAGCGTGGCCGCGAGCTCTTTCGTCACGGGGAACGACAGCGGAATGGTCCAGGCGTAGAGTTTGCCGCCGTGCTCGACCACCGATTCGTCGAGCACGCGATCGTACACCTTGCGCGACATCGGGCCGGTGAGCGGACTGAGCGTGCCGTCCGCGATGCGAAATACGGTGGACAGGTCGGCCTGCGAGACGGGCACCTTCGGCAGCTTAGCCGCCTCAGCCTTGGACGCTTCGATCTCGTTGGCGGGAACGGTGCGGCAAATGGGCTCGGTTAAGCCACCGTGCGGAGGAATCAGATCGGCCATCGTTCTTGTTCTCTACTGCAGCGAAATGAAATGCCCAGCAAAAGCGACCACGCGACCGGTCGCTCGGGCGACTGAAACTCTCCTCGGGCTCACCCCCGGGGACGTGCCGAACTCCGCTCGCTGCGGGCCGGCGGCCTCTTGCTCGGGAGACATTAGGGGACCACAAAAAAAACGTCAAGCGGCGTTGCGGGGCCGCGGTGGGCGGGAAGCGACCGCGCGGGATTGGGAGGCGTTTTTCCCGACAGGGGCCGCGTGTATGCTGAACGAGATTTTGTATAAAACGAAATTCTGGCACACACGGACTCGAGCTTAAGGTTGGACATGACTGCATCCGCGCCGGCATCGGCCGACTCGGAGATTCCCCCTCGTTCCTCCGCCAATGCGCGCGGCGGCGTGCTGAGCGAAACGGCAGCGGCCCGCTTGGCGGCTGGCTTTTGGACGCTCTGGGCGACCGCGCTCTTCGGCGGCACGCTGGTGAGTTTTTCCGATCCGGAAGCGGTCGCGTGGCCGCCCAAAACCATTCTGCTGGTTTCGCACCTCGCCTCGTCACTGTTTTTGGTCGGAGCGGCGTGGATGTGGTTTCTGGGCTTCAGCCGCTCGGCAGCGGCGACCACAGTAGCGCTGTTCGCGGCGGGGATCGCTCTGGGGACCGTGGGCGATTTCTTCAACGGAGGCGCGCTCCAGGATCTTGTTCCGCTCCCGGATCCGGTGCTGGGGGGAATTGCCGCGTTCGCGCTGGGCCACATCTGCTACATCACGGGCTGCCTGCGGGTGGCCGGGCGGCTCCGCTTTCGCTCCCGGGTGCAGTTCTGGGGACCGGTCATTTTTTGGCAACTCTTCGCGCTGGTCGGCTGGTACCTGGTCGTGTTCCGCGGCGCACGGAACGCACCAGGACTTCTGGTCTGGGCAGCCCTACCGTATTCGCTGCTGTTGGCCGGACTCACCGGGCTGGCAAGCAGTCTGGCGCTGGCGGATCGCCGCTTCATCGCGTTGGCAGTGGGCGGAATTCTCTTTCTCGCCAGCGACCTGATCCTGGCCTTCGGCATGTTTCGTGGCGATTTCCCCCACGCGACGCACGCCGTTTGGCTGACCTACGGGCCGGCCCAGATGTTCATCGTTTTTTCACTTGGGCTGATCGGCCGCGTGACGAGGCAGCCGGTCGCGACTCCGCCCTCCGCGTGACGGTCTAACATTTGTCGGCAGCCCAACTTCGGCAGGGCTCTTTTTCGCGAAAGATCCGCGCGGTGGTCATTTGCGTTCACTCTAGCGCCACAAGCTTCCGCTCGTGGGCGAGGAGCCGCAAATGTCACCGCTTGCCGTTCCGTCGGTGAGTCCGCGCAACAATCTGCTGCTGCCGGCTCAGGCCAACCGAGTCGCGCTGGTTCGCGAACGACCTCCGCTCGGACTGCCGCCGGGCAGTGTTCGCGCGCTGTTGTGCTTGATCGTGGTCGCGTTCGTCGTGACGCAGACGGCGCACGGGGCCGGCGTGGCCGTGGTCTGGCAGGAATCGCTGATGATCATGCTGGCCCACTACTTCACGTCGCGGCGGATGGTGCCGCTGTCGAAAGAGCTGCGCTCGCGCTTGGAAGAGTTGGGAGAGATCGAGCGCGAATCGCATCCGCTCTACCTGCCCAAGCACAGCGTCCGCGTGCTGATCATCGCCGCCTTCGCCGGGCTGGGGGTCTACCTGTACCGCGAAAGTCGGCTGTTGGAGGCGCACTCGCTGCCGCTCCTGGTCTCCGTCGGCGCGTACCTGCTGGGTACCCTGGCGAAAGCCGCACTGGGCTGGCTGGCCCGCAACCGACAGACCGTGGCTCCCGCCTGGTGGGTCGACCTCAAGGCCGGCCTGACGTTGGTCATCGTCCTACTGACCGTCGGACTCCAGCTGGCCGGCTTGACCTCGGTCGGCGGGTTCGACACGGCCCGCCTCGAAGATTTCAGCCTGGGGCTGGTGCTCTTCTACTTCGGCTCGCGCTGAGCGAGGGCTCGCGCCCGAGAGGGCTGGATCGGTGACTCGGGCGACTCAGGTGAGCCGCTGAGGGGACTGAACCGGTCCCCTGTCTTGGCGGTCCTGGCTCACGCACCCTAGAATCGAGTTCTCGACTTTGTGACGCTCTCCAAGGACTCGCCCTCCATGTCGCGCTCGGCCGCCGCTCCGACTCGTGCTTCCACCCAGGTTCCCGATGCAGAGGGCCGCTTCGGGGAATTCGGCCGGCGCTACGTTCCCGAAACGCTGATGCACGCGCTGGAGGAGCTGACGGTCGAGTACGAGAAGGCGCGCCGCGATCCGGCCTTCGAGGCACAGCTCAACGGACTCCTCAAGACGTTCGTCGGCCGTCCCAGCACGCTGCATTTTGCCGAGCGGCTAACGGAGCAGTGCGGCGGCGCCCGCATCTATCTCAAGCGCGAGGACCTTAACCACACCGGCGCGCATAAGATCAACAACACCATCGGGCAAGGGCTGTTGACCCTGCGGATGGGCAAGAAGCGAGTGATTGCTGAGACGGGGGCAGGGCAGCACGGTGTCGCCACGGCGACGGCCTGCGCCCGCTTCGGGCTCGACTGTGTCGTCTATATGGGCGAAGAAGACATCCGCCGCCAGCGGCTCAACGTCTTCAACATGCGAATGCTGGGGGCCGAGGTTCGCCCGGTGACCACCGGCTCCCGTACGCTGCGCGACGCCATCAATGAGGCGATGCGCGACTGGATGGCATCGGTGGCCAACACGCACTACATCCTGGGATCGGTCGTAGGCCCGCATCCCTTCCCGATGATCGTCCGCGACTTCCAGTCCGTAATCGGCCGCGAGACGCGGCAGCAATGCCTGGAGGATCTGGGCCGTCTGCCTAACGAGGTCATCGCCTGCGTCGGCGGCGGGTCGAATTCGGCCGGCATGTTTTATCCCTTCGTCGACGACGAAGAGGTCGCTCTTACCGGAGTCGAAGCGGGCGGACGCGGGCCGGCTCCGGGTGAACACGCCAGTACGCTTTCTTATGGCGCCAAAGGCGTGCTGCACGGCAGCTACAGCTACGTGCTGCAGGACGACGACGGACAGACGCTCGACGTCCACTCGATTTCAGCCGGCCTCGATTATCCGGGCGTCGGCCCGGAGCACAGCTATTGGAAAGACACGGGCCGCGTGAACTACGTCAACGCGACCGACAGCGAGGCGCTCGAGGCCTTTCAGACGTTGGCCCGCCTCGAGGGCATTCTGCCGGCCCTGGAAAGCTCGCATGCCATCGCCCGCGCCATCAAAACGGCCGGAGCGCGCAGTCGAGACGACGTGGTGGTGGTCTGCCTGTCCGGCCGCGGCGACAAAGACGTCTACGAGGTCGCCCGCCTGGTGGGCAAAGAAATCTAGATCGCAGCATTCAGGCATGAGCCGCATTGACGAAGTTTTTGCCTCGCTTCAATCGCGGGGGCAAACGGCCTTCATGCCGTTTCTGGCCGCCGGCGATCCCGACATTTCCACCACCGTCGAGCTGATCCGCCTGCTGGCAGGCTGCGGCGTCGATCTGATCGAAATCGGCCTTCCCTACAGCGACCCGATTGCCGACGGACCGGTCATCCAAGAGGCCTACACGCGGGCCCTCGGCAAGAAAGTCCGCCTGCAGGACATCTTTGCCGGGCTGGCCGCACTCAAAGGTGAAAAGCTTCCGCCACTCTTGGCGATGGTGGCCTACGCGATCGTTTACCGGGCCGATCCGCACAAGTTCGCGGCCGCGGCGCGGCAGGCGGGATTCTCCGGATTGATCGTCCCCGACCTGCCGGGCGATCAGGCGGCCGAGTTGTTCGCGATCGCACGGGCGCACGAGCTTGATCTGATCCAGCTCGTCGCCCCAACGACGACTCCCGACCGCGTCGAGCGGATTCTCAAATCGTCGAGCGGCTTTGTGTATTGCATTGCGGTGGCCGGGACGACGGGTGTCCGCGAGGCACTGCCGCACGAGCTAAAAACGGAACTGGAGACGCTGCGGAAGAAGACAAAGCTGCCGCTGGCCGTCGGGTTCGGCATCGGCCGCGCGGAGCAGATCGATTCGCTGCGCGGTCTGGCCGACGGCGTGATCGTAGGCTCAGCCATCGTCCGGCACGTCGGCCGCTTGAGCGCCGCTGGCGCGTCCCGCGCGACGGTGTTGGACGAACTGACTCGATTCACGAAAGAGCTGACGGCCGCTGCGCACAAAGAGCAAGTGGGGCACTAGACCTCGCGACTCGCAGGCGAGAACGCTGCGGCGCGACTAGTAATTCTCGACGGTTTCGCGCTCGAGCGCCTTGTACATCGTTCGGACAAGCGAAAAACCGATCGAGCGATAGAGATCGACGGCCGGCGTGTTCTCGCCGGTGACTTCGAGATACACCCGCTCCAGCCCGGCGCTGCGAAAGCCGTGCAGGGCCTTCAGCACGAGGGCCCGGCCCAAACCCAGTCCCCGATGTTGCGGCACGACGCCGACGTTCTGCACGGCCCCCAGGCTGCGGGAATGTCCCAGGCCTTGAATGGTGCCGCAGTCGGCCACTTCGCCGAAACCCACGTTGTCGCACGTGATGAGCCAGGTCGCATCGGCGAGGAACGTATCCTGCCGCACGATCTCCTGCATCAGTCGCTTGCAGCCGGAAAAATCGCCCAGGCAGGGAAAGACGCGCGAATCGATTTCGTCGCGAAAGCTGTAATACTTGACGCTCGCGTGCCGGTTGACCAGCAGCGAATCCCAGGCGAGCCAGCGGTAACCGTCCGGCAGGACGGGCTGCGGCAGGCGCGCGGAAACCAAGTCGATGTCCATCCGGAAGCGCCGAATGTAGCTCATAGGCGTCCTGGCGCGGCTATTGCCAAGTCGGGCCGTGGGAAGCGACTCGCGCATGCCCATCCGTCGGACGAGGCGATGCTCACACGATTTTAACATGCGAATTTGCCGGGTCAAATTGTCGATTTCGACACGCGGGCCGAAACCGAAGTTCGCGCGGCCTGACCCCTTCCTAGTGATCGCTGCCGACCAGGAACTGCCGGGCGGGCTTGCGAATGGTCGGATCGGGATGGTTGACGAGTCGGGTGATCCGCTCCGCCCCCAGGTCGGCCGGTTTGACCGTGCCTGCGCCAACCGCCTCAAGCAGCACGAGCGTGCGGTCATGGTCCCGCATCAGGGCCCGCAGGGCGAAGCCGCGGTTCTCTGGCTCATAGTGGGAAAACCCGGAGACCAGCGCCTGGGCCACGCACGGCGAGCGCATGTCGGACAGTCCGCCGATCGCTCCCTGCTGCAGTTCGTCGTCGACGCCATGGAGGACGTAGCGGAAGAGTTGGGCTCCTCGATGATCCCAGGTATCCAGCCCGATGATTCGCAGAGCGTCGTACCGCGTTCCTTTGAACACCTGCGGATTGTCGGCCATGACGGCCGCCTCGGCGAGCAGCCGCGCCCAGCGCTGGCTCAGGTCGGAGTTGCCGGCGACCATTGTCCGAATCTGCTCGTCGGGCCAGCCGCCGCTCAGACCGATGCCGTTAATGATGCCGCCCCCCAACACGACGGCCTGCCAATCGCGGAGCGGTTCGTTCAGAGCGGGCACACAAAAGTCGACAATCGGTTTCATCTCTTCGACCTGATTACGTTTGCCGGCCGCTACCGTCACCCGCCAGATCCAGGGGATGCGACGGTATTCCTCCTTCGAGTCGCCCGCGGGCATGTCCGTCACCAGGGCCTTCAGCAGTGCGAGCGAGAGCTGCGGGTGGTCGGCAATGATCTGCTTACGCTCAGCCTCGCTGCGGCCGTCGTCGAGAATCTGCCGAGCCAAGGCGGTGGCATCGGCCGGCGTGTTAGCGGCCTGCCCGAGCGCGACGCTCGACGTCGACTGAGGGGCTGTCGCACAAACACAGAGCGCAACCAGGATCGAGTCGCACGATCGAAGCATTTGTCCACTCCGCAGCAGAGAACAGCGTAAGAGTTGAGCCATCTCGGGCAGGTCGTTCCGAACGAGTCGTGCTCCGAGAATGCGCAAAACGCGGCGCGGTCGCAAGCACCTTGGGTGCGGCCGAGGCTGCCTTCGTCCGCCGATTTCGCCACGTTTTTCGCCCGTTTGCGGCCTGCTGCAGCCCATCTCGACACGTTTTGGAGGATCGCCTATAGTCCCCGCCCCCTCTCATCCCTGCCTTTCGATCCCCTACTCAACTTTCACCACAAGCTACGTTGCACGCCGATCGCGTAAGCGGTCGCCGGGTTCTGACTGAAATGCGTCGACCACGCGCGTCGATCTGCGCGCGCGGCCGCCGTGCGCAGCGACTTGTGCGGACTGTCGGGCGGTGCTTGCATGCGTTTGCCGAAAAAAATGCAGCGACGACAGCGGCGCGCCGCGGCCCTCGTGTGCGTCGGCATTGCGTGGCTGATCGCGTGCGGCTGTCAGAGCACGCAATTGGATCGTCTCGACGGCAGCACCAGCACTTACAGCAGCGGTGAGCCCATCGTCGACAATGGGCCGCCTCCCGCGCATCCCGCCGCTCACGACTCGTCCGCTGCGCCGGGCGCCGACGCGCTGGCCCAGGCTCGACCGATCAACGAGTCGGCCATTGCCGAGAATCTGAACAGCGGCCATCGGGAGGCCGCTTTGAATCACGACGCGGAGGCCGAAGCCTACTATCGCAAAGCCCTCGATCTCGACCCGGACAACCCCCTGGCGAACCATCGCCTGGCGATCCTGGCCGATCGTCGCAGCGACTTCGCGGTCTCCGAGCGGTGCTATCTCAAAGCGCTCAGCCGCGAGCCGAACAATGCCGACCTGCTGAGCGATCTGGGCTACTCGTACTTCTTGCAAGGACGCACGCGAGAGAGCGAGCGATGCCTGCAAGCGGCCGTGCGGGCCAATCCTCTGCACCAGATGGCGTTGGACAATTTGAGCCTGCTTTACGCCAAGCTGGGCGATCGCGAACGGACGTTTGAAGTGCTCAAACGTTCGCTCGGCGAGAGTGCGGCGCGCACCCGTTTTTCTCAGCTCTTCCCGCCGAACCGCGGGGCTTCGCCCGAGGATGAAACGTTCACCGCCTCATTCACTCCGTTCCAGTCACACGAGACGGCGGACCAAGCCAGTGCCGCGGCCGCGCCGGCACACAAGATCGCCGACACGAACGATCAGCAACCGGCGCCGTCGACCGTCAGCATCGTTCCGACCGACGCAGTGCCAGCCGCCAGTCTGCCGCCGCGCACCGCAGAACCGGTTACGCCTTCCGCGCAAACGCCCTTGGAGAAGCAGTTAGCCGACCTGATGGAGCGGGAACGTCAACGCGCCTTGGAAGAGCGGACCCAGCGGCAGGCGATTGTCT
>Ga0210390_10000924_pt1 | contig 29655 bp, 23 predicted proteins | sample IncBWH11OmetaG_FD_161050 | JGI IMG/M metagenome (GOLD analysis project Ga0210390, IMG submission 161050) | Forest soil microbial communities from Barre Woods Harvard Forest LTER site, Petersham, Massachusetts, United States - Inc-BW-H-11-O ...
CTCTGGGTAGATGTGCGTAAGTACCTAGATTATGAAACAATCTGCCTGTATCCTTATTATGTGTGAACATAAGTAACGAACGCTCGCGCCAGCTCGTTGATTGCCCAGCGTTGTGAATCGCCCAGAACGTGGCCGTAAATATTAAAAGTGGTCGTTGCCGACGTGCGCCGCGGCTGCTTTTGGACCTGAATGATCGAAGCCCCGGATTCGAGCAAGACGCTTCTTGCATGTGGCGGATTGCGGGGGACGCTTTGCCGGGTGAATACATGTTCAACCGGTGGAGCAACAGCCTCAGCATCTTGTGAAGGAGTTTGTCGTCGCCGTCCGGTCGCATCTCGCGATTGCAGAACAGCAAGCCCTGAATGCGTGGCGCGGTGTGAGCCAAGCCCTGCGGCAGTTAATTCCGTGAACGAAACGATGCAGACATGTTGCTTGGGTAGAGTGGCGGAGACGATGTGGCTGGCTATTTGCAGCTATACGGTAGTGTAGCCGGCAATACCTCCGAGGTAATTCCTGTGCCCAGCCCTCTTGATGGTCTGGAGTGTGGCCATGGGCGTCGAAGCGAATGGCATCGCTGCGGCCGACCATGTGCCGGTCGGCTGTTACTTTAGCGGAAAGCCAATTTTGGACGTGGAGTTGTCCGAGCGGCCCGAGTGCTTTGTGGCCGTGACGACCGAAGGAGCTGAGTCAGACAAAGTCGCGCACAACCTTCGCCTCGTTCGCTTGAATACGCGGATGGATTTTCTGTTTATCGTCTTGTACTTGCTCGTTTTCATTCTTTTCGCGCACACCCTAGATGGCCGCTGGACGAAATGGACGGTCATCGGACTCATTTTCGCTTCGGCCGCACTCGATGTAGGGGAGAACCTGGAAATATTCAAAGGACTCGCTCGCGTTGCGAGTTCTTCGTCCATGGACGGGTCTCCTGCCACGGGACTTCTCCTTCTTCAAATGGGCGCTGCTCGGAGCTACACTGGGCCTTCTCGGCGTTCTGGTGTGGTTGCAGAAAGGCCGTCTGTATCGCCTGACAGCAATAGCGCTCTTTGTTTCGGGTGTGCTGACACTCCTGGGCCTCGGGACTCCGCAGGTAATGGTCTACGCCGCGTATGGCTTCGCTCTTTCTTTCTTGCTCATCTTCGCTCGCGTGTTCCCGTATCCAGCGGACTCTGTCTTGCTTTGGGTTGAATACGCTTATCTTCTGCGATTCCAGATTTGCCTCGCTGGAATTCTCGCGCTTGCCCTGCCGCTGGCCTATCCCTTCGTTCCCAGCCTTTTTCTCGGTGTGTTCGATGCGCGCGGCTTCACGTCGTTTGTTTTTGTGGTTTGGGCGGCGTTCCAGCTGGCGTGGACCATCCTGGTGACGAGCCGCTCGCAGCTGCCTACTCAAACGCTCAGTTTTGAATCCAGCGGCGCCGTCCAAGGCTATTTTACCGGTTCTATTGCGCAGTCGGCTGCTGGACCGCGCGAGCGCGAGGAAAAAACCTACACTGGTATCTTCGCAATTTTGGATGAGAAGGACAAGGAGTGGGCGCGGCGCGACAGCAATGCTTCGGCCATAAAATTCCATGCTGATCCAGCTGAACTCAAGAATGATTCGGGAAGGCCTTAGTAGAGTTCGAAATGTCGCAAGGACCGCCAGTGTCCGACTTGCGACCTGCGCCAGTACTGAACGCGGAACCTCGACTCGGAATCACAACGACAGGAATCGCCCCGTCACGAGAATCAGGACCTTGCGTTGAGAGTTAGCGGCACCAGGCAGGAGTACTTGCGACCTGTTGACATTTAGCCATCAGCCTCCCATAATTAAGCTGTCGATAGGCGACATGTCGAAACAAAAAACAGAAGTACCCTACGGAACGCTGGACCTTCTCATACTGAAGACCCTAGAAGCAATGGGGACCATGCATGGTTATGCCATCGCCCGGCGAATCGAGCAGGTTTCTGGAGATGTCCTGCAGTTGTCCCAAGGCTCCGTCCATCCCTCCCTGATTCGGCTGGAGCAGGAGGGCTGGATTCGCCGGGACTGGGGCATTTCCGAAACGAATCGTAAGGTCAAATTCTATTCGCTAACGCGAGCCGGGCGGCGCCAGTTGCGCGTCGCCGTGGATAGCTGGGAAAAAGCAACCGGAATGGTGGCCCGCTTTCTCAAGGCGTCGATATGAACATTCGCCGCGCAATCGAGAGGCTGCTGGCCTTGTTGCGCAAGCGAGAGCTGGACTGCGAGTTGGAAAACGAAATCGCATCCCACCTGGAGTTGGCGGAAAGAGACGCGATTGCGCGTGGTTTATCACCGGAAGCAGCCCGCCGACTGGCTCGTCTGAGCTTGGGAGGAATCGAACAAGTGAAGGAAGAACACCGCGCGCAGCGCAGTACACAGTTGATCGGAACGCTTCTGCGGGATGCCCGGTACGGTATGGCGTCCCTGCTGCGCGCATCCGGCTTCACCGCCGCTGTGGTGAGCGTGCTGGCACTGGGCATCGGGGCCAATGTGGCCATGTTCAGCGTGGTCGATGCGGTTCTGCTAAAGCCACTTCCGTTTCCAGAGCCTGACCGGATTGTGCGGATATGGGATGCGCCGAAGCCCGGCGTTGTCAACGCGACCAGCGCGCCAGACTTTCTCGACTGGAAGCGGCTGGCAACTGGTTTTGAGGCGATGTCGGCAGAGCAGCCGATCTCAGGGACACTGGATGGAAATGGCGAGCCGATCCGGCTGTCTGGTAAGGCGGTCACGGCCGAATACTTCCAAGTGTTCGCCACAAATGCACAGCTTGGTCGCACCTTCACAGCGGAAGACGATCAGCCAGGAGCCGCATCGGTGATCGTGCTGAGTCACGCAGCCTGGCAAAACTACTTTGGCGGCGACCCCAAAATCTTGAATCGCCGGGTGATCCTGGATGGCGAATCGCATCAGATCATCGGCGTTCTGCTGCCGGGCGCCTTCGACCGAGACCAGACCAAGTTTTGGAAGCCGCTGATCTTTACTTCTGACCAGAAACTGCGTGCAATCCACTGGCTCACGGTCTACGGGCGTCTTCGCAGTGGCGTTAGCTTAGCCCAGGCTAGCGATCGGATGCAGGTCATTCACGCGGCGCTGTTGGAACTAGAGCCCATCAACTTTCGTGAAGGGAGTATCGTGGTTTGGCCGCTCGCTCGGCTGCTGGTCGGCGATGATTTGCGGCGCTCGATTTCCGTGGCTCTCGGAGCGGTCGTCCTTGTTCTGTTGATCGCTTGCGCAAACGTCGCCAATCTGCTCCTGGCGAAAGGTGCCACACGCAAGAAGGAACTTGCCGTTCGAGCCGCACTCGGCGCCAGCCGTGGCCGGCTCGTTAGACAGTTGCTCACGGAGAGTTTTGTCTTGGGCCTTTTGGGAGGCGCCGCTGGGATCGCCGTCGCCTATGTCCTCATCCGCGTTGCGACGCCAATGTTGTCCAAGTCTCTTCCCTTTACCGCTGAGGTCAGCCTGAACCTCCGTGTGCTTTCCTTCGCCGGAGCCATCGCATTGGGAGCCAGCCTGCTCGCCGGCGCGCTACCCGCGCTCAGAACATCCTTTGTCAATCTTGCGGCGTCCTCGAATCTGTCGGACCGAGGCTCCTCCAAAGCGCTTGCCGGTGTGCGGCAGCTCATTGTCATTGGCGAAGTGGCGGTCTCGCTTGTGCTGGTCTGTGGCGCGCTTCTGCTTCTCGAAAGCTTGCTCAAACTTCAGAGCCTCGATACCGGGGTGCACATCGAAAATGTGATTACCATGTCCACCGACCTCCCGGTTGGCGCTTACCCGACGCCGGAAAAGGCCGCTCTCTTTTATCAGGCCGTCGCGCAGCGGTTGAAGGCCGCTCCTGGAGTTGTGCAAGTGGGAATCTCAACGCAATTGCCGATGCAGTGGATCGTGAATGGCGAGGGCATCGAGATCGCCGGGCTAGGCAAAACTGTCTGGGTGCGCTTCAAGCGTGTCGATCCCGGTTATTTTGACACGCTCGGCATTCCCGTAGTCGCTGGCCGGGGCATTACCAGTCAAGACCGGGACGGGGTCCAGCGGGTCATGGTCATCAACCAGGCACTCGCCGCACGATTGGCGGATGTTGCTGGCATGAAGGATCCCGTAGGCAAGACGGTTCGCGTGAGCTATCCGGGCTACGTCGAAAAAATAGACTTCCTTCCAGAAGTTCAGATCGTCGGCATCATCCGTAGCGAGCGCGTCGCATCACCTGGTGACGCGGACCCGGCCGTCGTGTACGTCCCGTTCGCGCAGGCACCAGACCCGCATCTGCGATTTGTAATCCGCTCCAGTTTCGAAGCCGCAGCCGTCATGCCCGGGGTTCGCGAAGCCCTCCGCGAAGTCGACCCCAATCTGTCGCCGGGGGATGTCGCCACCCTCGAGCAGGTCCGCACGCGCACGTTTTCGAGAGCCAGCCAACCGGTTTGGCTCATCGGCGCTTTCGCCTCCGTCGCTGTCCTGCTCACGGCGATCGGCCTGTTCGGCGTGCTTTCGCAAGCCGTAACGCAACAGCGGCGGGAGATCGGTATCCGCATTGCGTTGGGCGCGCGGCAGTTTGACGTGCTCTCACGCATATTGCGCAACGCGCTGAGTATGATCCTGATTGGGCTTGTGCTCGGAATGCTCGGTGTTTTTGCGCTGACAAGAGTCGTGAAAAGTTTGCTGTTTGAAGTGTCCCCCCTCGATCCCCGGGCGCTGACGGTTGCGTGCGTTGCGACGACGCTGATTGGCCTGCTGGCGGGCTTTCTTCCGGCCGTCCATGCGGCACGCGTTGACCCTGTCGCCACGCTTCGCGACGAAGGCTGATCGCTCGCTGCATCGTCGACCGTAGTGCGAGTTCACCAGATACCAATTCTGCTGTCGCAGATAATCGAGCAGCGAAAGGCGCTGTTTCAATTTTTCGACGTCCTCGCCCACGACGCAGTTTTGCCTCTGGAGGCGAGCGTAGGAAACAGTTGCCAGCATTTCCAGGCAAGGATGGTGGGTGTAGGAATTTTCTCAGAGCCGCAAGGGCCAGAGAATTTGCAAAACCGGAGTCAGCCAGGACAAAGACCCAGCTAGGTGATCGGCGGGATCGCCACGCGCCAGCCAGTGAGCCATGCGGGCGAGCGTTTGGTGGAGAAAGGAAAGTGCCGGTTGGGAGCGGTCCAGGCCGTGGGCCCAGCGGCGAAGTGTAGAAGGATCGGGCACGCGATCAGGATCTGTGAGCGTAGGCGTTGCCTCTTCCCAGGAGCAGTGCTCCACCGAGCGCCGCCGCAATGCCTGACAGCGCGCCAGCAAACTGTAGTAGGTGTAAGGGAGCGAAAAACACGGGAGAAAGGTGAAGGTCCTCCCACAACCGGGGCAGCGACCGCGACGGATACCAATCCAGTCGTGATGTTCATCGTGCGCCTGCTTGCGGCGGCGTCCGTGACCGATGATCGAATCACGTTCACAAGCGGGACATTGCCGCAAGATGACCTCCGCGCAGCTCGCGGCCCAATCCGTTTGGAGCTTGTGCGGCGGCGCGGAAAGTGGGATAAAAACAATCGTAGCTCATTGGAGCTCTGCCCCACCGGCGTTGACCTGCCAAGATCTGAGCCGGAAGCGGAGCTCCTTCCTCCTGAAACAAAAATCCAACTGGAAGAGAATAACCCTTCTGGACTGCAGCTCTTAGGGGTGTCATTCAGAATATTGGCCGGTTATAACCGACAACCGGCTCGGCACCGGTGAGGCGCCGCGTACACAGCGATCACGGGTTGCCATGGTGGCCTCAGCTCCACCGTCGATCCGACGATTCGTCACGAAGAGGTTCGTCCACGCTACCGCCCCTGACGTTTCATCCGTAGCCATCGTCTAAACAGTCGCCAGGTCTATACCCGAAGACCGTACTCGAGAGGCTCATACATGAAATGCCGACCGCTCATCTGTATTGTTCTTTCAACCTTGTGTGCGCCCCCCCGCGCAAATGTAACCCAGGAGGATGACACGGTCGTTTCGGAGTCCAGAGGCCGGTTCACAGACATTGCGAGGATGGAAGAAATCCTTGCCATGGCCGTAAATGAATCGAAAACTGAGAAGCTCGACAAGCTGCTCGCGTCTGACTTCGTTCTCTATAGCGACGTTGCGGGTTTAGTAGGAAGGTCGGAAATTCTTGGGAGCGAACACGTTGATTCGCGATCCTTGGGTGTTTATGACCGGATGCGCTACAGGACCAGCCTGACTGTCTTGCCGCTGCCGGGCTTCGGAGCGCTTGCTGTCGGATCCCATACCTTTGCGGACCGGTCCAGCGAAACGCAAAATTTCATTCACATATGGGCTAAGCAGGATGATCACTGGCGGTTAGCCAAGGCCATCGGATATGGGTTGGGGCATAGCACACTCGCCCCGGATGCGATCAAGAAGACGATCGAGCAAGATGCCGGACTGTTCCAGGCCTTCAATTCTCGAAATGCAGAAGCAATGCGGCCCTTCTACGCAAAGGACGTTGAGTTCTTTCATGATCAAGTGGGAAGAACACTCAACCAGGATGCTGTGATTGCCACATTCCGCAATAAGTTCGACGGTGATTATGTTGAACGTCATCAGATTGTCCAACGCGAGCTTATTCAAGAGTCTCTGCGGCTATTTCCAATTCCCGGATACGGAGTGCTAGAGGTCGGGAACCACCGGTTTACCATATCGACCCGCGAGACCAATCGGGTTACGGCAACGACGGTCGGTACATTCGCACATCTCATTCAAGGCGGGGACCGCGGAATGAAGATAAAGTTGGCGCTAAGTTATGACCACATTACGACGACCATGGGCCGGTAAGAAGTGGTTTAGATCTGCGACGCCGGGCTGTTGTTTCCAGCAGGTTGACGGGGCAACTCGGAAGTAATGTGGAATAGAGCTGCTGGTTCTCGCGCCGGACGTATCGTTGGTCGGGCTTCGGTTTCTCGGTTCCCATAGACGGTCTTAGAATCAGACGATGGACTTCTAGTCTGGTTAGGCCGAACTGGAAGATTTGTTCGCACTTCCCAGACCCCACAATCCGGTGAGCAATCAGTTTGATCTAGACAGATAGTCACGTTCATCTTCACGTTCATCTTCCCTTGACATCTAGGGTAAGCCAGCGGTACGCTACCTAGTACCCTCGTTGTCTAGGGTAAGAGCTATGGCGAAATCGGAAGAATACGTGCTCGCAGGAATGCGCCGATGCTAGCGCTTTGGCAGGATCTGCGGTTCGGGATTTCGTATGGCCTACAACATCTTGGAGGATTCTTAAATGTTCCGATCCATTGCTCGTGTCGTGGTTCCTGTTGCCATGGTATCTGTTTTCCTTTTAGCGTCCTCGGCCAACGCCCAACAAGGCATGCCCAATCCGATCGCGGCGCCGAATCCGCTAACGACGACGATATCCATTTTTCGTAGCAATATGCAGGACAAGATCATGAAGTCGGCGGAAGCGATGCCAGAGTCCAAGTACAACTACCGGCCGACGAAGGACGTTCGCTCGTTTGCCGAGATCCTGACTCATGTGGCGGATATATCCTACTTTCTGTGTTCAAGCGTCAAGGGTGAAGCGAACCCTGTCTCGGCCACGGCGAAGGTTTCGAAGACCGAGATCATGGCCTACCTCAAAGGCGCGTTCGCTTACTGCGATGGCGTGTACTCCGGGTTCACCGATGCGCACCTCAATGACCCGGCGGACTTCTTTGGCGTCAAGACAAACAAGATGTTCCTCTTGACGCAAGCCGCAAATCACGACGCCTTGCATTACGGCAATCTCGTCACGTATTTGCGCATCAATGGCCTCGAGCCGTCCGGCGGCTGGTTTTGATGACGCGGCGCGCGCGGGCCGCTGTTTGATCTGGACAGATAGTCACCTTTATCTTCCCAGTCACCTTTAGTCACCTTTATCTTCCCTTGACATCTAGGGTAAGTCAACGTTAAGCTCTTCCTACCCTTGCTGTCTAGGGTAAGAGCTATGGCGAAAAATGACCTCCAAGGCGCGCTCGACCTCCTGATCCTCAAGACACTCTCACAGCTCGGTTCCATGCACGGATATGGGATCGTGATGCACATCCGTCGCGTTACCGACGAGGTGCTTATTGTGAAGAGGGCTCGCAAGAAGTCACTCGATCTCAATCCTCAAAATGAAAATGCCCGTGACGTGCTGAAAAAACTGGAAGTGTCCAACCAATAATGCCGTTCTGACTGGCACGGATAACCTAACCGCTGACGCTCTTTCCAGTCTATCGTAAGTAACAACGAAAGTAAGCCAAGCGAGGAGAGAACCGTGGTGTTAGATCAACTGATTCTTGGAAAGTCTCTTCCTGGGGCATCCGAAATTCCGGCGGGGCGAGGGATCGCAGCGATTGTCTTACTGTATTCGAGCTGGTTTGCTATGAATGTCGGAATGCATCAACACTCCGGAACGGATTCGCTCTGATCATGCGGCGCTTCTCGTTCTTGTTCATTATGACGGGTCTCCTCTTCTCCCCCTCCATCCATGCGGATCAAGTGGATACCTACATCAAGCTCCGAATGGATAAGGAACACCTCCCCGGCCTTTCACTTGCCGTCCTCCGGGACGGCAAAATCATCAAGCTCAAAGGCTATGGATATGCCAACCTCGAACTCAAGGTCCCAGCTTCTCCGGGCACAGTCTATCAAGTTGGTTCGATTACAAAACAATTTACCGCGACAGCGATCCTGATTCTAGTTCAGGAGAACATAGTCGGCCTCGACGACAAGATCGGCAAGTACCTGAACGGCACTCCAGAAGCATGGAAGGAAATCACGGTTCGCAATCTGCTTACCCACACCAGCGGCTTGCAGGGCGAGGGGATTCCCACGACGGACAAAACCATGGCCGCGGATTTCACCGAAGAGGACATGTTCAAATCGGCGATAGCTCTCCCCATGCTCTCTCCACCGGGAGTCAAATACGCGTACAGCAATCTGGACTACAATTTGCTCGCGATCATCGTGGAAAAGGTCAGCGGAAAGACCTATGCAGACTTCCTTCAGGAACGTATTTTCCAGCCCCTCGGCATGACGTCCACCAGGGTCAACGATCGAGGTGCGATCATACCCAATCGAGCACAAGCGTTTCTGTGGAATAACGGTAGCCTCCAGATTTGCGAACCACAAGTCAGCCCCACCAGGTATCTCGGATCGGGTTCTATTCTCTCCACGGTTAGTGATCTGGCAAAGTGGGACGCGGCCCTCTATACGGACAGGATACTCACAGCCACAAGCCTCAAGATGATGTGGACTCCTACGAAACTCGCGGACGGTACGTTCACGGACTACGGTTTTGGCTGGGTTATTTCTTCCGTGAAGAAGCACGCCGACATTCACCACAATGGAGCAATGAACGGATTTGTCGGAAACATATCGCGGTTTGCGGACGATCGGCTGACTGTCATTGTGCTCGTGAATCAGAGCGGTCTTTCCAACACAGAACGAATTGCAACCGGCGTGGCGCGAATCTATATTCCCGCGATACGACCGACACTTCAGGGCAACCGGCTTCCTCTCGCGAAAGTGGATCCGGCTGTCTATGCGGCCTTTGCAGGCCACTATGATTACTATAGCGGCTTCATGCTCACGCTCACTACGGGAAGTGGGGTGCTCCTGGGGCAGTTGCCCGTCGGCGAAGCAGACGACTATGTGCCGGTCTCGGCGACCTCTTTCTGGCAGGCTGAGGAAGGCATCCAGCTCACTCTTGCCAAGAACGCTTCTGGAGAAGTAATCGGTTTACTGGTGCGGCAGGACGACGGAACAGAGCGCGCGATTCCACGCATCGGTCCATTGTTCAATTCCCTTGCGCCCCGAGCTGATCCCGACCCGAATCGGACTCAACAGATGGTCGACGCCATGAAGGCAATGGCGCAGGGTGGGAAGGCAGTCGAAGAAGAGGCCAGCATCGCGGCGGGCGGGAAGAGGGATTTTGCGTCCGGAAGCCCAGATGTTGAAGGACTCAAATCGCTTTCCTATATTGCCGTACAGGACGTTGCGGATCGTGGCGTGGAACGGCACGGAGAGAAAGTCAGTCGCATCCTTTACTATCGAATGGCCACCGATAAAAGCACGGGCAATTTGCTGCTTTACTTGACGGCCGACGGTCTGCTCACCGACTATGATATCGTCGACAACTAATCGGATTTGAACGCTCGCGGCCAATTAGTGGCGCACCTCGGATTGCGTACGATTGACGGCACAATCGAGAGTAACCCGCCTGCGGCGTCGCAGGCCTCCGCTACGGGAGTGGCCGGCGAGACTCAAACCGTGCTCTAATGACTCAGCCGTCGACGAACGAATCAGCTCGAAAAACTATTCCACTTAACATATAGATACACAATTTATTTATCCATTTTCTGCCCCATTTTCTTGGGGCACTCAAGGGCGAATGGATACTGCTCCCAAGACGAGTGGCTGCATTCCGGGAGGGACCCAATGACTCACAGGGAGGAACCGGGAAAGCAGAAGACGCGAAGACGCCGGGCGCGGGAATTATCCCGAAGCTGTGCCCGAAAAAATGCGTGGCGGAAATGGAATGTGAATCGAATCCGTCCAAGTGGCGTTGGGGGGAGACCGGAGTTGCGCGTTGCGGCCTATGTGTGCGCCGGGCTTGAGATCGCACCGGAGTGGAAAATGGCAGTCGTGTGGGGCCGGGTTGGTGCTGCCTCGACGGGGCAGAGCCTTTCGCAAGGCGGCCCGTTATTGAGTCAGTTGGGGATCGTGCGGGAGAGTAGGCAAAAGTAAGGCAGGGGCGCGCGTGGTAGTCCGCGGAGAAATCAGAAAAGAGAAGCCGCGCAGATCTGATAGCCCGATCAACGAAGAGCGTTGCGCCCAATAAGCACTAAGCTCACGATAGTATTGCTCAAAGCTGATGCTTCGACTAGCATGCGAGCTTCAGATGAACACAACGCTGAAGCAAATCTTGAAGAAGCACAAGCGACTCTTGAGGCCGAAACAGTACGCTCAAAAGTTCACAGGCAAAAAGTTCCTTGGCTTGTTTCGTCCTGGCGTGTACATCATACTCAAAAAGGAGCAGGTTCTCTACGTTGGCAAATGCGGATACCAGGTCATCAAGAGGGCCGTAGTCTCTAATCCACATGCCCTCGATAATGCGACCGCTTTACAGCTCCTTCCCTGCAAGAACCCCAAAGATGCCGATACGCTCGAACTTGTTTTGATTCGGGAACTACAGCCCAAATTCAACAAGCAACGCAAGTAAGAAAAGTGCCGCCACTTACTCCACCCGATGCGCAGATGAATTCTGGCCGGTCGCCGTTAGCGCTTACCTCGACGTGGTGTGACTCCCAGAGCAGTTTCTGCGAGTGTGAGGTCGTCGCCGATACGTTTTTTTTCCTTTTTTGCGCCCTCGATGATCTCTGCGCCTAGCCCCTCTCGATCTTCATTGCGAAGATAGCCGATTTGCCAGTCAGACTTCATCCGGTCTTGAAGAATACGTAAGTCATTGAACGCTCGTAAGTGGGCGTTTCTCAGTGCCCCTCCGGGATTCAGAGCGCCGATTAGCACGCATAGACTGGCAATTGCACCGCCAACAACCGCCACGGCGGGCTTGAAGTACGCGAAAACTCCCGATCCTGCGGAGACGACGATGGCCGGAATCTTCAGTGCCCAGAATTTGACCGTACCCCATTTTGCATCGCGGCGGTTTCCTTGTGCCCAGGATTCCAGGTCGATTAGTTGCTCTCGGAGGGCAACCGGCATCGCAGTCGTAACCGGCGACATCAAGGACGGCGCTGCTGCCCCAGAGGCGGATCGTATCGCCGCGTCTGGCGCTGCCGCCGCAGGTAATCTTCCTGATAAGGCGGTTAGCGCAGTCGGTGCTGGCGAGGCTGCTGCCGGTGCTGCTGCTGGTGGCGGTGCTCCAGGTGGCTCGTCCACGTCGTTACCCCCTTCGATACTTACAAACAATCTCTACAAATAATCATACGCCACGCGCGGTCAGACGTGTTCGAGTGTTGCGCACTGGTATCTGCCCGAAGGAGCGCCAGAAATGAACTCGCAGTCGCTTACTTTGCTTCAGGCGGTTGTTCGGAGCCTGGACCAAAACTGAAATACTTTCTGGCAACGTAGGTCCACACTGCGGCCAACAAAAAGCTGGTAATGCAAAGCAGTATGCGATCAACGACCAGTGGACGCAGCAAGATGGGTCCGTGCTCAGGGTCAAACCATAACTCAATAAGACGATCTACCTTGGATACGAGGTATCCCGTTATGAAGGCCGAAACGAGTTTTGCATACTCCCTAAATCGCTTCTCTTCGCTTTCGTAAGGGGCGAGCAGTAATCCGACTGCCCATCCAGCTGTCAGCCCGAGAGCGGTAGATAGCCATGCCAGCGAGTCTCCAAGATGGATTAGAACGCCCAGCAAAATACCTGCGATCAAAAGGGCGGATACAAGACTAGCGGCCCATTTCAGATGCCTTGATGTAAATTCCGACCGTGTCATACGGTAACGCCCCGCCGAGTATTTACGTTGACGGGGTGACTAACTTGAGAGTCTCAACTGGAAAACGGCTACTTTCCTTTTTGTCCTTAATGAACCACGAACAGGCAGCTTCTTGGCTCGCCGGATCACTAAGAGCCGTAAATACAGTCCAAGCTTTAATTCGAGTATTTCCGAAGAGTCCTTATCAGTCCGCTGTAACAATCCTTTCTCAGACGATTGGACGCTCGAATATGACCTCGTAGGTGAAGCGTTGCGCGAAATTGGGGATCCAGCACTGCCGGACATAAGTGACCTATTGGAGCGCGGAGACAGGATGACTAGATGTCGAGCTGCGAGAATTTTATGGAACATCGACTCAGCGGCGTCGCGCAAGATATTGCTTGATGATCTTGAACACGAAACAGATCCAGCCATCAAGAGACTTACAGCAGGAAAGTCTGTTCCCTCGTTAAATCAAAAGCAATAATCTGAGTACGACGTAGGCGTCGACCCCAGGCCGTGTGGATGCTCGGGATACTCGGGCTGTGCAAAGCTAACCAGGGGTATCGTCACGAAACCGAGGATGTAGAACCAACTTGTATAACCGCTGGTTGTGTGGCCGAACAAGATGTCGTATTTGAGACAGACAACAAAAGCCCACACGGTGAATGTTGCACCAGTGGCCAGAGCTACAATTGTGATCACCACTGGAAACAGCGCGAGCTTCCAGTCTATTCCGTCACTTCGGGATGCAGCGGAATAAGTTCATACAGAGGTCGAGGAGGGAACGAGCAGCACGCCACATTCTTTCTTCAAACCCTAATGAGCGGACCTCGCGCGAATCGCTAAACTATACTCTCTTGTTTCCGTGCGAGCGTTAGGTGGGAGCAGTTGCCAACATAATGGGGCTCACCCCGGATAAATGTCACGCAGCTTCAAACTCCCAAGAAACGGCGTTCGAGGAGATCGGAATCACGCTTCCCGAACCGGACTTCCGGGGAGTCGGGTGCAGTTATCCGGCTAGCACGCGCGTTTACCATGCGCTGAGATTTTCAAGGGATTTCCGACTGCCCGGTACAGCCGCACGGGCAAGACGTGCGATGGCGCGCCCAAACGTCATAATATTACGACAGAATGGTGGGGAATCGCCCTGAGCGAGAGGTAGAATTGGGATTCGCGGGTGGTACTCGGAAGAAAGCAAATGCGCAAAAATTCATGGATTTGGATCGCGGCTGCATGGTTCTTCGTCGTCCGAGTTTCTGAATACTACGCTCTGCGCGTTGACTTGGGGCACGAACCGACCTGGGAGGGAAGCCTCCGCTATACCGTCGTTGAATTGGGGTTCTGGCTCCTCATGACCCCGGTTATGGCCTGGTGGGCGGAAAGATTTCCACTGGGACGCCCAGCGCTGCTCAAAAATGTGGCAGTTCTGCTTCTCTTGAATGTAGTCACCGAATTGCTGTACTCATCGTACCGCGTGAAATTGCATCATTTCGTGTATCCCGATTTTCCTCTGCACTCCTTCTGGGGCCAGAGTCGGAACTACCTGATCGATAATTCCGTTATAGTCGCATGGTTCTTTTGGGCCATCGTCGGCATTCACCACGCGATAAAGGCTGCGCGCAAATCTCAACAGCGAGAGCAGGAACTCGTCAAAGCTCAGCTTGAAATGTTGAAAGGCCAGCTGCAGCCTCATTTCCTGTTTAACACGCTGAACTCGATTTCGTGGCTGATGCGGGAAGACGTGGAAGCAGCGGACAACATGATGACGTCTCTCGGCGAATTGCTACGCACAACCTTGTCCGTTTCCGCAAGCGAAGAAGTTACGCTGCGCCGGGAACTGAACATACTGGAGCTGTACCTGACGATTGAGCGCGCGCGTTTCCAAGACCGGCTGAGAGTGCTGGTAAACGCCGATCCTGAAACACTGAACTGCAATGTTCCATGCCTTTTGCTGCAACCCATCGTAGAAAACGCCGTTCGACATGGCATTGCCCGGCTCGATCGACCGGGCTCCGTGGAGGTTCGAGCAGCGTGCCTGGGCAGCGAACTCTCCATATCCATTCTGGACGATGGTCCCGGGATATCATCGGAATCCACCTGTAGTGAGGGCGTAGGATTGGCGAACACGCGAGCGCGTCTGGAAAAGCATTATGGCGAGATGCAGTCTTTGCGGTACACCAACCGGAACGAAGGTGGACTGATTGTGGAGATTCGTCTTCCGCTGCGGGTGCACATTGCTGGCGACGAGAATGGCGATGGGGGTCGTTTACGTGAAATTGCGAACCTTAATCGTTGATGACGAATTGCTCGCGCGCAAGAAGATCCGCGCTTTTCTGCAGGAGCACGCAGAATTTCAAGTCGTTGGAGAATGCGCGGACGGCGAGCAAGCGGTTGCCGCTATCAGCACTCTCAAACCAGATTTGCTGTTTCTGGACGTGCAAATTCCGGGACGAAATGGATTCGAAGTACTTGACTGCATGACAGAGAAGACGCCGCCAGCGGTTATCTTCGTCACGGCGTTCGACAAGTATGCTGTGCAGGCATTTGAAGTGCGGGCTCTGGACTATCTTCTAAAGCCCTTCAACAAGGCCCGCTTCGCGGAAGCGTTGAACCGGTTTCACGAGCGAAGAGCACGCTTGAATGGCATAGACCATAAACTGGAATTGAAGGCAGCTTTGCAAGAGATTCAGAGAGAATCCAGGGACAGTGAGCGAATCTTGATCAAGTCCGGATCGCGAATCATATTTTTGCGCAAGGGATTGATCGAATGGGTCGAGGCGCAAGGTGATTACGCAAAATTCCATATCGGTAAGGAAAGCCACATGCTGCGCGAGACGATGACGGCATTGGCGGAACACCTCGATCCAAACCGTTTCGTGCGCATCCATCGCTCTCGAATTGTGAACTTGGACCACGTTCGCGAGATTCGTCCCCTGTGGGGTGGCGATTATTCGGTGTTGATGCGCGACGGTACGGCACTGACCATGAGCCGCACGTACCGAGCAAGTCTGCAAGCCGCGCTGGGCGGGGAACTCTCATTGAGCGCGCGAACAAATGGGTGAATCAGGTTTCGCCTCCGCTGGGACTACCGCAGGAATATTTTCGACGCATTAGATCCGCCTCCTATCGCGTTTCAATCTCTTCTGGTCGCAAACCCATTGCACTGACCCCGCCGACGTCTTAGCTTTCCTCGCGTCGTTTCGAAATCTCCTTTTGGCAAACGCCTGGGGAGCCCGGTCGCAAGAGTAACGGATAAGCTGATCCAAGGAAGGAAGCAACATGAAATCCAGGAAAGTGATATGCATGACCACGATGGCCCTATCATTTGCGGCGCTTGCGCTGCCGCTTCGGCTGGCAGCGCAAGCGCCGCAACATTACCGCGCAATTAACCTTGGCAACCTCAGCGGGACGGCTAGCGAGGGCAACACGATCAACAACATAGGCTGGGCAATTGGCGCCGCGGACCAAGCCGGAAACACAACCGAGCACGCTACCGTGTGGATCTACGGACTGAGTTTCGACCTCGGCACGCTCGGGGGCCCAAACAGCGACGTGCAGTGGCCAAACAAGAACGACCACGGCCAGATTGCGGGTTTCTCCGAAACCGCCGACCTGAATCCGTTGAATGAGTCATGGAGTTGCACGGCCTTTATCCCTACCCTCGCTACCGGCCATGACTGTGTTGGGTTTGTCTGGCAGTTCGGCGTCATGAGTGCACTGCCAACGCTGGGGGGCTTTAATGGCTTTGCCGCCGGCGAAAATAACCTGGGCCAGATAGTCGGGTGGGCGGAGACTACAGTTCATGATCCAACCTGCGCAACCCCGCCAGCAGGTACTCAGGTCCTGCAGTTCCTGCCGGTCGTTTATGGGCCGGGGGTGGGCCGGATCCAGCAGCTCCCAACATTTGTCTCGAACGGTATCCCGGACCCGGATGGAGCCGCTACAGCGATCAATGACAACGGTCAGATCGTCGGCATCTCGGGTACCTGCGATGTGGCTGTTGGAGCATTTACCGCGATGCACGCCGTGCTCTGGCAGAACGGCACCATCACGAACCTGGGTAGCCTCGGAGGCCAAGGATGGAACACTCCCATGGCCATCAATAAGCGGGGTGACATCGTGGGATTTTCCGACCTGCCCGGCGACGTGAGTGGCGGAACACTTAACGCAAATTTCCACGCTTTTATTTGGACCAAAGAGAGCGGGAAAATGACGGACATCGGCGTACTTCAGGGAGACAATATTAGTGAAGCCTTGGACATTAACGACCAAGGTCAGGTGGTTGGCGTGTCGTTTCCTTCTGGCCATGCTTTTATCTACGAAAACAATAAAATACGGGACCTCAACAGCCTCCTGCCGAAAGATTCCCCGCTGCTTCTGTTATTCGCCGGTGGCATTAACGATCGTGGGGAGATCACGGGCGAGGCCTGTGTCATCGCCAATGGAGCCTGTACGACCGACCAACCCGCTTTCTTGGCCATTCCGGACGGAGCTTTCAGGGCGGATGTTTCGGCAGAAGACACGAATAACGAAGCCGCAAGTATCAGAGTCCCAGAGAGCGTCCACCAGCAGGTGATGCGCAAGCTAGCCTTCGGCCACTTCGGATCTGAGCCGGCAAGATCGCAATGACCAACCGATGAAAATGGCAGTCAAGGCTACCTGAGATGGCGGCGAGTAGGCCGCCTCACTTAGTGAGGATAAATACAATCATTGGTACATTTACACCCCAAGGACGCGGCGAAGACAAATACATTCCCACACTTCGCCGCGCCCACCCCTCGCCGGCAGACAATATCGAATGCGAATGCAGCAAAGGAGCCGCGCACAATGAAGCAGGCAGCCTGGTGGCCGAAGATCAGTTTCATTTTTATTCTTGCCCTGTTTGCAACAATCGGGGGTAACACGGCCGCCCACACGTCTACGCAGCAGTTCGCAAAACCAACCTTCTGTTCGGGTCCTGAGTACCGGCAGTTTGATTTCTGGCTCGGTGACTGGGACGCCTTCGAGGCCGGCAAGACAGCCGTCGTCGCGCGGACTCGCGTGGATCGCATACTCGATGGCTGCGTCTTGCGCGAGAACTATGAAAGTGCAAACGGCCTGAAAGGACAGAGTTTGAGTCTGTACGATGCGTCGAGAGGAATTTGGCATCAGAGCTGGGCGACTAATAAAGGTCAATTGCTTACTATAGAAGGAAGACTTGAAGACGGGGCAATGGTGCTGGCCGGCGCGGAGCGAGCGGCGGATGGCGCGGAGAGGTTGGTTCGCGGCACGTGGAAGCCCATAAGCGGAGGCGTTCGGGAAACGGCGGTCACCTCGCTTGACGCCGGTAAAACCTGGCAACCATGGTTCAATCTTGTGTTTCGTCCCCATTCATCCGGAGACGGAGTTAACTCATCTGCGAATGGGGATGCCACGATCGTCGCGCGGTTAGACACTGAGTACCAAGCAGCCGTGAAAAAGAATGATGCGGCCACGATGGATCGGCTTTTGGCTGATGATTTTGTACTCGTAACAGGGTCCGGCAAGATTTATACGAAGGCGGACCTGCTGCAGGAAGCGCGGAGTGGGCGCATGATCTATGAGCGGCAAGAAGATACCGACCAGAAGGTTCGCGTTTGGGGCGATGCCGCGGTTATCACCGCTAAGCTGTGGGAGAAAGGTACGGAGAACGGAAAGCCATTCGGCTATGCACTTTGGTTCACGGACACTTATGTACGCACCGCGACAGGATGGTGCTATGTATTTGGTCAGTCTTCATTGCCGTTGCCAAAGGCCCCGGAGTAAAGCGATAAAACCGTGCTGACTGAGGCTTATGTCAAGCGGCCCGTTTTCTTTGCGCAACACCTTCAAAACCTCTGAAAAACATTCCATGATTCTGTTTTGTGCCCAATTGGTCGCCCAATCATGTGGCCCCCGGTCCAGAAACGGGATTCGAGGAGATCGGAATCGCGCTTCCCCGAACCGGACCTCTCGAAAATCTCGCCTCCCGTGCCAAGGCGCGCTGACAATCAGAGTTTTGTCTTGTACCCGGCGTTGGTCTTCGAAACCCGTCGGCTGTCTGCAAGTTAAGAATTCATTTCAGTCTTAAGCGCAGCCAATCGGTTTGCGGTTTTCCGGCAGCGATGTTTTGGCCCGCTTCCGGTTTTCACCTCAACGCCAGCCCCGTGTTGACGGTTGCTATTTCTCAAGGTTTTTCCTCAAGTCGTCGGGAGTGAGTTCGCCCTCCCAGCGTGCGACGACGAGGGTGGCAACACCGTTCCCGATCATGTTGATAAGCGCGCGGAACATGCTCATAAAGCGGTCAATGCCAAGAATCAGTGCCATACCCGCAACGGGGATGGTAGGAATTACGTTGAGTGTCGCAACCAGGGCGATGAAAGCCGCTCCTTGAACGCCGCTGGCTCCTTTGGAGGTCAAAGTGGCGACGGCAAAAATCGTGAGTTGCTGGCCGAGGGAAAGATGGGTGTTGGTGGCCTGGGCAACGAAGAGAGCTGCGAGAGTCATATAGATGCTGGTGCCGTCGGTGTTAAATGTGTAGCCGGTGGGAACGACGAGACCGACGAGCGCTTTTGAACAGCCGAGCTTTTCCAATTTTTCCATCAGGGTAGGAATGGCGGGTTCCGAGGAGCTGATCGCTAAAACCAAGAGGATCTCTTCTTTGATATAGACGAGGAACCTTACGATGCTGAATCCGGCGAGCAGGCCGACGAGGCCGAGAACCACCAAAACGAAAAGAATGGATGTGAGGTAAAACGTACCGATGAGCCTGGCTAGCGGACCAAGCGATGCGAGGCCGTACTTGCCAACTGTAAAAGCCATGGCGCCGAAGGCTCCGATTGGAGCCAGACGCATCAACAGATTCACAATGCCAAATACAGCCTGCGCGAGGGAGTCGAGCAGGGTGACCAATGGTCTGCCGCGGTCGCCGAGAGCGGACAGGGCAAGGCCAAAAAGTATCGCTACAAAAACCACCTGCAAGATGTCGCCTTTCGCAAATGCATCGACGACGGTAGTGGGGATAATATGCAGCAAGAATTCCGTAACGCTCTGCGCCTTGGCCTGGCCAGCGAAATCTGCGACTGCCTTGGCGTCAAGATTGGCGGCAGTAACGTTGAAACCTGAACCCGGATGAACGAGGTTTCCAACAACCAGGCCGATAAACAATGCGAGCGTAGAGACGACTTCGAAGTAGAGCAACGCTTTGCCGCCGACGCGGCCGACTTTCCGCATATCCTGCATGCTGGCGATGCCGGATACCACGGTGCAAAAAATGATTAACGAAATAATCATGGTGATGAGGCGAATGAAAGCATCGCCCAGCGGCTTCATGGCGATGGCTTTGGAGGGGTTGAAATAGCCGAGTGCGACAGCGAGAACAATGGCGATTAGGACCTGCACCCAGAGATTTGCATAGAAAGGCCTTTTGGGCGATGACGGAGCAGGGGGCATCAGAGAGGGAGCAACTCTTTATTGATCGAGAAGTGAGACACTTTCGCGCGGACCCCGCTTGACGAAATTATCACTGTTGTTTGCCGTCGAAGAATTAAGACTCGGAACGCCATAGGTTTTTCAGTGGTCTTTGCAAGAGTCGTTAATCTGTAGAGGCCACTCCTTCGGTTTTCGCGCTGGCTTCGACTATTTTGACGACACGTTCGCTTGGTGCCTGTTCGTGCTCGCGAGTGGCGGGTAGCGGGCCTTCGACAGAAAAGTAGTGCGCTCCGGCGACCATCAATTTATCGGCAGGGAAGCGAGTAATGACTTCGTGACCCGTCTCGGTGACGACGATTTCCTCCTCGATTCGGGCCGCGCTCCAGCCATCCGTAGAGGGCCAAAAAGTTTCGAGGGCGAAAACCATTCCTGGTTTGATTTCGTGCGAATGCTCGAGAGAAACCATCCGGCTGATGACGGGCTTCTCCCAAATGGCGAGACCAATGCCATGGCCGAACTGAAGCGCGAAAGCAGCTTCTTCGTCGGGAAAACCAAATTCCTGCGCTTTGGGCCAAACGGATGCGATTTCCGCGGTCGTGCGACCCGGTTGCACCAGCGAGATAGCAGCATCGAGATATTCACGGCAACGCTTGTAGGCATCGATCATGGCATGGGACGCGTACCCGATCGTAAAGCAACGGTAATAGCAGGTGCGGTAGCCCATGTAGGAATGGAGAATGTCGTAGTAAACGGGATCGCCGGGACGTAGAACGCGATCGGAAAAAACGTGCGGGTGTGGACTGCAACGTTCGCCGGAGATGGCATTCACGGCTTCGACATATTCGGATCCTAGGTCGTAGAGAACTTTGCTCGCTAGCCCGACTGCCTGGCTTTCGCTCATGCCAGGTTTCATGGCGCGGTAAAGCTCGTCGTAAGCTGCGTCGACCATCATCGCAGAGTGATTGAGTAGCGAAATCTCATCTTGAGTTTTGATGACGCGAGCGTCGGACATGAGTTGCTGTCCGTCGACGATTTTGATTCCTTCTTTCTGCAATGCGAAGAGAATCGGAGGCTCTACGACGTCAATGCCGAGCGGCTCGTTCAAGAGCCCGCGCATTTCGAGCTCCATTTTGATTTTCTTTGCGACGTTTTCAGCACGTCCCATTTCCGGAGACATGGCGCCGCGAAGAAGAGGAATTCCGGGGCGCGAGCGTTCGCCAAGCCACGGGCAATGCAATTGGTGGTGTCGGGCAGCAGAGCCGAAATCCCACAGGATAGGCTCGTCATTTTGAGGCAAGAGGGCGAAGCGGCTGATTTTGTCTTGCGCCCATGTGCCGATGTGCGTCGACGTCAGATAGCGGACGTTGTTCATATCAAAGCAAAGGAGCGCGCCCATCTCGGACTTCTTGAGCAGCGACTTGGCGCGGTCAAGACGCTCGCGACGAAGGCGGTCGAAATCAATGCGGTTTTCCCAGTCCACCGCCATCGAGCCGTACGTTTTCAACGCCATGACGTCGTTCTCCTCTCGGAACCTGCTTTAGGGCTTACTGAACGTCGTCCGAGCTGTTTCAATAGGATTGAGAGCATTATCGCTTTACCCCACTCATGCTCGCCAAGACATCAAATAACACTGCGAAATCTTCGTGTACCAAACCCATTCCACGCGCTGAGGTGAGGAATTCATTGGTGATGGCGGTGGTCGGCATTGGGACGTCGAGAGCGCGACCCAGATCAAGTGCCAGGAGCATGTCTTTCTGCATCATGTTGACGTTGAACCAGGCTTCGGCTGGGAGCTGGAGCACAAACGGTCCACGATATTTCACCATGGGCGACGCGATGGCGCTGTTGGTAAGAACTTCAACGGCAACCTCGCGCGAGATCCCGCTCTTTTCCGCGAGCAAAATTCCTTCCGAGAACGCCAACATTTGTACCGCCAAATTCAGGTTCGCCGCAATCTTCACGACCAGAGCGAGGCCATTGTCGCCCACATGCGTAACCTTCGGGCCGATGTCCAGCAGCAGCGGCAGAATGCGGTCGAAGGCGTGCTTGCGGCCTCCAACCATGACGGAGAGCTTTCCTTCCTGCAAGGTGATGACGCTACCGGAGACCGGAGCGTCAACCATGTCGGCACCTTTTGCGCGCACCCTTGTAGCGACAGACCGGCTGAACTCGGGGCTTACGGTGCTCATATCGATGAGCACTTTGCCAGAGGATAACCCAGCGAGGATTCCGTCCGGCCCTTCGACGATCATTTCAAGCGCCGATGAGTTCGTAACCATGGAAAATGTGAAATCCGAGGCAACTGCGACTTCTTTCGGACTTCCCGCCCACTTCATTCCAGCGTCGACCAAACGAGCGGCCTTGGCTTTTGTGCGGTTATAGCCTGTGACGACGTGTCCTTTAGCAAGCAGCCGCAAGACCATTTCGCTGCCCATTACTCCGAGTCCGACAAAACCAAGTTCTGCCATGTAGGTTATTCCCCGTCCTGCGAACGATCCATGAAAGTAAGGAACCGCATTGTATGACGCACTAAGTCTTCTCCGAATCTTCTCGGACTTGGCGAAGATGCGCACACATGGCGTCGCGCGCGCCCTGCGGATCGCTCCGCTCAATGGCCTCAAGAATCCGTTTGTGGTGATACTGGCCACGCTCCGGGCCGCCCTCGATGTAATACGTGCGCATTCGCTGTTCTCGAAGCAGCCCTACGATCGAGTCGATTAAGGTGAGTATGAGGGGATTGCCGGCCGCTTCCGCAAGAGCCAAATGGAAATCCAGATCTCCCTCGATAAACCCTTCCGCATCGTGGGTCGCGTCCATCACCACAATCGCTTCGCGCATCGCGGCACGCCCGTCTTCGTCTGCGCGTTGTGCAGCCAGTGCCGCGATTCCCGGCTCGAGGATTTCTCTTACCTCCACAAGCTGCACAGCGCCTTCTGAGGAACCTGTACGGATGATGCGACCCAGACTGTTGCGCATTGAACGAGAGGCTTCATTTGTGACAAACGTGCCGCGACCCGCATAGGCCTCTACCAACCCTTTTTCGCGCAGGGTTTTCAGAGCTTCACGAACAGCGGTGCGGCTGACACCAAACTGCTGTGCCAGTTCTCTCTCGGCGGGCAATTGTTCTCCCGCCTTTAAATCTCCCTTGAGTACGGAGTCTTCAATCTGTTGGACGATCTGCTCGAACAAGCGCGAACTTTGTACAACTTTATACATAGAAAATCCTGGACCAGGCAGTGGGAGGACGCAGTGCCGGGCCGAAAGTGGTTGATTTGTCCGACCACCATACAACAAGCCACCGTTTTCCTGCAATGCCTCGAGGATTTGCGAAAATCCTTTGAAAATCTGAGGTTAAGAGAAACACCGCAAGTTCAAGTAATTGAAATATTTGTTGACACTTTTTAATGCGGAGTGGTAAGACCAGCAGACCAAAGAGTATTCGGGGGTTTGTCATCCAGAGGGGGGGTGTGCTCATGGTTCCTGTTCCCGGGAAGCTTGGTCTATGCACGCGTTGGGTAGCCGCAATGGTAGTTCTGGCATTTCTGCTGACCGGACCTCTCCATGCCCAGTCGACCGGACGGATTCTTGGTAGTGTGCACGATCAGCAAGACTCCGCAATCGCGGGAGCTCGCGTAACCGTCACCGACACGCTTCGCAATATAAGTCACTCCACCGTTACCGACGGTACAGGCGACTATCTTGTAGGGGATTTGCCGCCGAGCACGTACAAAGTCTCCATCGAATCTCAGGGCTTCAACGCATTCCAAGCGACGAATATCCTCGTGGAAGTCGGCAAGGACGTGCGCGTGGATGCCACGCTGAAAGCCGGCGATTCCAGTATTGTTGTCAACATCACCGAAGAGATTCCTTTGTTGGACAGCACTACTTCGTCGCTGGGCGGAACGCTCAGCAACAAAGAAATTAACGATCTACCCTTGAACGGACGCAACTACGAAAATCTGCTCCAGTTGCGTCCAGGCGTCGTGCGATATCCCGGAGGCGGTTTTTCCACCACCAGCACCAACGGCTTGCGCGCGGAAGACAATGCGTATCTGATCGACGGCCTATTTAACAGCGAGCCATTTTCCGGACAAAGCATTATCAACGGGGCGGGCATTGCGGGCGATTCCGCCACTATCCTGCCCGTGGACGCCATCCAGGAGTTCAACGTAATCCAAAATCCACCGGCGGAATACGGGTGGAAGCCGGGGACGATGGTCAACGTCGGATTGAAGTCCGGGACGAACGTGCTGCACGGCAGCGCCTACGGATTCGTTCGCACAACATCGCTGGATGCGCGTAATTATTTCGATCCGGTGGGAACCGAGAAAACTCCGAGGAACCTGAAGCAGTTTGGTGCGACGGGTGGCGGCGCGGTCATCAAGGACAAGTTGTTTTACTTCGGGGCGTATGAAGGACAGAGATACACGGTCGGGAACATAGGCCAGCTCGCGACGCCTGCGACAGTGGGATTGCCCGCGCCAGCCAGCGGTTCCGATTGCGCCTTCACGGGCCTAGCAGGGGGTGATTGCGCAAATAGCGCCATTGATGCCATTGCCGACGTGCACGCCGCATTCCTTGCGGGACAAATTCCGAACGACGTTAGTGCCGCCAGCTTGAAAATTGCAGGTTGCACTCTCGGGCCACCTATTTCGTGCAACGGCACCGGAATACCGCTAAACAACGGGACAAACCCTGCGGGGAATACGATCATCGACTATGGACTGCCGAACAGCGTGAGCGTCGACAATGCCGTCGGCAAAATCGACTACCAGCTCAACGCAAAGAATACGTTGAATGGCATGTATTTCTTCGGAGACAACAATGGAACCGTGCAGGACGCCTCGCAGCTGCAGACAAAATGGCTGACGCAAATCCACACGCGAGCTCAAGTAGGCGGCGTGAATTGGGTTTGGACTCCCTCGTCCCAGTGGACCAACGAAGCGCGGTTTGGATACAACCGGCTCTACCAGCCGACATTTCCGAACGATCACGATCTGTCCGCCTCGTCCTATGGATTGGATACAGGTGTGACGAATCCGCTTTACGGAGGACTGCCGCGCATCAATGTTCTCGGATTCTTCGGATTTCCGGTCTCCGGAATCGGCGGATTCAACTGGCCCAAAGTGCAAGGACCCGACGCCCGGTATCAGTTCGTGGATCACCTCGCGCGTACCATTGGCAGGCACGCTGTGAAAATCGGTATCGAAGAGCACCGCGATAGTTTTAGCGGTGGGGCCTACGGAGGGTCTCGAGGACGCTTCAAATTCCTTGGCGGCAATGCGTTTACATCTGCTGGTGGAATCACGTCGTCGCCGATCGAGGATTTCTTTGCCGGTTCTCCGACGAATGGCAGCCTTCTCTCGGGCGATCCGACGCGCGACATCCACAATTGGGGAACAGCGCTGTTCGTTCAGGATGACTGGCGTGTCACCAGTCATCTGACGATTAATCTCGGCTTGCGCTACGAGCTCAACAGCGTGATTAAGGATTCCAACAACCAACTCGCGAACTTCGATCCAAACAGAGGTCTGGTGCAGGTGGGCAAAGGCATCAGCGGCCCTTACAATCTCGATCCCTACAATATTGCTCCGCGCGCCGGATTCGCTTGGGATGTCGCCGGCAACAATAAGACGGTGCTCCGCGGCGGTGCCGGGATCATCTACGAAACGGTAAACTGGGAATCGTTTCTAGCGTTGAACAACACCCTGGGACTCGCCACTATCCCCACTGGCGGAATCGGCGTAACCCCGGGCACAGGCAACATCGTTACGGGGCTGATCACTTATCCGGGTTCGGCGCTCAACTGGGACAACATTGGCGGCGGCACTGTCTTTCCGACGGGCACGATTGATTGCAGCCCGACGACGGGCAGTCCGTGCACGATCATGGGTATCACACAGAACTTCAAGACCCCTTACGTTTACACGTGGAACCTGGACGTGCAGCACGCTTTCAATTCGAAGATCACTCTGGACACCGCGTATGTTGGCAATCATGGTTCAAAGCTTGCCGGAATCCGCGACATCAACCAGAACGTACCAGCGAACGACGTTCTCGGGAATGAGCAATCGGGCCGCCCGTTCAATGCGGCTTTCCCGTTCCTTAGCTTCATCTACCAGATGGGGAACATTTACAAATCGAATTACAACGGACTGCAGCTGACACTGACGGCCAGGGACTATCACGGCTTTACATTTCTCGCGGGCTACACCTACTCACATGCGCTGGACGATGTGGGCGCCAACTGGGATTTCGGCGCGGGCTCCGGCTTGCCCATGGATAGCTATCATCCGCAACGCGAGTATGCCAGCAGCGACTACGATATGCGGCATCGGTTCACTCTTTCCGCCACCTATGCGATTCCCGGCATTCCAGGTTTCGGTCAAATGCTGGAAGGATGGCAGGTCAACACCATAGTCAGCCTGTTCGGTGCGCAACCGTGGGGCGTTATCGACACGGGAACCGATCTCAGCCAAACCGGCGAGGGAGTGGATCGCTGGGACTTCACTGGAAACCCGTCGGACTTCAAGCCTACGAGGTCGACTGGTATCCCGTGGATCCCCAACACGGATTTCGTCACCAACGCTGGCGGAAATGTGATTGGAGTCGTGCCCGGCGCTCCTGCGGTGGCCGAGACGTGCATCGCAGATGCGGGCAGTCAGGCGGCAGTCAACCAACTTGCGAATTGGGGCTGCTATGCGGAGGGCAAGTCGGTCATGACCCCTCCCGCTCCCGGCACTTTTGGCACAATGGGCCGTAACACGTTCCGCGATTTTGGTTTCCGAAATGCAGATTTTTCGACGACGAAACTCTTTCATTTTGGCGAGCGCGTCAAGATGCAGTTCCGAGCAGAGTTTTTCAATATTTTTAACCACCCGAACTTTGCCAATCCGTTCGGCGGTCAGAATGGCTGGGGGCACAACGACCCCTCCGTACCAGGGGCCGGAGGATTTGGCTGCTCGTGCGCTACCCCGGACGTTGCTGCTTCAAACCCGGTGATCGGTTCCGGCGGGAGCCGCGCCGTACAATTTGGATTGAAATTCCTTTTCTAGCGCTTTGTCGGCTTTGCTGGCGGCAGCTGAACTCGAACTATGGAAGAACCCCGGGCGAATGCAGCGCGGTGATTTGTTTGGGGCGCGATATTCCACCACCCAAATCAAAAAAGAGATAGAGGACCTGTCATGCCAAACATGCAAGAGAATCTGCGACATTTGTTGGTTGGCGTAGCCCTATTTGTGGTGCTGCCGATTGTTTTCCGGCCGGTTTCCGCCCAGGAAAGAGCGGAACGAAGCATCGAGGAAATCAAAGTTGAAGCCGTAAAGCGAGCCCAGACCGGAATGTATCCGATGATCGGTCTTGATCCCGCGGATGTAGAAGAGGCGTTCGCTTCGATCAAGAGTCGAGACAAAGACGAGTGGGCAGCCGCCTTCATGCATGTTGCTGATCGCTACATGGCGGAAGGCAAGCAGTTAGAGAAATCTGACCCAGCGAAGGCCAACGCAGATTTCGTTCGCGCGTGGCGTGTGTATTCGTTCGGCCGCTGGCCGATTCCGTCCTCGCCGAAAAAAAAGGATTCGTACGCTAAAGCTATCGACGCATTTCTAGCGCATGCCAAATTTTGGGATCCGCCATTGGAAGTGGTGCGTATTCCGTTCGAAGGCTCTGAAATTATCGGCTATCTGCGTCTGCCGAAAAACGCAACGGGTCCCGTGCCTATGGTCATCGCGGTCAACGGACTCGACAGCCGCAAGGAAGATCTGAGCGAAAGCTTTGGCGCTATCCTTCCCTACGGCATTGGTTTTCTCGCCGTAGACGGCCCGGGAACCGGCCAATGCCCGATTAAAGCCAGCCCAACCGCGGACCGTTTGCTGTCACGGGTGATTGATTACTTGCAGGCGCGGCCTGAAGTGGACAAGGCCCGAATCGCATTTCACGGCGTCAGTTGGGGAGCCTACTGGGGCACGAAAATGTCCGTGGTGGAGCACGACCGGCTGAAAGCGGTAAGCGTGCAATCGCCACCTACCGACACATTCTTCACCAGGAAATTTCTAACGGAGTCGCTGCTCGGCAATCGCGAATATCTCTTCGATCAAGTGCCGGCCCTGATGGCGATTTTCGACAATGTAAATAGCATCGACGACATCGCGGCGATTTTCGAGAAGATGTCGCTGGCGAAACAAGGCATCCTTGGTAAGCCTACAACGCCGATGTTGGTTATTGCGGGCGTGAAAGATACCCAGGTTCCCATCTCCGACATCTATGAGTTGATGAACTCCGGCGACATTCCCAAGGAGGCGTGGATCAATCCTTCCGGGGGTCATTTGGGGCGCCAGGTGAAGGTGTGGCCTGACCCGCTGATCTTCAAGCGCATTCTTTTGCCGTGGATCGCGCGCAATCTGGATATGCCGCCACTTCCGGAAACTGAGAAAAAAACCGGAGATTAGCTCCAGCTGTCACACGAAGCGTCAGCAGCAAACGTCTAAAAAAGTTGTCAGTCGAACGGCACACCTGTTCTCTTGGAAATGCCTTGCAGCTCCTCAATGACGGGCAGAATGAGGGGCACCCCGTTGTCCCGCCGAGTGAGTTCCGCCTCGCGCTCAGGGTCGCCCGGAATCAGTGGTCCTCCAGTACCTGGGGCCGGTTTTGCAGCGCGGAACACGCGAATGTAATCATCAACTTGCGATTTGAACGCATCTGCATCGATGAATCCATCGATCCTCATGGCGCCGAAGAAGTGTCCGATTCCTTTGCCAACACTGCGCGTCGGAAAAGCTTGGCGCACAGCGAAGGATGGCGCGAATGGGCCCCAATTGGCGCCACTTAACGCACCACTCAAAAGATCCACCATCACAGCCAGCCCGTAGCCTTTGTGACCACCCCGTTCGCGATCCGAACCTAGCGGCAACAGCGCTCCGCCGGCTATGACGTCCCCGGGGTCGGTAGTGATGTGTCCTCGGTTGTCTATAGCCCAACCTTCAGGAATTTTCTCTCCTTTTCTCAGAGCCATTTCGATTTTCCCGTACGCAGCTGTGCATGTAGCCATATCAATTACAATGGCTGGCTCGTTCTTGCCGGGAAATGCGACTGCAATAGGATTCGTGCCGAGCATGCGCTCCATGCCCCACAATGGAGCGACGATGGGAGACGTGTTGGTCATCGCCCACCCGATCATGTCCTGGGCGGCCGCCTTGAGAACGTAGTAGCCGGCGATGCCATAATGATTAGTGTTCATAACGCAAACCCAGCCAGATCCGGCTTTCTCCGCCAGGTCGATGGCCATCTGATTCGCGCGCGGGCCTACGACCAAACCCAGACCATTGTCGCCATCAACAGTCGCAGTACTCGTGGTCGATCTCAGCAATTTGATCTGGGGTTTGGGGTTAATGAGTCCCTCGCTAAGCTGCTCGACGTAGCTGCTCATGCGCGCCACGCCGTGCGAATCGATGCCTCGCAGGTCTGCCGCGGCGAGCACTTCAGCGGCCTGCGCGGCCTCACTTTCGGGCACGCCAAAATACATGAACACGCGAGCGCAGAATTCGCGCAGCGTTTCGGCGGGAAACACTTTTGTGTCTACACGGTCCACGGATCAGCGCCTCACTTGCTCCGATCCAATTCTCTCTCTCACCGCTGAGTGTTGAACGTGATTGTTTATTTCTTGTTCGGAACTATCAAGTACTCAAAGTTAGTCCAGGCCGGCAATCATCAGTTATAGGCCTCCTCTTCGCCGTTTTTCATGCTAGACGCGCATCTATCAAGAAAATGCTTCGTGCCAGCAATTCGCGAAGGTACCGAATC
>Ga0210390_10000925_pt1 | contig 29634 bp, 22 predicted proteins | sample IncBWH11OmetaG_FD_161050 | JGI IMG/M metagenome (GOLD analysis project Ga0210390, IMG submission 161050) | Forest soil microbial communities from Barre Woods Harvard Forest LTER site, Petersham, Massachusetts, United States - Inc-BW-H-11-O ...
CCTGCGTTCGCGCATCCCCTTCGATGAATCCCATCGCTTGCCCTCAACCGCATCTTGCCACCGATCCGCGTCCCTCGCCAGTAGTTTCGTAACAACCTCTTTTTTGTAAAGGTGGGAACCCATGCTGCCCGCATCGGCGTTTTGATCTTCGCCTCACCCGCTGATTGATTCGCACTAAGCCGTGCCCGCCAGACGAGCTGCTGGGGCAGGTGGCCCACCCATTCCGAATCGCAATTTTAAACCGCCCACAACACGGGGTGCCCCATTCTTTCCGCGTTCTTTGCGGAAAGGGTGGGAGGCGACAATGCAACCAGTTCGATCTCGCTACATCTTCGTAATCGTGAAGGTCCCCGATCCCGTGCATCCTCCGGTCCCGGTTAAGTTCCAGGTACCGGTGATCGTATTGCTAAGCACGGTCCCCTGCAGAGTAAGGGTGTTGCCGCTGGGCGTTCCGGACATGATCGTCAGATCGAAAGCGCCCGTAATATTTCCGTTCATGTTCCCGCTCAGAACGAACGACCCGGTCTGTGACCCTCCCGAAGTAAAACAGGTGGTCGACGTCATGAAAGTCAGATTCGTACCCGTCACCGCCACCGTGCCACTGCCTTGGGTCAGGGAGGTAGTGAAGGCAAAAGCCGGAGTCCCGTCCGCGTTCGTAAGAGCCGCACTCCAATTGCCGGTAACGTTAGAGGAACTACTCGAACTTCCACTTCCACCGCCGCACGCGACCAGCACCAGACCCAGCGCGAGCACGGCTGCGATCCCAAACCGTTTCATAAGGACTCCTTGACACTCCCCTTCGAACCCGCGCCACCCCAAAAAGTCGCGCCCAGGGGATGCGGAAACGCACGCTGGCGGGCGTCCGCAAAAAAGAAAACGCCCAGCCGGGAGAGGCTGGGCGCTTCGAATCATGAGAAGAATGCTGACTGCTGCTATCTCTTGACTTCGTCCCGCTCCACCACGCCATCCTTGATGTGCACGACGCGGTGCGCGTAATCAGCAATGTCATGCTCGTGGGTGACCAGGACAATTGTGTTTCCCTGGGCCTGCAGACGATCCAGCACCGCCATGATTTCGTTGCCGGTCTGCGAGTCGAGGTTGCCGGTCGGCTCGTCGGCAAGAATGATGGACGGACGATTCACCAGCGCGCGCGCAATGGCAACTCTCTGCCGCTGCCCGCCCGAAAGTTCATTGGGCTTGTGCATCATGCGGGATTCCATGCCCACGGAGGTCAACGCCGCCTTGGCGCGTTCCACCCGCTCCTCGGCCGGAACCCCGGCGTAGATCAACGGCAGCTCCACGTTGTGCAGCGCAGTCGCGCGCGCCAGCAGATTGAATGTCTGAAACACGAATCCAATTTCCTTGTTGCGGATGCGCGCCAGTTCATCGTCGTCCAACTCGCTGACCTGCTGGTTATTCAACCAATACTGACCTTTGCTGGGAGTATCCAAACACCCAATCAAATTCATCAAAGTAGACTTCCCCGACCCGCTCGGCCCCATAATTGCTACGTATTCGTTGCGGCGGATGTTTAGATTTACGCCTCGCAGCGCGTGAACCTGCTGCTCCGAGCCCATGTCGTAAGTTTTCCATAAGTCAGACGTGCAAATCATAAAGTTGGAGGGGGAGGGGGACACTGGGGGTTGCGCGATGTTGATTACTTCTGCGGTGGCCATTCTTTTCTCCGTTTCCTCTTCGGACACTTGCCCGCGCTCCGATCTTAGGTGCTAGCTGCGGCGGTTTCCCATTGGACGGGCTATCCGCTCGAAGGTTAGAGGCTAAACTACGAACTGCTCTCTTCGTCTTCTTTCTTGGGGGCTGCGTTATCCACTTTTACGCTGCTGCCTGGGCGTAAAGTGCGCAGCACTTTGTAGCTGCCGGTCACGATTTCGTCACCATCCTGAAGTCCTTTGAGCACTTCGATATCGGTTGTGCCGGCGATTCCGGTGTCGACGGGAACGAATTCGGCTTTATGATTGCGCAGTATAAACACTCCTTGAATCTCCTGCTTGTCTTTATCTTTTGCCGGATCTTTCGGAGGAGCGGCTGCCTGGACCGAACCCTTTTCTCCTTTTTCATCTTTCGGGGTCAGGTCCGATTGACGGCGAACGGTTAGCGCCTGGATCGGAATGGTTAATGCGTTTCCTCGGGTTGCGGTTGTGATCTTGGCGGTGGCGGAAAGGCCGGGGCGGAGACCATCGGGTGGATCCTGCAAGGTCACGACTACTTTGAAGTCTTTGGCTTCCTGGCTGCTTGTCGCTTGTTGTGACGTGGACACGCCGGTCGAACGCACGATCGCGTTGTCGCCGATCTCGGTCACGATTGCTTTGAAAGTTTTCTTTGGGATGGCATCGATGGTCACTTGTGCCGCCTGGCCCATTTGCACATTTACGATATCGGTTTCATCCACCTTGACTTCAGCAGTGATCACGGACATGTCGGCCAGCGTCATCAGGGTGCTGCCTGGTGCGTTCTGGATTCCCATGACGACCGTCTCACCTTCGCGCACCGGCAAATTCGTGATCACGCCATCGTACGGAGCCTGGTAGGCGGTCTTCTTTAGAACATCGGCGGCGTGGGTCAGGTTGGCGCCGGCCTGTCCAATACGACGATCCGCGGAATCCTTCTGCGCCTTCGCCTGCGCTACCCGCGCTTGCGCCTGGGCCAACATGGCAACGGCGGTCTGATGACCCGCCTTCTGGTTATCGTATTCCGACTTGGCGATCAATGCGTCTTTGTACAGGCCTTGGGCGCGGGCCCAGTCGAGGTCGGAGCGCTCGGCATCCGACTTGGCCCGGTTGAGATCGGCCATCGACGTATTCAAGGCAGCCTCGGCGGCGAGTGCGTCGGTTCGCGCCGCTTCGAGCGAGGCCTGGTTCGCATTCACGTCGGCTTCGGGTTGCACGTTCTCCAGTTGCGCGAGCATCTGTCCCTGCTTGACGCGATCGCCTTCCCGGACGTACAGCCTGATGATTTTGCCGAAGGCATTGGCGCCGATATTCACATAAGTCTTGGGCTTGATTTCGCCGGATGCGCTGACCACCGCAGCCAGATCCATGCGCTGCGCCTTGCCAGTCTGCACTGTGACCACATTCTTGTGGCTCTGGTAGACCGCGAAACCTGCGACCGCGGACAGCACAACGACTGCCCCGGCTCCAATCGCAATTTTCTTCCAAGTAGTCATGGTTCGCCTGTCAGCTTCTGAACGGTTGGCTGGGACTCTCTTGCGATTTCATCGTACTCACCCTTAGACGGTCGGCCCGCACTCTAGACACCAGGCGTATCTCGGTGTCTGGGGCACACCCTCACATACGAGTCCCGCCAGGCAAAAGTTCCCCCTTCGTGGAGATGCTGATGGATACCAGGAAAGCCGGTGATTCCACACAGGCCAACGGTTGATTATAGCCTGTCCGAGCGGCCACGGGAGTGCATGGCGGGTCGACCGGGGCTCATGCCGAAGGATTGCTAGCCCTGTGTTCTTCGACCGTACAGGCGGACGGTCCGTCGTCAATCAGTTCCCGTACACGTAATCAAGAACGGACCCCATGTCGATTCCGGTAAGCCTGCGGTAGAGCTTGACCATCCCTTGCTCTGTCATCCCGGCGAGCAGGTCCGTCACCACTCGGATTACTAAGCCTGGGTCCTCTCTTGCCGACAGCATTTCATCCCTGAATGCGAAGGGGATGATGTTTCGTTCATCGTCTTTAGTCGCAACCGCCGCGTTCCCGAATATTTCGAAGAGCTCTCGGATTATTCTTCGTTGCCCGTATTGCTGAGTTGCCAACGCCGGATTGTAGATCACGTAGAACCAAGTTAGAGCCTTCAGCACCCGCACTTGCAGCCTTTGCAGTTGTCGTAACTTTACAAAGGTTTCATTCTGACTAGCGGGGACATGCAACTCAATTGCGTCAACAAACTGGCCGATAAGGTTAGAAGAGAAATCACGCAGTCTGGATCGATGTTCGCGAGTTCCTGTGTAAGGCTCCGATATCGAGAAGGTCGTGATCACCTTGAAAAACGCCTCCTCTAGCTCGGTACGAGGTTCAGATCCCATCCGCTTCGTCAACTCCGGTCGTCGATACATCCCGTCAAAGAACCGCTTGCGCTCTGAGCCATCTTCAAGAGAAGCGAGTCTGTCGAGAGGAATCAACCGGGCCCGATAGAAATCCTCAACATCGTGGACCGCGTATGTGACATCATCGGCCCAATCCATGATTTCCGCTTCAGGACCCTTGCGCTTGTCGTCTGGTACCGGGTGCAATTCACGGGCAAACCGGAAATCTAAAACCTCAGATTGATATAGCCCATACTTGTCCTTTTCGTATCCCTCTGATTGACGGGTCCATGGGTACTTGAGAAGTGCATTCAAAGTCGCTCGCGTGAGATTCAGGCCCGGGACTTTTGGGGAGCGTAGGGCCAGTCTGGTAACAATTCGAAAGGACTGCGCATTTCCTTCAAATCCATCCCAAATATGTCTTGCTTCGGCGACACAACAACGGAGTTCTTCTTCAGCAATATGTCCGAACGGGGGATGGCCTAGATCATGAGCCAACCCAGCTGCCTCGGCGACATCTGGGTCTATCCCTCCGACGGCTTCTGCCTTTTCCGCTCCTTCGCCAAGAAATTTTTGGGCGAGTCTTCGCGCGATCTGTGCGACTCGGATGGAGTGTGTAAGCCGGTTGTGAAAGACGTGGCCCTCGTGCGCCGCCACGACCTGGGTTACGCCACCAAGTCTTCTGAATGCCGAGGAGTAAAGAATGCGGTCGTGGTCGCGTTGGGCGGGTTCCCGATAATCTGGAGGCTTACCTTCGACTGTACGCCTCTCCTGGCGCCGTTCTGCAGAGGTTAAGCTTTGAGACAAGGTATTTCTTCTCAGGCCGCTGCAGCAACTGGCAACCCGGTCAGCCGACGTACCGTCCAGCCAGAGGTGATCTCGACTTTTCCCTCAGAGTTGAGCCGCAGGATCGACGCCTTGACAGTCGCCTCATCAAGCGAGGTTTCCTTGATTACGCAGCGGACGAGATCCGCAAAAGCTAGCTCGACTGCGCACGTCCGCAACACCGCTAGTGTGGTTTCCGTAGCCCGATCCATTTCGCCAGCCATTTTGAGTTAGATTTCCTAGGTAGCCCAAGGGTTCGATTCGGGGGAAGCGGTATTCTGCCACCTACACAGGCAGGACCGCAAGAGGAAAATCTCTGCGCGGATTAGCTTGCCCCAGCAGCGGCGGTTGTGTGGAACGTCCAATCTGCGGTTATCTGCACCAATCCCTCAGAGTTCAGCCTCAGTAATGCTGCCTTGATCGAGGCGTCATCTGCCAAGGAACGAAGTTGACCTACTATTTCGGGCAAGTTGCTTGCCTGCTCATTCTCCAGCAAATGAAGGATGGCGCCTTCCAGCGGAGACCTCGAACTTGCGTCCATTTTCGACCCCCATTGACATGTAATTGTAGTGCGATTCCGCCTCGGTCTTCCGACACGAAATGGCCGTACCGTTTACTTTCACGTTCCCTCGTACTGTAGGCGCTGCCACGACAGAAGCAAATTACCTAGGTAACGCCGATAGCGGCGTCGCGAAGTGAAAAGCCTTAGCACACCCCTTGTGGGGGTCAGTCCCTAAATCGGTCTGCTCTCAACCGTAGCCGAAGGTCAGAACTCGAAGCAATCGGGGTGGCATTAGAATGCCCACAGGCACTCCGAAATGGGACGAATTCCCATGCGGCTGCACAGTGTCCCTACCTTGTATATGCGATTTTTCCACTACAAAAAGGTCAACCTTATTGCAATGTTTCATGACGAAAGGTCACCACTGTGCTCAGCCCGATGCGCGAACCACCAGTGCGGATTAAACTTACCAGATATCCTGTCCCCCGAAGTCAGTGACGGGTAAAGCTTTTGTCAAAGTATTGTCAGGGGATCAGACTTTGTGGTGCGTGTCGGCTTACCGGGCTGGTTGCAAAGGGAAGAGTCGCGCTCCTCGTTTCCCCGGCCAGCCCAACTTGCGCCGGAATGATGAACCGATGGTCTCAACCGTGCTGTCCGATGCTTTCCCATTCCGGATTACTAAGCTGTTGCTTTCTAAAGCAGTCTGAACGCCAAATCGTTTTGCTGGATTACTTAGGTCTCATCCTTCCCGCGGTTGTTAAGAGTCGAACTGTTGGCACTTCACGTTGTCTGATGCCAAGACTTTGGCGCGCCATCCCTCAACGAGAGAGAGACTTCGCACCCTATGCAGCGATTTAACCTGCAGCGCTGGAACGATCGGTTGGTCAGACCGCGTCACTACCAGAATTCGGGATAACGGCCGCCGCCCTCTCCGGCGCAGGCTGTGGTCTGGTGCGGCGGCGGTGGTTGCGGAGTTGGTCCCAATTTTCTTTGTAGGGAGCCCAGCGACTGGTGGGGCTGGTGGTGTAGAGCATGATGGCGGTCTTTTTGCCACTGACGATGCGTTTGCCCGGGATGATGTACCAGACGTCTTCGGGGATTACGTAGGCGGCCAGGAAGTCGAAGTCTCCGCGCTTGTAGGGGAGGCCGCTGGCGGGGTGGACGTTGCAGCGGTAGCAGCCTTCGGGGCGGCGGCTGGTGGTGGATTTGATCTGGATGCGGATGAAGCGGCCGTGGGTTTCGATGGCCGCGTCGTAGCTGGCGGAGTCTCCCCATGGGTTGAAAACCTGGAGGCCGTGTTTGGCGGCGGCGGCGATAAACTGCAACTCTGCCCACTCGCCGCGGCGTTTGTGATTCTTGATTCTGATCTTGATTCTTGGTTTTGACTTCATAAGGGGCAATAAAAAACGCGGCCTGGAGAGGCCGCGTCCCTTTCTGTGACTGTCTATATCCATTATATCAACCTGAAATAGGGAACTATGACATGTTTTCTAACTTTATTTTCTGATTAGATGCAATGAGTTAAGCGGAATTTGGTCAGTTTTGCCTATTGACAAGATTTTTGCCGCGGGAGAGTTTTCGGAAGGAATCGAAAATCAACCGGGTTCGATCTACAATTGGGGAGGAGTTTTTATGCGTGAAGTTGTGATTGCTTCTTCTGTCCGCACGCCTGTGGGACGCGCCTTCAAAGGCACGCTGCGGGCTACGCGTCCGGATGAACTGGCTGCGGTTGCCATCAAGGGGGCGCTCGAACGGGTGCCGCAGATTGATCCCAAGGAAATCGAAGACGTCATTCTGGGGTGCGCCATGCCCGAGGCTGAACAGGGCATGAACGTGGCGCGGATTGCCTCGTTGCGGGCGGGGCTGCCAGTCGAGGTTTCGGCGCTGACCATTAATCGGTTTTGCTCGTCCGGGCTGCAGGCGATTGCGATTGCGGCTGAGCACATTATGAGCGGGGGGGCGGAGATTGTGGTGGCTGGGGGAACGGAATCGATGTCCATGATTCCGATGGGAGGGCATAAGATTTCGCCGAATCCGTGGCTGGTCGATCATTATCCGGACGCGTATCTTTCCATGGGCCTGACGGCGGAAAGGGTGGCCCAGCGCTTCGGCATTACTCGCGAGGCGGCGGACGAATTCTCGCTTGGCAGCCATCAGAAGGCGCTGGCTGCAATTGCGGCGGGTAAGTTTGTCGAGGAAACGGTTCCAGTGCCGGTGAGCTTCACTACTCCGAATGGGGCGAAACCGAAGCGGCAGGAGATTGTCTTTAAGGTGGACGAGGGTCCGCGAGGCGACACTTCGCTCGAAGCGCTGCTTGCGCTGAAACCGGCATTTCATGTGAAGGGGACTGTGACGGCCGGCAATTCCTCGCAGATGTCCGATGGTGCGGCGGCGGCTGTGGTGATGTCGGCCGAGCGGGCTCAGCAGTTGGGCATCAAACCGCTGGCACGCTACGTGTGCTTTGCCACGGCTGGATACAAGCCGGAAGAAATGGGGCTAGGGCCGGTATTTGCGATCCCGAAGGCGCTGAAGATGGCGGGGCTCAAGCTGGGTGACATTGACGTGATCGAACTCAACGAAGCATTTGCGGCGCAGTCGCTGGCCGTGGTTCAAGAGGCTGGACTTGATCCCGGGCGCGTGAATCCGAATGGAGGAGCGATAGCGCTTGGCCATCCTTTGGGATGTACGGGTGCGAAGCTGACGGCGACGGTCATCCGCGAACTGAAGCGGCGCAATGCGAAGTATGGATTGGTCACTATGTGTGTGGGCGGAGGCATGGGGGCGGCGGGGATTTTCGAGAACCTGAACTGACCGCGATGCGCGAGGGGCGCCTCGCAGAATGGCGAGGAATGACGTTTGGGAAAGTCATCGAACTCGAGCGGCTGAAGCCGGGAGCTATCCGGCGCTTAAGGGTGTGCCTGAAGACATACCCTGATACGAATCTTTTGGCGTATTTTTCCTGGTGTCTCCTGAGGGAAATGCTGGTTCGAAGCGCTGGTCGTCTCCTCCCTTCAGCCTAGTTTGGCGCGCATTTCTTTTGCTAGAACATCCACGGCGCGCATTTTGGCTTCGGCGAGTACCGGCAGATTGGGTACGTCGAGCGCGATCTCACAAGACAGCAGCAGCGCGGTAATGGTGCCCCGTAGCTCGCTACGTAAAGCCTGTTCGGCCTCTTGCCTTGCGGACTGCAGTTCTCGCTTGCGCCGGTGCAGTGCGGAATGCAATTCGCGCGAGATTCTGTCGATCCCGCTGATCGCAAAATTTGTAAAAACGGGGACGGCGGTTCCCATGTGTTTGAAAATGGTTTCGACATCGTCAGGTTCGGCGTCCAGCAATAGCTGATCGAGAACCACAGCCGAGAATTCGTTGGCCTGCAGTTGCGCCACGGCTGCGGGCAGCGTGGCTGCGACCTGCACAGGTTCGGTGGTGGCTTCCTGCAGGCCTTTCGCGCAGTCTTGAGCTTTGGCCAGAGATGTAATCAGCAGAATCATATTCTGCGGAGGTGCACTTCATTTGCCAGAAGCCGCGCATTGATAACAGAGAGGTTGTGAGACTTGCCGACTTGTCTCTGTTCCGTTGCGGAACGCAGAGTTCGGGTTCAGGCCGATTTTCATGGGCAGGGGCATTTCGCAGTCGGGATCGAGTTGTACGGAATGCCTTTTCGCTGCTGCGCCCGAAGCCTCGCTCCGCTTCGGACTGGCGAGACCCCGTCGCCACACGGACAATTTGCTCCTTGGACGGGCGAGGACGCCCGTCCTCCATTAATCTCTTAATCCTTAACTCGTTCTAGGCTTGGTCGTACTCCTTCAGCTTGCGGTAGAGCGTAGTTTTGCCGATGCCCAGCAGCCGGGCTGCGAGGAGTTTGTCCCCGTTGAGCTGGGTGATGGTGTTCAGGATCGTCTTCCTTTCCATTTCCGAGATGGGGATGATTTTCGCTGAACCTTCTGCTTCGATGGTTGCGTGGCCGTTCCCTTCGTTGAAGGCACCGGGCAAATCCGCGACTTGAATCATCGGGCCGCTGTTCATGGCGCAGGCCCGCTGCAAACAATTCTCGAGTTCCCGGACATTGCCGGGCCAGTCGTAGGCGAGCAGGGCTTTCATGGCCTCGTCGCTGAGGGCGCGCTCTTGCCGGAATTCTCTTGCCATCTGTTCCAGGAAGTATGCTGCCAGGACCGGAATGTCCTGCCGCCGCTCGCGCAGGGCAGGGATGCGCAGGTTGAGCACATTCAGGCGGAAGTACAGGTCGCGGCGAAAGGTTCCCTGCGCAACCGCTGCTTCCAGGTCGCGATTGGTGGCGGCGAGGATTCGGACATTGATGATGGTGCGCTTGGTACTGCCGACTTGGCGGATTTCCTTTTCCTGAATGGCGCGCAGGAGTTTGGCCTGAAGATCGACGGGCAGTTCTCCAATTTCGTCGAGAAAGACGGTGCCGCCCTCGGCCATGGCCAGCAGGCCTTCCTTGGCCTGCACAGCGCCGGTGAAAGCGCCTTTCACGTAGCCGAACAATTCGCTCTCGATTAAGGTGGGCACCAGCGAGCCGCAGTCCACAGGAATGAACGGCTTGTCACGGTACGGGCCGGAGAAGTGAATAGATCGCGCCACCATTTCCTTTCCAGTTCCACTTTCTCCCAGGATCAGGACGGGATGATTGCTAAGCGCAGCCTTGGCGATCATGCGGTAGAGCTTCTCCATTTCGGGAGCGCGTCCAACGATGCTGCCGAAACCCAGCTTGGATTTGATTTTCTCCCGCAACATGCGGTTTTCAGTCTTCAGCCTTAAATGGGCGGCAACCCGGTCCAGCAGAAGCTTCAACTCGTCGACGGTGAAGGGCTTGGTCACATAGTCGTAGGCGCCATTTTTCATGGCTTGCACGGCCGATTGCACCGTGGCATAGCCGGTGACCACGACCACCTCGGCCTCGGGGCGGCGCTGCTTGATCTTGCGCAATGCCTCCAATCCGCCGGCGCCGGGCAATTTAAGATCGAGCAGAACCACGTCGACGGCTTGCGACTCCAGTAGACGGTAGGTGTGTTCGGCCGACTCAGCCAGCATCACATTGAAGCCCAAAGTCTGTGCTACTTCGCGGCAGACGTCACGAATTACGCGTTCGTCGTCGACGATCACCAGATTGAGCAAATTGGCCGCCTCGAGCTGAGGCGGATTAAAAGCATGAGCAGTGGCGCTGGTCATACAGATTTTCCTCTTCCTGTTTTTGCTTTTCTCGGTCCCCGGATCTCTTGATTCGGGGCCGGATGGTTGGTGGGGGACATTAGGGGAATATTGGATCGGTTGGCTTCGAGGCCAACTCGCGGGAGATGCACGACCACTCGTGTGCCTTTCCCTTTTTCACTTTCTACTTCGATGGTTCCACATTCGTGTTTCACAATGCGATGGACCGTCGCCAGACCCAGTCCATTTCCCTGTCCGGGCTTTTTGGTGGTGAAGAACGGTTCGAACAGCCGGGAACGGGTTTCGGCGTCCATGCCGCAGCCGGTATCGCTGACGGCTAACGCGATCCAGGAATCGCAAAATTGCTTGTCCTCCCTGCGCCCCGAGCCTGGCAAGTTTGGTCCATCGCAGTTGGTGGTGCGGAGCGTGATTCGGCCGCCGTCGGGCATGGCATCGCGCGCGTTCAGCACCAGGTTCAGGATGATTTGCTGAACCTGGGCCGGATCCATCTTCACCATGCCCAGATCCTCGGCGAGGTCGATAACGAGTTCAATGTTCTCGCCAATCAGGCGAGTGAGCAGATTTCCCACTGCGGAAACGACATCATTCAAGCAAAGCAAGCGAGGCTCGACCGCCCGCTGCCGCGCCACCGCCATCAGCTGCTGAATAAGTCCGGCGCCCTGCTCTCCGGCATTGCGGATTTCTTCCGCGAAACGCCGCAACCGGCTGTTCTTTTCCAGCCCAGCCAGGATCAGTTCGCTGCAAAGCACCATGCCAGTCAGCAAGTTGTTAAAGTCGTGGGCCACACCACCAACCAGGCGACCGATGGCCTCCATCTTGTGGGCGTCGCGCAACTGCTGTTCGGTTGGCGGATGGTCCGCTGATTCCTCATGTTTCACAAGAAGTTGTGGAATTGCGCTCATAGGGGCATCTGTCCAAGCACGAAGTGCTGATGCGAGTCACGCGTTCCTGGCGTGCTCCTCATTTGGGAAGTCTAGGCGGGCTTGGCGATAGATCGCTGTGACGATTGAACAGGATTCTGCAGATTCAAGCCGAATCCAAAATGGGAGTCGGGATTTGACGCGATCTCGTAGGCCCACAACGGGCAACTTGAGTTTCAGCGCGGCGTTAATCCTGCAAATGCAAGGGCTGAGCCAAACGAAAGGTAAAGCGGTGCCCTGTGGAAAACCTGACATCGCCGCGGTTGAGATTGTGGGAAGACTCGCTGCGAGTCGCCGAATCGGCGGTGTGTCCGACTGCTGTACTCGTGTCGACTGGCTCCGATCCGTGGGCGGTGGTCAGTTGGTTGGGTCTCTCATACCTTCCGCCTTTGGCGAAAATGCTGGAGGTCTCAAGCGGAATGATCTTTCCGTTCATGGCAATCGACGTAAGGGTCAGGCGCACGTAACCAGGATCATGCTGGCCGCTGGCGGCCTTGGCTGCCACAATTCTGCCCGTGACTGAAGTACTCTGCGGCATGACCGTTTTTCCGGCTAGGGCAACGGGTTCATCCAGCACCGCCTCGAAAGAGTCACCCGCCCGCGAATCTGCGCTGGACAGGGGTAAGCGCAATTGGATGACAATCTCAGTTCCGACCGGAATTGACTCAGAAGCGAATGCAGCTGTGGGAGAGATCCCCTTGGCATCGGACACACGATCAAAGGGGAGTTGGCCGCTGTCACCGGCGGCGCCTGTCCCCGGAACAGCGAATTGTCGCGAACAACCTAGGGCCCCGGCCAGGCTGACCCAGACTAGCAAGTCGAAAACCACAGCTAGCCGGCCCGCCTGCGGCCATCTTTTCATAAACGCATCCTGCCCAGAGTTCGGGATTAGGGACAAGTCGCAAGAGAGATGCCATTCTTTTGACTCCAGGAATCATGCACTTAGGGCAAGCGGCCGGTTGCAGGGGAGTAGATTCTGCGTAGGGTGCGTTCTTTCCTTGCTTTTGAGCTGGCGAGCCGCCACCGGCTTGGCGGCTTCAATCCTCGCCAATAGTCATTCCCGGGGCACCGACTGAAACATTAGCTCATCTTCCGGGACGGTGAAGTCGAGTTTCGCAGCTTGGGCAGGTGAATTCCCACCGTTTTCCGGTTGTATTCGATGGCGCTTGCTGCTCTCAACGCGATGACTAATTCACCGCAGTCGGGCGTGAGAGGCAAATCGCTTCTGCCGCGACTTCGTCACCTGCTTCCCATTGACGCAGCATTGTGCCTGCCTTTCGACGGGGTTCCAAAAAGACTTCTGAAATGCGTGGGCAAAAGAGAGGTGACGCTACGGAGCCATAGTCCTCTGTCACGATCCGCGCGGATAAGTCGGGCATTCTCGGGGACGCCAAGCATCGGCTGTGGCAGCGGAACCACCGCCACGGTTTCGTCTTCTCGAAGACTCAGGGTCATCGTAGACGAGCAGTGACTGCACAGCCAAAAGTACTCAACCCGGTCGGACCTGGATGGGGGGAGCGTGGGGTTGCTTTCGAGGCGAAAGAGGATGCCATCCTTGAGGTAGCGAAACGGGGCTGAGCAGGAGGGATTGCAACATTTGGCTACCATAACCGCACCCCGTCGCTGGTGATACAGTTGCCAGTCTCCTCTTAGTTTTATCGCAATACAGTGACGGAGCTCACACTTCCGAGTGACTTAAGCGGTGGATTTCCCATAATGCCTTTTGTGAGCCTTAACGGCGGATTATGTACGAAGAAAAATGCCAAGCCGGTTGGTTACCAAGGGAACTTTCCCCGGTCCCACCCGCCGCGCTACAGTTCGCCTATGGCTACCGCTGCCCCTAGAAAGTACCGCTGCCTGCAATGCGAGATGACGGAAGAACGATGCGATTGTGAAAAATACTGCTGCCTCTGCCAATCGCTGATGGAGGTCCGCCTCTGCGAGGACAGCTTGTACTACTGCAAGCCCTGCCGCGAAGCCTGCGGCTACAAGATGGGGGACGAGGGGTCAGCTTCTAATTTCTAGCCTTCGAGTTCCTAACTTCGTGATCCGCCGCTAACTTTCCTTGTCCAGTCTACGTCCCACAAGAATGAATCAGGTGTAGTATTCCGTCTCGGAAGGAAACGGCTATGTCGTCGACCCTATCGTCGCGGACAGTCGCGATTGCAGGTCAGTCTGAAGCCACTTTAACCGGAGCAGTGGCGGGAGTGGGCTCCGGTCGAATCGTTTCACTCGATATCATGCGCGGCCTGGTCATGGTCATCATGGCCCTCGACCATACTCGGGACTTCTTCACGAATCTTCGCTTCGAGCCTGAAAATCTGGCCCGGACGTATTATGCGCTATTCTTCACGCGCTGGATTACTCATTTCTGCGCGCCGTTATTCTTTTTCCTGGCAGGCACCGGAGCCTACTTCTATGGCAGGCGCAGAACGCCGCAGGCACTAACCCGGTTTTTGTGGACCCGCGGACTTTGGCTGATTGTCCTCGAATTTACCGTGGTCGGAACCGCCTGGACTTTTGTTTTTCCGTTCGCTAATTTTCTCGTGATCTGGGCCTTAGGCGCTTGCATGGTCCTGATGGCAGCGATTGTCCGGATGCCGCTGCGCTGGGTCGCGGCATTCTCTGGAGTCATGATTCTGGGCCACGATCTGCTGGACCCCATTCGTCCACGGCAGTTCGGCTCACTCGCTTGGCTGTGGACGATCCTGCACGTCAGAGGTGGCGCATTGCTTCCCTTTCACGTGCAGAAATTCGTGCTGTTTCCGCTGATTCCCTGGGTTGGGGTGATGGCGGCGGGTTATGTTTTTGGCTCAGTGTATTCGCTGGAGAAAGAACGCCGGCGAAAGCTGATTGCACAGATCGGTCTTGGTCTGACCGTGGCTTTTATCTTTCTTCGCCTGACAAATTTCTATGGAAATCCTCCTGTGGGATTGGGCGGAGTCTCTCAGGGTCCATGGCAGATCCAGCCGACCATGGAAAAAACTGTGATTCTTTTCTTCGATGTCGAGAAGTATCCGCCGTCCTTGCAATTCCTGCTGATGACGCTTGGCCCGTCTCTATTGTTGCTGGCCTGGCTCGACAAGAAGCTCGATCAGAAAGACGGCAGGCAAAGTATTTCGCCGATGCTGTCCCCGCTCTTGACCTTCGGGCGGGTGCCCATGTTTTTCTACATCCTGCATCTTTATCTCATTCACTCGCTGGCGGTGCTGGTGGCAGCGGTGTCTCATCAGCCGGTTGCGTGGCTTTTCCACGGCAGCTTCTTCGGCGCTCCCGACAGCTGGGGATACAATTTGCCGTTTGTTTACCTGATGTGGATCACGGTGGTCGTCATTCTGTATTTCCCGTGCCGCTGGTATGAGGATGTCAAGCGGCGCAGGAAGGATTGGTGGCTGAGCTACATCTGAGGGGGCACCTGTCCCGCTGTCATTCCGAGGAGCGAAGCGATAAAGAAGCTAGGTTTCCGCGGGGATGCGAAGAACCGAGATCCCTCGCTTTGCTCGACAGGATGACAACGACTAAAAATTCGAGACGACAACGGGTTAAAGAGGAATTTATTAGATCACTACAGCTTCTTTGTACTCTCCAAACACCTTCCGCATGGTGTCTGAGATTTCGCCGACCGTGGCGTAGGCCTCCACGGCGGCGACGATGTGCGGCATCAGATTGGTCCCGGAGCGGGCGGCGTCTTCCACCTTCTTGAGAGAGTCTTTCCAGGGCTGGACATCGCGGCGGGCGCGCAGAGCCTGCAGGCGTTCTACCTGCTTGCGCTCGAGAGATTCGTCGATGTGCAGAGTGGGGATGGGCTTTTCTTCTTCGACCGTGAAGCGGTTGACTCCCACCACCACGGCCTCGGCGCGATCGACTTGCTGCTGATATTCGTAGGCGGCGTTCTGAATTTCTTGCTGCACGTAGCCGCGCTCGATGGCTTTCAGCATTCCTCCGAGAGCTTCGATTTTGTCCAGATACTCTGACGCGCGATTCTCGATTTCGTTGGTTAGACTTTCGATGTAGTAGGAACCGGCTAACGGGTCGACGGTCTGGGGCGCGCCGGATTCGTAAGCCACTATTTGCTGCGTGCGCAACGCAATGCGCGCTGCTTGCTCGGTGGGCAGGGCCAGGGCTTCATCGTACGAGTTGGTGTGCAGCGATTGCGTGCCGCCGAGAACCGCTGCCATGGCCTGAATGGCAGTGCGGACAATATTGTTTTCAGGTTGCTGCGCGGTGAGCGTGGAGCCTGCGGTCTGAGTATGGAAGCGCAGCATCCAGGAGCGCGGATTCCTGGCTTTGAAATGTTCGCGCATGATGCGGGCCCACATGCGGCGGGCGGCGCGGAACTTGGCGACTTCTTCCAGAAAATTGCTGTGCGCATTAAAGAAGAACGAAAGACGCGGAGCGAACTTGTCAACGTCGAGGCCCGCGTCGATGGCGGCCTGCACGTACGCGATGCCATTGCTCAACGTGAACGCGACTTCCTGCACCGCGGTCGATCCCGCCTCCCGCATGTGATAACCAGAAATGGAAATCGTGTTCCACTCGGGGACGTTTTCGTTGGTCCATGCGAAGAGGTCGGTGATGATGCGCATCGCTTGCTTCGGCGGGTAAATGTAAGTTCCGCGCGCAATGAATTCTTTGAGCACGTCGTTCTGCACCGTGCCGGAAAGTTTGCGGATGTCCGCGCCCTGGCGGCGAGCGACGCCGACATAAAGCCCGAGCAGGATCGAGGCCGTAGCATTGATGGTCATCGATGTCGAGACTTTGGTCAGCTCGATGCCATCGAACAGCCGCTGCATGTCCTCGATGGAATCAATGGCGACGCCGACTTTGCCAACTTCCCCCACGGCGAGCGGGTGGTCGGAATCCAGGCCGATTTGCGTGGGCAAATCGAACGCGACGGAGAGCCCGGTGGTCCCGTTGGCCAGCAGATATTTGTAGCGCTTGTTGGATTCCTCAGCGTCTCCCATGCCCGCGTACTGGCGCATGGTCCAGAGGCGTCCGCGGTACATGGTTGCCTGCACGCCGCGGGTGAACGGATACTCGCCGGGATAACCCACTTGCCGGTCGTAGTCCCAGGATTCCAGATCGGCAGGGCCGTACAGCGGACGGACGGCGATGTGAAGGTCGGATTGCGCTTCTGACTTTAGTTTCTCGGTCATAAACGAGAACCATTAACCACAAAGGACACGAAGGTACACCAAGGAAAACCCTCCGCTTGGGATCTCATGTCGATTCAAAGATTATGTCCTCCCTTGACTGCACGTGGATTTCCTTTGTGTACCTTCGTGTCCTTAGTGGTTGATGGTTTTAGGTCTTCTTCCACACCCTCCAAAACGAGCTTACTCCGAACCACCCAAATAGCCCAGCAAAGCAGACGGCGAGCAGGACACGGCTGGAAGTCGCGTGGCCTGCCTGATACTTCGCGTACTCGCGAAAGAAGGCGATCACTCCGATCCCAGCTAAGAATAAGAAAACAAAACCTGTCACCTCAAGCCAGAGCTGCCCAAGGACGCGTCCGAGGTGAGACGCGGTAGTCCGAAAGGCCTTGGTTACCGCGCCGAAGGTACGGCTGCGGCGGGCGTGCTGCGAGATTACCCGGCCCGCGACCCGCGCCGCGATGCCCAGCTTTCGACTGGTGGAGACGCTAGCCATTTCCCATGATTCTATCAATATTTGTCCGCCCCGGTTTCGCTTGCCAGTTTTCGGAGTACAATATCGCGGTCGCAGGCAGTTCGAGCACGAAACATTGTGACGCGTAGGCGCATCTAATTGGTCAGAGGGCGGCAAGTGCTCGCCAAGGTAAACTCGAAGATACAGCAGCCTGATGATGTGAGGGGGTTACGTGGACCAGCAACTAAAGCAGTTGATGAAGGAACTGGGCGAAGCGATCAACGAGTCGCTGGCTGACTCTGAGCCAATTGCCGATGTCGTTTCCCGCATCAAAGAGGGCGGCTACGATATCTTCCTGGTGCTCGAAGCCACGATCGGGGTCAGCAAGCCGGGCGACAAATCCAGTGACAAGACGTCCCTGGTGACGACCCTTACCAGCAATCCCGATTTCAAAATCAGCGATCAGGATTTGAAATTCCTCAAGTCATTGCGCATTAAAATCGAGGACGACGCGGCGTAAGCTTGCGCCTGCCCGAGTCCGGACTTTGCCAGGCAGTCCCGTTCCAGCCGTTCGCGATTTCCGAAAGCTTCAGTTTTGTCATCCCAGGCACAGCAAGGGATCTGCAGTTCTTAGAATTCCAAGGAATTACAGATTCCTCGTCGCTTTCGCTCCTGGAATGACAGCCGAATGGGTGCGTCCTGGCTTGGAAGCACGAGCGAGGACGCGCGCCCTTACCTCGCCGGAAAACGATATTATTGATGAACATGTATAGTCCAGTTCCCAAGGTCCCTGATTTCCCCGTCATGGAGCGCGAGATGCTGCGCTTTTGGGACGAGAACCGTATTTTCGACAAGTTGCGCGAGCAGAATGCGAATGGCCCGCGTTGGTCTTTCCTTGACGGGCCCATCACCGCGAACAATCCCATGGGGGTGCACCACGCCTGGGGACGGTCGCTGAAAGATATGTACCAGCGCTACCACGCCATGAACGGCCAGGCGTTGCGCTATCAGAACGGATTCGATTGCCAGGGACTCTGGGTCGAGGTTGAAGTAGAAAAGAGCCTCGGGCTGCAGACCAAGCGCGAGATTCGCGATTACGGCATTGAGAATTTCGTTCGCGCCTGCAAGGAGCGCGTGCTGACCTACGCGGCTCGGCAGACCGAGCAGTCGATCCGTCTGGGCTACTGGTGCGATTGGGACGATCCCGACGTTCTGCTTGCGTTGCGCGACGCGCTTGCCGATGGCGATCGGGTTGTAACCGTGAAACTTCCCAGCGGACGTGTCGAGACCGCGCGAGCGAGCGAAATCGTTCGCAAGCTGGGTTCGGCCGAATACGGCGGCAGCTACTTCACTTTCTCCGACGAAAACAACTACACCATCTGGGGATTTCTTAAGAAGTGCCACGAGCAGGGTTTCATCTACCGCGGCCACGACGTAATGCCGTGGTGCGGACGCTGCGGCACGGGACTTTCCCAGATGGAAGTAGCCGAAGGCCGCCGCATCACCACGCATACGTCAGTCTTTGTGCGCTTCCCGATAAAAGGCCAGGAGAAAACTGCACTTCTGGTGTGGACGACAACTCCATGGACGCTGGCGTCTAACGTTGCCGTCGCGGTGAATCCGGAAATGACCTACCTGAAAGTCCACCACGGCGACTGGACCTACTACGTTGCCAAGTCGAACTTCGAGCGCGACCGTGTGCAGGATTTGCAAGTGGAAGGCAAACACGAAACTCACAAACTGCCTTCCATCCGCACCATCCTCAAAGGCAGTGGCACCGTGGAAGTGTTAGAAGAACTTCCGGGGAGCAAGCTGCTGGGCCTCACCTACACCGGCCCCTTCGACGATCTTCCGGCACAGAACGCGCCGGGCGGCGTCTTCCCCTACGGCCAAACCGGAGCCGGCAAGACCGCCGCTGAATCGCACCGCGTCATAGCATGGAAAGAAGTCAGCGAAGCCGAGGGTACGGGCCTGGTCCACATCGCTCCCGGTTGCGGCGCCGAGGATCAGGAACTCGGCAAAGAAAATAATCTGCCGTTCATCGCGCCGCTCGATGAAAGCTCGGTTTTTCAGGAAGGATTCGGACAACTCACCGGACGCAACGCCAATGAAGTGGCCGACGAAGTCGTTGCTCTGCTGAAAGCCAAAGGGCTGCTGGTCGCCCGCGAACGCTATCCTCACGTCTATCCGCACTGCTGGCGTTGCAAGTCAGAACTCGTCTTCCGTCCCGTTGACGAATGGTTCATTCGCATGGACTGGCGCGACCGCATCGAGCGCACGGTGCCCACCATTCGCTGGATTCCCGAGGAAGGCGAAGCCCGCGAACTGGACTGGCTGCATAACATGCGCGACTGGATGATTTCGAAAAAGCGCTTTTGGGGACTCGCCCTGCCCATCTGGGTTTGCGGCGAGTGCGAGCACTTCACCGTGATCGGCAGCCGCGAAGAGTTGAAAGATCGCGCAGTGGAAGGATGGGCCACGTTTGAGGGTAATTCCCCCCACCGTCCGTACATCGACGCGGTCAAGATCAGCTGCGAAAAGTGCGGCGGCGTTTCCTCGCGGGTCGCAGACGTGGGCAATCCCTGGCTCGACGCGGGCATCGTGCCCTTCAGCACTATGCGCTATTCCACCGACCGCGCGTACTGGGAAAAGTGGTTTCCCGCCGATCTCGTGCTCGAAAGTTTTCCCGGCCAGTTCCGTAACTGGTTTTACTCCATGCTGGCCATGAGCGCCATGATCGACGGTCGTGCTCCCTTCAAGGCTCTGTTGGGACATGCCTTGGTCCGCGATGCCCGCGGCGAAGAGATGCACAAGTCAAAAGGCAATTCCATCGCCTTCGACGAAGCCGCGGATGCCTTGGGCGCCGAGGTCATGCGCTACATCTACGCTGAGCAGAAGACCGCGCAGAACCTCAACTTTCCCGACCTGCATCCTGCAAGCAACGTGGGCCAGACGATCGACGGCGAGGCGCGCCGCAAGCTGCTGACCTTCTGGAACTGCTACAGCTTCTTCGTCAGCAACGCCCGCTCCGACGGCTGGAAGCCAGGTCCCGCCGTTCCGATCACCAATCAATTAGACCGCTGGGTGCTGAGCCGCCTGCAGCGTTTGATCGAAGCGGCGCGCAGCGCATTCGATAACTACGAGCACTATAGGCTGATCGACGCCTTCCAGATTTTCGACGACGAGTTCTCCAACTGGTATCTGCGCCGCTCCCGCCGCCGCTTTTGGGCCAACGAGAGCGATGCCTATCAGACGATCTACACAGTACTGACAACCGTGACTCGCGCGATGGCCCCGGCGCTGCCGTTTCTGACCGAGGAGATTTACCTGAATCTAGTGTGCTCAGTCGATCCGTCGGCGCCCGCGTCCGTCCACTTGACTCGCTATCCGCAGGTGGACGCGTCGCTGATCGACGAAGCGCTGGAGCAAAGCATCGACGCAGTCATCCGCATCAAGAACCTTGCCCTGAGCCTGCGGACGCAGAGCAAGACCAAAATCCGTCAGCCGCTGAGCACTCTGTATGTTCGTCCAAGAGACGCCGCCGACCGCCGCGTCCTCGAAAATCCTGAGTACGCCGCGCAGATTCTCGAGGAAACCAACGTCAAGAAGCTGGTTCTGATCGACGACGAGACCACGCTGGTGAAGGTAAGCTTCAAACCCGATGCCAAGAAACTGGGCCCGCGCGCCGGAAAGCATCTGAAGGCGATTGCGCAGGCTCTCAGTCAGGCCGACCCCAATGCACTGTTAAAGGGTGGCCCATGCACGATGCAAGTCGAGGGACAATCCTTCGAACTAGCTCCTGAAGAAATCCTCACCAGTTACGAAGGTCCGGGGAACCTTAAAGCGATCCAGGAGCAAGGCACTTTCCTGGCGCTCGACACCACGCTCACGCCCGAACTGTTGCAGGAAGGCCTCGCCCGCGACTTCAACCGCCTGGTCCAGGACCAGCGCAAAGCCATGAACCTGAACATCTCCGAGCGCATCGCAGTCAGCTATTCCGCCTCGCCAAGAATCGCAGAAGCCATCGCCGCCCACGAGTCCTACCTCCGCCACGAACTGCTGGCCGAGCGCCTGGAGCCAAGCGCGAACCAAAACGGTGGGGCCAAGCTCTCGTTAAGCGGCGAAGATATCCTGGTCACGATCACGCGTGCCTGATCGCTTCGGCTTCGGGTTCCCCGCTGTGCTAGTATTTAGCGTTTCCCGGTGCACATTGGTTCGAGTTGGCCGCGACCAAGCCATGGTGCATCCCCAGGGCCCGTAACCGTCATCGAAATGCGAGAGCCGATGCCGATGAGATGCCAATGAAAGACACGCTCGGAGTTTTGTTAGCTGGAGGAGCAGGCGAGCGCCTTTATCCTCTGACCCGCGACCGGGCCAAGCCTGCTGTGACCTTCGGCGGCATTTATCGCATCATTGACATTACTCTTTCCAACTGCCTCAACTCCGACCTGCGCCGCGTATACATTTTGACTCAGTACAAGGCGCTCTCGCTCAACCGGCATGTGCGCGAGGGCTGGAACATTCTGGGCCGCGAAGTGGGAGAGTTCATCGAAGTGCTGCCGCCCATGAAGCGCGTCAGCGAGGAGTGGTACCAGGGCACGGCGGACGCGGTTTATCAGAACATTTATTCCATCGGCTCGGAGCAGCCGCAGCATGTGCTCATTCTCTCCGGCGATCACATTTACAAGATGAATTATGGAAGGATGTTGCAACAGCACAATGACGCGGGTGCGGACGTTACGCTGGCGACTATCCAGATTGATCCTGCCGAAGTTGCGCGCTTCGGCGTGGTGGATATCGATCGCGACCACCGGATCAATGGATTTCAGGAGAAGCCGAAGCAAACCGATTTGCGCTCTCCGTATAACCCAGAGAAAGTTTCGGCGTCGATGGGCATCTATCTGTTCAACACGGACGTGCTTATTCCTGCGTTGCTAAAGGACGCCGAAGACCCGCAGTCCAGCCACGATTTCGGCAAAGATATTCTACCCAAAATGATGGACGATTATCGCGTCTACTCCTTCGACTTCGTCGATGAGAACAAGAAGGAAGCGCTCTACTGGCGCGATGTAGGAACGCTCGAGGCCTACTACGAAGCCAACATGGATATCGTTTCGGTCTCTCCTGTATTCAATCTGTATGATTCGGAGTGGCCCATCCGCACGCATCAGCGGCAATATCCGCCGGCCAAGTTCGTGTTCGCCGAAGAGGGTCGCACTGGAAGTGCGCTCGATTCCATCGTCTCCGCCGGCTGCATCGTTTCCGGGAGCATGGTGAAAAACAGCGTGCTCTCCCCGGATGTGCGCATCAATTCCTACAGCGAAATAGACGACAGCATTCTGTTTTCACATGTGAATGTCGGACGGCACTGCCGTATCCGCAAGTCCATTATCGATCGCGACGTACACATCCCTGAGGGCACCACCATCGGCTACGATCCCGAAGCCGACCGGCAACGCTACTTCGTCACCGACAGCGGAATCACCGTGGTGACACGCGATTATTCTCTCTTTGAAAATCCAGTCACCGTGGATTACTTCACCAGCGAATAGTTTCTGTGTAGGCGCGGGCATCCACGTGGTGGCAAGCGGACAGCAGATTCCTCGCTACGCTGGGAATGACAAGAGTAAGGATTGGATGACATGGTAAGGATTGGCGCACGCATGACATTTTGAATCGAAGGCAGCTCCTCGCCGGTTGGGTTACGCAAGTAACTTTGGCGCCTATTACAGGTAGGGAATAATGGCCTCTTAGCGATCCGGCCAGTTCAAATCGACACCTGGCATCGTTATACTTAAGTTCAGCTCACGCCAGCAATTATCAACGGCGTTGCGCGGGAGTCGTATGTCCACAGGGCTTCAGAGAGCGAAGGACGAAGACAATCTAAGGTCTTTAGAGGGTCTGCCGCTGCTCAACGAGGCGGTGTTGGGATTGATCCGCGCGCAAGCCCCGCTCTCGCAGATTCTGGAAGTCTTGTGCACGCATGTCGAGAAACAGCATCCCGGCTTGCTCTGCTCTGTCCTACTTCTCGACATTGATGGAACCACCTTGCGGAACGGCGCCGCTCTCAGCCTTCCTGCGGAATATTCACAGGCGGTGAATGGAGCGCAGATTGGTCCGTGTGCCGGGTCTTGCGGGACCGCGGCTTACCGGAAGCAAGCCGTGATCGTTTCCGACATCGCTACCGACCCGCTCTGGGCAGATATTCGCCACTTGGCATTACCTCACGGTTTGCGCGCCTGCTGGTCAACCCCGATTGCTTCGCAGGATGGCAAAATCCTTGGCACCTTTGCCATCTACTACCGCGAGCCTCGGACTCCGGACGCGCAGCACCTGCAACTAATTAAACACAGCACGCATCTGGCGGGAATCGCCATCGAACATGACCGCGCCAAGGCAGAGCTTCGCGCTGCGGAAGCCCGCTATCGCACCTTGGTGGAGCGACTTCCCGCCGTGACGTACATTGCGGAACTCGGCGCTGGCGGACCCTGGCACTACGTCAGCCCCCAGATTGAATCCATGCTCGGTTTTTCGCCCGCGGAGTGGCTGTCCGATCCCATGAATTGGCTGAACCATATTCATCCCGACGACCGGGAAATCGCTCTGGCGGCGGAGAAATTGTTTCAGGAAACCCACGAATTATTTCAAGCCGAATATCGCATGTTTGCCCGCGATGGCAGGCTGGTGTGGTTTCGCGATGAGGGCGTTCTCTTGCAGACTGACGGACAGGTGCTGCTGATGCAGGGAGTGCTCTACGACATCACCGAGCGTAAGCGCCTCGAAGATCAGCTCCGCCACTCGCAGAAGATGGAGGCCGTCGGCCAGTTGGCCGGAGGCGTGGCTCACGACTTCAACAACCTTCTAATGCTGATTCAAGCGCACAACGAACATCTTCGCGACAGGCTCGACGCGGACGATCCCGCGCGCAAAGATGCTCTGGAGATTGAAAATGCGGTGACTCGCGCTGCTTCGCTGACGGGCCAGTTGCTGGCTTTCAGCCGCAAAGTGGTGCTCCGGCCCAAAGTGCTTGACCTGAATGTTGTTCTCGCCGATGTGGCCAAAATGCTACATCGCCTGCTTGGAGAGAATATTGAAGTTAAGGTTGTGCCTGGGGCGTCGCTGGGGCGAGTCAAAGCGGATCCTGGCCAGATGGAACAGGTGATCCTGAATCTTGCGGTCAATTCGCGCGATGCCATGCCCGATGGTGGAAGATTGACGATCGAGACCCGCGACGTCGAGCTCGACGAAAATGATTCCCGCGACCACGAGGGAGCGCCGCCGGGCAAATATGTCATGTTAGCGGTCAGCGACAACGGCAGCGGAATGGATACGGAAACTCGAGCCCACATGTTTGAGCCCTTTTACACTACAAAAGCGCCGGGCAAGGGTACGGGCTTGGGGTTGGCTACGGTTTATGGAGTAGTCAAACAGAGTGATGGTTGGATCTGGGTGGACAGCGAACCGGGACGCGGGACCACGTTCAGGATCCATCTTCCGCGCGTGGAAGAATCTGATGGTAGGGAAGTCCCGGTCGAAAGGCAAGCAACGTCCACGACCGTGCCTTCTGTTGTTGCGCCGAAGGGTACGGAGACTGTTTTGGTAGTGGAAGATCAGGATGGCATTCGTGAGATCGTCAAGGAATCCCTGCGCCGGAACGGTTACAAGGTGCTGATTGCCGTCGACGGCAACGAGGCCCTGCAAATGGCCAGCTCCTATGCAGATCCGATTCACCTGCTGATTACCGATCTGGTGATGCCAAATATCGGAGGCCGCGAACTGGCGCAACGTTTGACGCCGTTGCGGCCACGAATGAAGGTGCTTTTCATGTCCGGTTACTCGGAACACGCCGCCGATAACGACGAGCTCGATGCGTCCGCCACGGTGCTGCAAAAACCTTTTTCGTTGGATGCTTTGGTGCGCAACGTCCGGCGTGTGCTGGATGCGCCGGGATTGTAGAAGCGCAAGCCCCCGTCAATTGGAATTGCTTTGTTGGTAGAGGTTTGTGCTTTGAGGTTAGACAAACTCTGAACTAGCCAAAGTCTTCTTGGAAAATCGACCTCGGCTCTAACCCAGATCATCGGCATTCGCACCCTGGTTCAGCGGCGGACGAATGGAAAATCCCACCTTCTCGTGAAACGAAATCCTGCGTCGATTCACATTAGTAATAGCGGAATCTCCCAACCTGTGGCCGCAGAGATTTCGCTCGAGCGGTAAGCGGCTATCGTAACCGTCGACCACCCCCGGGGTCTTGACACGACGGGCGGTAAACCCCGCCTCGGGAGGCACGTTATGAAAACGCAAGTGTTTCGAATTGCTCTATTGGTTATGGCGCTGGTTGTTGTTCGGGCTGCCGTGGCGCAAAGTCAACCCGGGGACATTTTGGTCAATATCCCCTTCTCATTTCTTGTCGGCAATCACCATCTGCCGCCTGGAAGTTACCTTGTAGCTCGCGCCCCGAACGGGTCCCTTCGCATATCCCGTACCGAGGATCGCTCCAGTTGCCTGTTTGTTACGGTGCACTCCGTTGAGAGCCGTGTGTCGCAACCGCCGAAGGTCGTCTTTCATCGCTACGCCGATACTTACTTCCTGACCGAAGTCTGGAACGGTGAGGGCAGAATCGGAAGACAGTTGCTGAGATCGAAGGCGGAGCAGGAACTTGCTTCCGCGAAGGTGAAAGGCAGCCATGTCAGCGGCGAAGTAGCGGAAGTTCGACCGGAGAGATAACGGGGCGAAAAAGACTGAACTCTTGGCGCTTTGATCGCAATCGCGTGAACTTGCGGAATGATAAACGGAGGCTGGAAAACCCTCTCCAATGCCGCTAAGATTATCGGCAGACGTGTAGTGGGGTGACGCATGCTTTCCGTTCGACCTCTGGTTGTTTTCCTGCTTTTCGCATTGAGTTCGGCTGCTTTCACCCAAACTGCCACGCCTTCGGTCGCACCACTTCCTGCCGATCCTCTGGAACTAGCTACCGGCGCCACGCTTAAGGTTGCAAATCCGGAGAACCGCGCTCTGGTTTTGAATTTGCTGGAACGAGCGCGGCAGAACGGAGGCGAGTTGTTCGCGGCGGGCGGTCCGGCTTTTCATCTGAAAGTTTCTTTCGACGCCACCGGGCAATTGCGCTACACGGGTTCCGGCGAGATGGAAGAAATCCACTACTCCCGGCAAATCTGGCGATGGACGGCTCGGCTCGGCGATTACTCCCAAGTGCGCATTTTTCAGAGCGGCGTTCCCTACGACGACAAGACGCCGGGCCCGATTCCACTTCGCCTCCAAATGGTGCGCGGGGCCGTGATTTGGCCGATGGCCAACGTCCGTCCGGGAACGATGATTCGCATGGCGACCGCGCAATGGCATGGCATGGAGGTCATGTGTGCTCTGCTCTCGCCCGTTGAAGCGGCAACCGCCGAGCCGGGACGACACTGGGACGAGCGCGAATATTGCGTGGACACCAAGTCCGCACTTCTGCGTATTTATTCGGAGGCGCCCGGCATTTACTCCCTTTACGATTACGGCGACACCCTTCATTTCCACGGACACATTCTCGCGCGGCAGATTTCGATAGTGGAGAACGAGGGTGCCGTTCTGCAGATTCACTTAGACAGTATCGAAGACGCGGGTACCCCTGATCCCGGCTTATTTACGCCCACCAAGGAAATGCTCGCGCGCGGGCCAGGCATCGTTATGGTGCCATCGGTTCGGATCCTCGCGTTCGCCGCTGCTCCAGCCGCAAACGCCGGAAAGGTCCAGCCAGTCATCGTCCATGCCACTGTCAATGATCAAGGCAAGATCGTGGAAGCCGAAGTGCTGCAAAACTCAGATCCGAGCCTGAGCAACGCGGCCTTGTCGCTGGTAAAAGATTCGACCTATCCGCCTCAGACTCGGGCAACGGGGCCGGTGCAGACTGAGGCTTTCATCAACGTGGAATTCGGCGCCGCGCGGTAATCGAAGACGTTGCAAGCAACGCCTCTACAGCTGTCTTTCTCTGTAGAGACGCAGCTTGCTATGCCTCAGGCTCCCGAGAACTGCTGCAGAAAAATGCGGGAACGGGAGAAGCATTCGCTCCTCCCGTTCGCGTTCTTACTCCTTGTCGGCGGGATCCTTGGCCGGAGGCGCCGGGGGAAGTGGTTCTCTGAAGTGACTGGCGTACTCGGGAATCGTGCATCCGGTGGTATCGCACCGCACTTCGGAATAAGCAAACAGAGACTCGTGTCCTATCTTGTCGACCGCGGCGACGGAGACGAAGAAACTGTCGCCAGAGTTAAGGCCGAGCTCTTGGGCAGTGATCACGCGCTTGGTGTCGTGCGTAACCGTGATTCGCTTGAGATAGAAATTCTGGCTTACGGGCCGGGCCGCCGCCACGAAGTGGTCGACATTTCCTCCCGCAGGATCATCGAAACTGATAGTAATGCCCTGCACCGAGTTGCCCTGGGCGTCGAAGTTCAGCGGCGACCCGGGGGCGCGGGCCAGGCTGGCGGCAGAGGCCGCGATGACCTCGGCAATGGTTGCGGCGTAGGTTGGAGTGATGAACTTAACCAGATCGTGAGGCGAGTGCTGGTGGGTGGTGATGAAGTTGATGTCTTTGCAAAATGCCGGTATCTGGGCGGGTGGAGGGCACGGCAGCAGCGATTGGCTGCAGGTGTTGTTCACCGGCGAGGGCGAACACTCGAAGGTCTCCATGAGCCGGACGGCAGGATAACCACTGTTAATAAAGGAGACATGGTCGCTGGCGCGGCCGGGTCGATCTTCGCGCATTTCTGGCTCCATCGTGATCGTGGGAACATAGGCGTTGCCCCAGGTTCCGACGTAACGCATCACGCCGCGCGAAGGCGAGGTGTTGTCGGTGGTGCCGTCGCGGTCGGTATCATACCGTTCGCGGGGAATTCCCGAGGAATACAGGCGGAACATTTTGAAATCGGCGGGCTTGTTGGCAGATTTATCGCCGCCGGGAATGTCCGTGTTCAGCATCGCGATGACTTCCGGATTCTTGAAGTACTTGCTGAGGTTGGCCGCAATCTCGCCCGAACCGTATAGTCCCTGCTCCTCGCCGGAGAAAGAGATGAACACGATGGTGGCATCGAAGCTATGTCCGGCCAGCACGCGCGCGAGTTCCAGAACCACGCCAGTCTGACCGCCGGAATCGTTTCCCCCGGGCGCGTTGGAGGTGTTGTCAAGCACGTTGGTGGTGCGCGAGTCGTAATGACCGCCGATAATCACCAGATTGCTGGGGTGTTTCCCCGGCAGCCATGCGATCACGTTATAGGTCGGCGAGGTCGGACAGTTGGGATGCGTAAACTGATCAAGCTTCACTTGCAGCCCGGGAATAGCCTTGTACTGCTTGTAGAGGTAGTCGCGAGCTGCGGTCACGCCCTGCCCTTTTTGGGGTTCGCCCGAACACGATTGGCGCGTCCTGAAGTTCTGCATCTTGGTTGCGGTGTTGAAGATGTTGGTTGGATTTATGCTGCCGACGATGGCGCTAATTTCGGGATCTGTTTGTATGTCGCCGCTCTGAGCAAGGCCCAGGAGCACGGGGGACACGATGACGAGAAACAGCAAAGTGCTGTTGGTCAGCGTTCGCTTCATGGATAATTCTCCTTGCGGAATCGTGGGATGGGTCGGGGGGCGTCGGCCGCAAGCACGGATCCTTTTTGGGATCGAAAACGGCACCCATTGTACGCCCGGTTTCGGTTGATGGCGACTTTGCAAGACACTTTTTTCTGTGGGAGGGCCCGCAGCGGTCCACCATCCGCACCGGCAGGAGCAGCGTCTCGACCAGATTCCACGGCGCAAAGAACGCTTGTTCGAAATGACAATCAAACTTTAATTCGTCTTATCTTCGCCCCTCTTTACAGCGCTGTTACAATGCCTATTCTCATAGAATTCAAGAACTTTTGGGACCATAAACACGTATCTACTGTGCAGTGTTAAGGCTGGCGTGCGAACACGTTTCAGCTGGGAAGCCAGGAGTTCCAGGGAGTGCAGTTTGGAAGACGCGCAACTCGCCGCCTTGCTGGTACGCCGCTGTATTGCGGGCGATGCGGCTGCGTGGGAGGAAATCGTGCAGCGCTACCACCGGCGCATTTACAACATCTGTTACCGGTTTGCGGGCTCGGGGGACGACGCGCAGGACCTCACCCAGGAGGTCTTCATTAAGATGTATCGCACGCTTCAGTCCTATGACGTCGATCGCGGGGCGTTCATGACCTGGGTAACCACCATCACACGAAACCTGCTGGTCGACCACTTCCGCAAGAGCAAGCAGGATCGCATGACCGATTCGCTCGACGCGCCGCTTTCCGAGCACGAAGACGCCATGCCGCTGAGCGACCAGATCCACGACACTGCCCGTACGCCGGACGCTCGGGCGCAAAGTGTGGAGGTCAAGGAAACGGTACACAAAGCTTTACAGAAGCTGTCTCCTGACTTGCGCGAGGCGGTTATTCTGCGGGACCTGCAAGACATGGATTACAAAGAAATTGCTACCGTACTCAAGGTTCCAGAGGGAACCGTGAAGTCAAGAATAAATCGCGGGCGAG
>Ga0210390_10000926_pt1 | contig 29632 bp, 24 predicted proteins | sample IncBWH11OmetaG_FD_161050 | JGI IMG/M metagenome (GOLD analysis project Ga0210390, IMG submission 161050) | Forest soil microbial communities from Barre Woods Harvard Forest LTER site, Petersham, Massachusetts, United States - Inc-BW-H-11-O ...
GAGGTCGATCCGCTTTTCGACGCACTGTATACCGACCGTGACCGTCTTGCGGACTGGGAACAGCAACAAGACAAGCGGTTTTCTTACTTGCAGGCGCAGGCCGATGCACTCATGCAGCGTCCAATGGAAGAGGTTCTTCAATTCCTCGCCGACATTCGCACCGAAGCCATTGAATTCGGCCATTCCAACGCGAGTGGCTATCTTTGGGTGATTTATCAACGCATCGCGACCCAATGCGACGACCCTGCGGCGTGGCTTGAGTCGCTAGTCGCCGCGGCTGCTCCTGACAATTTTCTGTTGCATTTTCTCGACCGTCTGCTGTCAGCAAACGCGAGTCAGTACGTGGCTGCGCTCGACCGCCTTTTGGAACGCGTAGAGTATCAGCCCATTGCGATCAGTCGCGTCCTTCGTCTACCCACTCCGAACGACGATCTGCTCTCGAAGGCCGTGGCGATTCTCAATGAGTCGCAGCTCGCGGAGCACTTATGGTTGGTCGATTCCGCGATTCCGCTTGTCGTAATGAAGAAGATGCTCACCCATCCCAATCCACGTGTCCGCGAAGCGGCGGCGATTGGCGAGTGGCAACGCGAGCCGGCCGGGAGCGTTCGTCCGGAGCTCGACGCTCAATGGCGCGTCGCGCTTAGAGACGTCGCGCCTGGGCATTACGCTTTGAACGACATTTTCGAGAAGCAACCCTCGCTGGCATTTGAATGGCTGAACGCGCAGCTTCAGTCGGGGCGTCTTTATTTGTCGATGCACGATCAGGCGCTTCATACGGCCAGCAAACTCCTGGGCAAAAACCAGCGCGCCGAATTGCTCCGCCTCTTTACGCGCGACAATTACGATGACGAATGCTTTGACCTCGTCATCGGCGAAGAGATCGATCTCTTTCCGGACTGGTTTTCCTTTCAGAGCGACAAATATCTCCGCTTAAAGCCGTTGGACCGAGCAGTCGGTCCTCGCTGGGAACGCATGGCGCTCCACGCGCTGGCGGCCGGCGCGAGCCCCGAAGATTTGGCGCATCACTGCTTGCCGACCCACTGGGGCGGTTTCGGACCAATTTCACACCACTTCACCCGTCGAATCCCGGACTACGAAGCGTTGGCGAACCATCCCGATCCGCGATTGCGCCCAGCCGGAAAACGCGGCTTGAGTTTCGTTCAAGGCAACGCTCAACTCGCCCTCGAACGAGAACGGCTGGAAGAGACGTATGTCGGCTAAGAAAACATCGTTCGCGAGCAGGGCACGCCACGGCCGGCCCCACAAATTTGCATCATCACGTCTGAAGGAACAGGCGCCTTTTTGGGCGAACACAGCCCAGCCAAAGGTCGGGCTGGCGCTCCAATTGCCGCTCGATACAGTCAAGGAGGACCTCGAACCATGGAGAACGCTCGGTCGCCGCTCTGCTCAGCCCTCTTCTACGCGCCCGCTGACGGTCGTCCGAGGAGGAGTGAGCCGTCGACAGCCCCACGGCCCTGGAGGTCGCATCAGACCAGATGCAATTCCTCCGTCCCATGATGCTTTCTCCCGTGCATTCCCGGATCGAACTGGTCGATTTTCACCGTTCCCTTCGGAAACTTCGCCAGCACCTCCAGCTCGCCGCCGAGCGCCCGCACGATTTTTCGCAACGTCGACACCTGCATGTCCGACTGCTTCTCGAGCTTCGACAAGCTCGGCTGCTTCATTCCCAATGCGTCCGCCACTTGCCGCTGGCTTTTCCCGGCCAGCCGCCGCATCTCGCTCAAAAGCAACTCACCCAGCAATTCCTTAGCGCGCCGAGCGGCCTTTGCCCGCGTCCTCTTGGTCGTGGTCCGTTTCACCAAATCGTCGAATGATTTCGCCATATCAGTGCCCCTTTCCTTTCCGTCTCGCCTTGAGCCGCGCCGAGTGCGCGTCGAACAATTCGTCCGCCTTCGCGATCAGCCGCTTGTAAAATCGCCGCTGACTGACCCCCGATTTGTCGCCCGCCACTAAAAGGATAGCGCTGCGATCAGGATCAAACGCGAAGGCGATCCGCAGAACCTGCTGCGCGGTGTCAGCCCGAAGCTCCTTCATGTTTGCATGTTTCGACCCCTTTAACGTGTCCGCGTGGGGGCGTCCAAGCGCCGGTCCGACCACCTTCACAAGCTCGACTTTCGCGATAATTTCCGCCTGAGCATCTCCGCCCAGCTCGGCAAACCACTCGTCGAACTCATCCGTTGTCGCAACTGGCCACATCAAGTAATCATAGCTACGCGCTATATCCTGTCAATAGCTTTAAGGCTATATGAGGCGACAGGTCGTCCGTCTGATCGAGTCAGGCGTACTACCCGAGGAGGAAGCGTGGGCCGTCCGACTTCCGGCTTACTCGATCGTGCCCATCTTGCGGCGGCTTCTTGAGCCTGAAATTCTGCGCCGCATTTTAGTTTCGATCCGGAGCCGCTCATCACTGAAAATCCGTTATCAATCCATGTCGCGGGCGGAACCATCATGGCGCTGGATATCGCCACACGCGCTCGGCTTTGACGGTTTCCGCTGGCACGCGCGGGCATGGTGTCACACCCGTGCCGGCTTCGTGGACTTCGTATTGGCTCGCATTCTCGACGTCGGCGAAAGTAAGGCGTCCGAGATTGATCCAAGTGATGACATGGGCTGGCGCCGCGAGGTCACTCTCAAGGTCGCGCCCCACCCGGATTTGAAGGACGGGAAGCGACGGGCTGTCGAGCTTGACTATGGAATGAAGAACGGCGTCGCAGAGATAACAACGCGAGTCTGTTTGTCCTTCTACCTGGAGCGGCAATTCGGTCTCGATCCCGATGCGCCGAAAAGAAAGCCGGAGCGGCAGCAAATCGTCCTCGTTAACCGTGACGAACTGGACGCAGCGAGGAAGGACGTCGGCGCGGCTTGCGATCCCGGTTGAAGGCGCAGGACCCGTCATCGACGAGGAATGATGCGTAGTGCGGCGATGTGCTTTTGTGCGAATTCATCTCGCAATGTGACCGCAATGTCACCGATGCGATGTCCCCAAATTGTCCCCAAATCAGATAGGACTTTGGCCGCGTAGCAAAACGAAAATAGCCGCAAACCCTATGATTTGCGGCTATTTCGCTGAGCGAGGCCGACGGGATTCGAACCCGCAACCCCCGGATCGACAGTCCGGTGCGCTAACCAATTGCGCTGCCGGCCAAATGATTCCGCATGCAACAAAGTTGAGTTGGTTTCCCCGATCAAAAGCAATTCTCATGCGAGCAAGTCGCGAAGGCAACCGAGTCCGCTAGGTCGGGCGTTCCGATGAGCGGGTGAACCGACGTACGGGAGGAACGCTGGCCTTCCCCCAGGGCATCGACGTGGATTGTTTTGGCGGACCGCATCCAATGGCCCCGTGGAAATGGCGGAAGGCCACACGGCAGGCGTCGAGAACGCGTTGATACGACGCCCTGTAATCCGCCGTGACTAGCCGAACACCTTCTTGATCGCCTCGTATTTCGTCGAGGGATAGAGATGTCGGTAACGTCTCGAAATCTCCTCGGACATGTGACCGGCGAATTCCTCGATGAATCTTTGGTCGATCCCCATCGTGGCGCACGCGCTTATGAAACCGTGACGGAAGAAATGCCACCCCCGGACTTCCGACCAATCGGTGTCGGAGAGGGCTCGCTTCAGGTGATTGTGAGCTTCGCTCGGCGTTAACGGCTCTATGGGCCGCGCCGCTCTAGGCGTGACAGTGGCCGCTCTTCCGGCGATTGTCGTCGCGCGTCCATTGCCCTGATGCCCGGTCGTCGGGCTTCGCTTCTTACTCCTCGTCACGACAGCGTTTTGGCAAAACAGATGCGGCCCGCCCGGATGGCGCTTCAACCATTCACGAAGGATTTTCTCGAGGACTGGAGAAACGGGGACTCGGCGCGTCGTCGTCTTTCCCTTCACGCGTTTCTTCTCGTGGATCGTCACGACCTTCTCTCGAAGGTCGAGGTCAGAGAGCTTTGTCCGAATGATCTCGGAACGCCTGGCTCCCGTGTAGGCCGCGAATCCGACCATCGGGTAAACGAACGACTGCGTCTCCTTGCCCTTTATGAGCTTGAGGATCGCCTTCGTTTCCTCGGTTGTGGGATACATGGCGTCCCAAAGATCGGCCTCCTCCGCCTTTGTCAGCCCCGCCTTGATCCTCCGCTCAATCTCCGCTTTCGTCATGAAGGGCGGTTTTTCGGTCGTTCGGGGATACCGCAGGCCCGCGTATGGGAAAGGCTCTTTGACGATCTTCGCCCGCTTCGCCCAATTCCATGCAGTGCGGAGCGTGACGATTTCCTTCTTGATGGTCGCCGCGGAGACCTTGCGGCCATTCATGCCGACGTCTTTCGTCCGCGCATCGACGTACTCCTGAAGCTTCATGAGACTGAGATCGTTGATCGGGAACTTCTCGCCCCAGGCTTCGACGAAGTACCCGAAGTGCAGCTCGATCCCGTCGAGGGTCGTCTTCTCGAGAGACGCCTTGTACGTGTCGATGTACCTGTCCCGGAACTCGCCGAGCGTGTGAGCATCGTGAATCGGAGCCGCAGGCTTGCCATCGAACTGCACGAAGTCGACGACAGAAATGCCAGAGGGGATTTCGACGAGTCGATTTTTCAAGCGGTACAGCAGGACGTCGACCTTGCGACCTGTCGCATCGGCGATGTCATCGGGAACTGGCCCGACCGTGAAAGTGTGGCGTTTCCCCAAGTATCGAAACGTGCAGTACCAGCTATCGCCCTTGCGCTGAAGTCCCGCCATCGCTGGCTCCTGAAAAGCCAACGCTACCGCAATATAAGGCCATCGTTGACAGATGAATGACAGAAAATTCTGCCCGGTCATCCGTCTTCATATTCTTTAAAATCGCCGGAAACCACTTGTTTTTCAGTGCCGGAGGAGGGACTCGAACCCACACACCCAGTTACGGATACTGGATTTTGAATCCAGTTTTGCCCACGTTGCGGTAACGCTCAGACGACGTTGGGATGATGTAGAAACACTGTGATTTACGGGATATTTCAGGATTTCGCGACGCCGCTTACATTGTAGTCGCATTGGGGTGAAACGGCCAGTTCTGTTACCATTCCGCTACCAATTTCGGACGAGAAAAAAGGCTTATTCCTGGGCTTTGCCTTCCGCTGTGACCGGCATCACCCGGACGGTAATTTGCTTGAGTCCGCGAGTTTGCCATTTGTCTTTCCGAAAATCTGGCCTGGATCGCAAATTGCCGATTACATTCGATGAATCAGTGAACGCATTCAACCGCCAGAGCTTCACCTTTGTTGAGCCATCACAATAGGCCATTTCGATCTCCGCGATCCGCGACTTCAGCAGTTCACGTTTGAAAATGACCGGATCAGACGGGACCGAAAATATGGGCAGGCATCCGTCGCGCGCGCTTCCTGACAGGGTCGGCCTCGCTGATGATTCGTCGTCAGCTGATGTTTGGATTGCCCCCTGAGAATCGAGCTTTTTGTGGCAGGAAGGGCAGAGAATTTCAACGGTTTCGGCGAGAGGATGATGTTCTTTCGCGAATTCGCTCTTAAACGAAGCGAGATCAACCGTGAAATTAACGCCGGGCTCGACAACCGCTCCCAGTTTCCGTAACGCCGAGTCTATGAGCTGGTTCCTATGCCGCCCGACATGAGCGGCCTGCAATTGTTCTCTGGTGTCGCAACGCTGACATTTGCCGATCGTTGTTTTGTGCTTCCTCGTGATGTACTGAACCAAGTTCCGCGCGAATGGCCCGATATACTGGCGAAACTCACCGATGGTTCCGGAAAATGATGCCATTCTCTCGTTCCTACGCTGGTCAAACGGGGGGATGCGAAAAAGACCGCATCGAACCCTTTGTGGAACGACGCAGCCAATTAAGATGGGTCGGCCGTGCGATCAGAGACGAGAATCACGGTGTCAATTCCGGGGCCTCATAATCGGCAGCATCGAGACTTTTAACAATCGGACGGAACACGTTGCTGAAAAGTTCCAGTTTGTCGATCAGCCAATTCTGAAGATCCGGCCATGTCTGTCGGTTGGCCACATCGACGCCCTTCCTTTCGAGCATAATCCGCCCCTCCTTCGGTAGCTCGCTCCAGTCGAGGTCGGGGCCGATCGCATTTTCAATTTCGGTATGACGGATTTGAAGCAGCTTGAAGTGGCTCTTGCGGTCTGGCCCCAACAGACACAGATGGACTTCGAGCAAATTTTTTTGTTTGGACATAGCCGCGATTAACCGGAAAGTCGATCGACCAATGGAAAATGGCATCCAGTTTCCCGTTGACGGCTTTGGTTTGTGGAGGAAGCTCTGTCGTTTCTCGATAAGGTCGCCGAAGTCACACCAGAATTCGAGGTAAAGCCTCTCTGCCTCTGACAACTCGCCTGCCTGAAGCCGATTGGCCGACTGCAGAACTGTTTTGGTCCAGTCGTTCGGCTTCGACACCACATTAAATTTTGGAGCAATCTGGGAGTCGCCGATCTTCCAAAGTTCGATTTCCAGGCCGAAGAAATTGAAACGGTCGTCAGTAATTTCATTGAGCCAGTCAAGCGTGGCTCGATGTTCTTCGGTAAAGCGATCCGCGATCCAAATGATCGTGACCGCTTGCAATCCCGAAGCGTAAGTCAAGCATTTGTCCCAAATGACAATGGTCCGTTTTGTCGAGCTGATTCTCGATCAGAACCCACCGATCATTTTCGGTCGTGTCTTTGCAGAGAATATCCGCTCGGAATGGGCCGACTTTCTTTTCCTGTGCCTCGACTTCGAGGTCGAGGCCAAGCGTTTCGCCAAGAAGCTTGATGTTCACCTCTCGCGCTAACCATGGGGTGAAATCCTGCTGTTCGTGTTCCCAGACATCCCGGAGCGCAACTTTTGCCAAGCGACCGAGTGGTTCGATCTTGATGCTCATGCGGCGGCCTCGACGATTTTTTGGGGCATCCTTTAGACGAGCTTCGCCCAGACAGCAGACTACAGGGTTTCGGGCTGAAAGGGAAAAGCCGTCCACTGCGTTTGAAAGTCATCGCCGTCGGTCGGGGTTGATCAGCGGCGGACCGGTTTTCGGGTCCTTCGACCACGCCGGCACGAGGCCCCATCGCATCATCGACAGCTCACGGCTTTTTCCGTCCTGGCGGACGACGGCGCTGCGTCGGGGCGATGTTGTAGCGGGGGGACAATTCCGGTTCACGCAGCAGCTCGAAGATTTCGACCAGGTCACGGGCTGGCGTTCGGAGCGTGAAGCGGCCACACATGCGGGAATTCTATTGTGCGGCCAGCGGTCGCGGCGATGCTCCCGGGCGCCGAGACAGGAGAGGGGCTGCCCCGGGCCGGAGGCGTTCAGATCGCGTCACGCAATTCTCGCAGAATTCACTTTACCGTGAACCGCTAGGCCTTTCGATCTCAGTGTCTCGAAAAAAGCTTTTCAACACTCGGCCTTCGGGGTGTGGGCAACAAATCCTCTTCCGTTTGTATTGAAGTCATCGCCGTCGGTCGGATTCTTTCGGGCGGTCGTCCAAGACCTGCTGCCCGAAAAATCCCGACCAGAGGCGGGGCGTGAGAACAGTCATCGTCGGAGGGAGGAAGTCTGAGGGTGGTCGGGTTTGGATTGAAATGGTCAGGGTCGCCGAACTTGCCAGAGTTTAGTCGTCACAGGCGACTTGGCCTCGCTGCACGGTGATTTTAAAGGGCCATTGCAGTCCGGCGTCGTTGAGGCGCCTCCGGGCGCTGTGGACGCGACAACGGCCTCGAAGCAGCAGGACCGATGCATTTTCGACGCCTACGACTTTCCAGCCTGCCCTGCGTTGGTTACCGCGTCCCTTAAATCACGTTGAGCCCTTGGTTGCCGGCAAGCGCTTGCAGGGCGGCGACCGCTGCCGTGATGGCTTGGCCGGCGGCGCCGTTGTTCACGGTCACATGCGGAGGATTTGGCAAAGGAGCCGCGGTGATTACCTGGATGGTAGCCGATAGGGCATTCGGGCCTACCCAGGGAGCGGGGCCTTCCACGATGAAAAATCGGTGGTATGGGATTGGGTACCCAAGCGCGTCGACGGCATTTCCATAAAACGTGACGAGACGAGACATCGTAGCTCCTTCGCGGGGATCTTCTTAAAAAAAGTCATCCATGCGTTGAAAAGGTGAGCCGTTCGATCCGGCCGTCGTGGCCGTTGCCACTTCGATCGATGACGCGGCCGTTTTTTACAGCCGACGCTTCGTAGATCAAAACGGCCTTCGAGGAATCGGCGTTATCAGAGGGTGCAAATGTGGGCGGCGGCTCGAATTCGTCGCGGTATCGCTCGCCGCTCGAAATCCGCACCGAGCGGACTTCGCCGCGGAAGAACATGTGCGTGTGGTTCTCACCCACGTTGCCGATGACGAAGTTCGTGCCTCCGGCAACTTGCGTCGGTCGGTCTGTTTGAACCTTTTTCCCGTTGAAAAACAGGATCGTCTCGGTGTCCCCATAGACGACGGCGATGTGGCACCATTGGCCGTGTTCAAGCAGTTGTTGGCTCAAAAATCCGCCCTTCAGAATCTCGACGTTCGCGTATCCCGCCTTTACCCCGAAGCCGATCCCGTATTCGTTGGGAATATCGCTGCCGAACAGGAACATGTCGCTGCGGAAGTCCTCCGTCCGCAGCCACGCCTCCAGAGTGATCGGGGCGATTCGCTCGAGGGTCGTCACAATGCGAGTGGAACCGTCGAAGACGAAGACGCCATTGCGGACAAATTCGGCGGATTCCGATCCATCTGTAGTGGACGTCACCGGGCGCAACGCTTGCTTCTTCGGCGGCGGAGTTTTCCAGAAATCGTGGCCAAAGTGCACTGCGAATCCAACGGCAACAATCAGAACCGCAGCTGACACCATGAGCCACAGAGTTTTGCGAGCGGCCGTTGATCGCCGCCAGATAGGCGAACGCGAGAAGACTCGCAGATCATTCGACAGGGCTGCCGCCGACGAATATCGGGAGCTCGGGTGCTTCTCAAGGCACCGAAGGCAAATTCGTTGAAGCGACGCAGGAACTGACGGATTGATTTCGCGAAGCGGCCGCGGTGAACGGAAGAGGATTTGTTCCCGGACCTGGGCCGGAGTTTTTCCGTCGAATGGCAATTTCCCCGACAAGAGTTGATAGAGGACGACGCCGAGACTGAAGATGTCCGCGCGATGATCGATGAGCTGCGTTTCGGTGGTGAGCTGTTCCGGGGCCATGTAGGCGAGCGTGCCGGACGACGCAAGCCGACGTTGGAGAAGCTCATCGTTCGTGACCGCGATTCCGAAGTCCGCGATATGAGGTTCGCCAGCCTGGTCCAGAAGAATGTTCGCGGGCTTGATGTCGCGATGGACGAATCCCTCGTGGTGTGCGTATTCGAGATACTCCGCGACGTGCATCACGAGACGAACCGATTCCGCAATCGTCATCCCGTGGGCAGCGAGACGTTCCGCCAGGTTCTGCCCTTCGATCAGGTCAGAAACGATGAATGTCCACTGGCCCTCACGAGCCACATCGTGAACGGTCACGATGCCGGGAGACTTGAGGGCGGCGAGCTTGCGAGCTTCGGACAGAAACGTGTCGGACGCTTCTGATCCTGCAAATCGCGGAAGTTTGACTGCAACAAATCGTTGCAATTGGGAATCGAACGCCTTCCAGACCTGGCCGAAACCGCCTTCCGCGATCAATTCGTCGAGGCGATAGCGGTCGGCAAGCGTCTTTGGCACATGCGGCTGGTTGGTCGGCGAAACGTCCTGCGAGTGGGTTTTCGTTGGGTCCTTGCCAAGCCACGCCATGTCCTTGAGCGCTTTGATCCGTGCTTCGATCTCTGGAAGCAAGTCCTGACGGTCGGCGCAGAGGTCTGGGACGGAGAGATTCTCTCCGCGTTCCCACGCCTCTTCCCATTGAAGAAGCAGTTCAGCAATTGTGTCGTCGTTGTCTGTCACGCCCTGCCTAGCCGATGTTGGACATTTTAGTTCGGGTCGTGGGAACCGAGTCGCAAAAGGCCCGCCGTATCGCTAAGCGGACGACAGGTGCCGAACGGGTCATTTTATTGTGCCGTTACGGCGTTTCCTTCGGTTCAGGCAGGTCGCATTCAGCAAGGCGTTCCCGGAGCAGGATTCTTGCTGACTGCCAGCGCCGCTTGACGGTCTTCAGGGACACCCCGAGGATCTCGGCGGCCTCGGGTTGCGTTATCCCTTGGTACCAAACCAAATCAAACACCCGGCGTTCATCGGCCGGAAGCCGTTCGACTTCTTCATGAAACCGCGTCCAGCCGTCGATGTCCTGTGGCTCAAACGCGGGACTCGCGTGACCGTCAAGCGAATCGCGCCGCTCGCCGGTCGAGCGGTCGGTCTGGTGCTTGGCACTGACGCCCCGTGGGCCGAAGTGATGACGAGCGAGATCGATCAGCTCTCGCCTAATCTGTGTGGCAGCCAGCCCGTAAAACTGTTCCGCGGAGATCGGCTTGACCTGCGCCAGAGAGCGATGCAAACGAAGCAGGGCGTTCTGCAAGACGTCATCGGTTTGTTCCCATCGGTGCAACCTTGCGTAATCGTCGTGGAGCATTTTACGAGTCAGGCCTCGGAGCCGGTCGCAGACGTGGGCGATGATCGCGTCTCGCGCCGCCGAATCTCCATGAGCCAGAAGGTCCAGCATCGATCGAAGGCGCGTCGTGTGGCCGCCTGAAGGGTCCAAGCAGAAACCATCCTTCCTTCAATTCTCATCAAATTGACCGAGCGTTCTCTCGTAGTCTTAAGACGTTGGCAAGATTGAGGTTGCGATTCTACCAAATTGCGCACCGGGTCGCCGTGTTCAAGGTCTTTAGAATTCCGTGACCCTTTCAACGCGATCCCTCCGCTCTCTTAGGCAGGTTGGCATTTGCTGCGAGATAAAGTTAGTCCGTCCGCACGTTCAACAATGGCGGGCCGGGCGTACTGCGGCGGTGGCCCAAGATGTCGGAAAAATGATGCGTGCGCGGTTTGCGCTTGGTTGGTTCGCGGGCTGTCCCACGCAACGCTCATGCTTGATACGACGATCGAGCTGGCTCATGATAGACGCGCGTTCACGAGTAACACCGCCGGTCTCACGTGCGAGGTTTTCAATGGCAGATGCCGCCAAGCGACTCGTGCGCTGTCCGCACTGCTCTACGCAGATGCGCGTCTCAACAAAAAAACCCGTCATCTTTTGTCCAACATGTAAGGGCAGCATTGACCTGTCGAGCGCGCCGGAGGCATCGGCGTCGCCTTCCCCAGATCAACCGCCTCCCAAAAACGCGCCGCAACAAACGCCAGCCCGAAGTTTGGGTGAATACTTGGGCCGGTACTGGAAGACAACTCGCGGCGGGTGGCTTTTGCCGGTTTTCTTCGCCAGCCTAATCGCAATCGCTCTGAGCTTGCTCAAACCGTTGATCGGATTGAGAGGGATCTTCTTCCTCACGGCGACTATCGGTGGGCTGTTCGTGCTCGCACTGTTGGCCTTCCTAGTGATTCGAACGGTTGCCTATACGATCGGGCGGCGACGGGTCGTTGATGAAGATGCACGTAGTATTGCGGCCCGCGTTGCGTTTGCCAGTCTAGTCACGTTGTTGTTTCCGTTTGCGCCGCTCGCTGTTGCCGAGATTTGGGGACCTAACGAAGGGCATGTCGCCGGCTGTTTGCCTACGCTGAAGCAGCCGCAGGCCCAAGTGCTTCGGGTTTTCGATCGCGTCGGAACTGTCCATCGTCTCACAGCGGCCGTTCGCGGCACAGCTGAGGAGGACACAGTGAACGCGGTCGCAGCGACGGAGCCGAACACAGTCGCGTTCGCCGAGCCGGCGATCAAAAACACTCGGATACCTGCTAAAGAAAACGATGCCGAGAAGCGTCCAAAGCCAGCAGCCGCGAAGGACGCCGAGGGGGGTGCGAAGATAACTCCGGCAAAAGTGGAAAAAGGAGGCCCGGATTCGGCAGCAGCGCCTGATAGCAATGCGCAGGAGAACGCCGCAAGCAAGCAGACTCAGGTTCCCGATAAGGCAAAAGCCCCGGTGGCTGAAGACTCGGTGCGCGATCGCGAGCCACTCACCGTTCACGAACGAGATGACGCCACCAAAAAGCCGACAGACATGCCGCCAAAAAAGGGCGAGTCCGAGAATACAGTCGTTGTAGCCGAGGGCGCAGGCACGACAAAGGAAGAGGCGCTTAAGGACGCCTTTCGCGCCGCCGTGCGGCAAGTGGTCGGCGAGGTCGTTGATGCCGAGACACTCGTGAAAAATGAAGATGTGGTTAAGGATCAGGTGCTCACGTACAGTGACGGCTTTGTTCCCGAACACCAGGAACTTTCGGCGACGCATGACAATGGCATCTTCCGTGTAAGCATTCGGGCACAAGTGCGTCGCCGCAGCGTAATCATGAAACTCAGAGCGGCAAACGTCACGACGAAGGAGGTCGCCGGTCAGAGCATATTCGGCGAACTTGTCACGCAACTCCAGGCAGAGAAGGACGCAGCCGCAATAGTGCGGAGAGCCTTTGAAGGCACTCCCGGCAAACCGGGATTCCCTTTGGCGTACCTAACAGCGGAGGTTATCGGTGAGCCAGCAATTCAAAAAAAGGACGCCGAAAACGCAACACTTGCCATTAGGGTGCAATCCAAGGTTGATAAGCAGGCTTTCGAAGCCTTCGCGAAAAGATTGATGAATACCTTGGACGGGGTGGCGAAGCACAAAGGCGAGTTCTCTCTCACTTGCCGGAGTTGGGAATCGAAGAGCGGACATCCATCCCGGCGCGGAGGCAAGTTCTCTGTTCCTCGCCGAAATTCCGAGCCGGAGAACAGGGATGGTGCATCTGGGCAGGAGACTGGATTCGTCGTGAAGGGGGCGTCGTATGGTCTGCAAGCGATTCACAAACAAACGCTCGGCACAACATTCGGAATGTTGTCCCAAAAGCGATCGGCGGAAGGAGAGAACGCACCATTCGCGCTCGCCATTAACACATCCTGCGATAACTCCTTTGAGAGAACGGAATGGAAATACTATATCCTCGACCGCTCCGTTCTGTCCGTGCTTGCTGCATGCGCTTGTACGGTGTGCGAACTCAAACTGACGTTGTCGGATCGCAACGGCGGCGACATCGCAGTCGCGCGAGCGTTCCTGGTGACAAAGGATCAGCTAGGGTGGACTGCAATCTCTCCGTTGGCGTTCGACGGGATGCAGTATCATATTAACTTCGGCAACCCAAATGAATCCCTCCGCGCGTCGGGGTTATGGTCTCCGGGCTATCGGAGCATCGTTGGACCCGAACACACTCCGGCGGGATTTGGAGATCGGCTGGGGTTTATTGGACCAATGTTCTTCACAGAGAGCATGAGCAGCTACTTTCCTACCATCGACCATGTTTTCCTGGTTAAGCTATCACTTGCAGAGATCGCTCGCGTTACGAAGGCAAATGTTGAGCTACGTTGTGACGGGAACGTGCCGCCGAACGACGACGAGATCAAGGCTGCCGACACAGGTCGTTGAAATGGAAGGAGCAGCGCTGCTTTGTAGCAGCATCCGAAGCGTGGAACCAAGAATCGCTCCCGACCCGGCGATTACGCGGTAGCAGAATGCTTTCCTTTTTTCGAGTCGCCAAGTTGTCATCAAGCCGGATCGCGTTGCTTAGTGCGTTGTTAAGCGCCGTAAATGACTATTGCGTTTTACGGAGTATCCCTATCCTCTGGGACGACCGCTAAGGCCGAGGAAATCATACACGGTTCGGAAATGACGCGGTTACTCGTTTTAGCCTGTTTAACAATGGCCCTCGGGCCGACAAAGCCGGCATACGCGAGAGCCAACAACCTCGAAGCACAGGAGCAGGGGGATGCTGGATCAAAAGCTGCAACTACGTGCTTAAATAGTGCTGCTTTGCCTCCCTCGGTTCGGAAAGCGATGCTCACTGTGCTGCGACAGCACCCGACGGAGACCGTTGGTCAGGACGGACTGGTGGGGAGATGTTCGGAGTCGCGGCGAAACAGTTGCCCACTGGATCTATTCGGCCACGCGCGGTGCCGGCCACATTAGAGTTGACGCGTATGCTCGCGGTTCATGAGCTGTTGAGCGGAAAGTCTCTCTTGGATCGCTACGCGGCCGCCGGCCTGACGGACGCAACCACCTTGAAGCGGGCAGTGTTGGGAGTGGCGGGCAAGCTCAGCGTGAAGGGAAGGGCGAGCGCCATGCTCCAGGGAGGAGCGATCGAAGGAGATTATGCTGTCGCGTATGTGATCGCCGATGAGCGAACCTTAATTGCTCAGCTCTTTGAGAAAACGGAATTGGATGCGGTTCGCGCGGCATACCGCGACGTGATGCAAGAGCAGGCCAACCGTTTAATCGAGCGATCCAATTGGAGGGACGCCCTTCTGCTTTGGAACCACCTGCACAAGCAGAAACTGGTCACCCCCGAGCTTTACCTTGATGCGGCGAAATGCTTCAAGGAATTAGACCATAAGGACGACGTGGTTCGGATATTAACGGAAGCAATTGAAGTGTATGGGTCGCAGGGAACTGTGGAATTTCTGGAACGGACGGGAGACATTGCGCTAAGCGTTCAATGCGAGTCTGCCCAGGTTTTGGCATATGAGCTTGCTTCTCAGCGGCTCACGAAGATGCGGACTCTGCCCGAGGCGCGGACCAGCGTTCAAAAAACACCAGACTGACCACTTTGCGGCACCATTGCTCTGGAAACCCTGTTTGAAAGGCCGAAAAATGCGAAAAGCTAGTGTGTGCGCCATGGCCGGTCTTCTGCTTGCAGCTTACCTGGCACCTTTGGTTGCGCAGGCGCAAGTGACTGCCGATGACTTTCTCCCTGTCGCGCAGGGCGGCTCCAAGGAGGTCAAAGAGCCGGCAAAGGTCGAAGTCAGGAAGGATGTGGTCACTGCCGCTACGATGCAGGATGGCATCAATGCGGGTATCAAAGATACCGAAAACAAAGCAAGGCCGGGTGTGGCCATCGAATGGACGCGGACCATCGAGACGCCGAGCGGCACTGGATATGTCGCCACAGGAATGTCGATTTACAGGGTGATGGAGAATCCCACGGCTTCGCGCATCGCCAAGCGTAACGCATACGTGGTCGCATTTGTTCAAGCCAAGAAGAACCTGGCCGAATTCCTTGACGGACTAACCGACGAGGGGAAGGACAAGATCCGGCAGTCTCTTGTCAACATTACTCTGCCCAAAGAGGAAATGACAAACCTCTCAAACCGGACCCAGGAGTCTCTGAAACAGGCGGTGAAATCCTTAATACGCGGTTTTGTAATTTACGAAGTTGAAGATGTAACGGAAAACAAAACGGTTTATGTAAGCATTGTTACGACACCTAAGACACGTGGAAAGATGTCACGACCGGCGCCAAGCCAAGTCGATGCTGGCACTCTCCGTGACGGCCTCAATCAGGTGATTGTCGAGGTTCGTTCCGGCTTGGTGCCTCCGGTCGGTGGCCGCATCATCACTGTGCCGACGACGGGCGAGACGGCATTTGTTGGGTTTGGTAGCGCGGTGGTGCGCGAGAGCAAGAATGCAGCCGTGCAGGCGAAACTTAATCTCACGGCACAAAAGATCGCGGACGCACGAGCGCTCGACGGTCTGTGTGGACTGATCGTCGGAGACGAAATCATTTGGGAGGGGCGATCAAAGGAGTTTACTAAAGACGAGACGCAAGAGTTCGAATCGGCCACCGAGGGTGACCCGCTGGCCGCCAAGGACCCGGCAGCGGCTAAGAAACTGGAGAAAGATCGACAATCATTTGTTTCTCGGATGGAATCGAGTGATGACTACAGGAGCGCCCGCAAAGGGATTATTCCTCCTGGTGTCAACCACCGGACCTGGTTCGATGAGGACAAGGCGTTCTGCTACGGAATGGCGGTGTACGTGCCCAGCACGGCAAATGCAGCCGCAAAGGCCGCCCGCGAAATGCGCGGGGGCGACATCGTTCAGCCGACAAGTCGCGGAGGTGACAAAGATGGAAATCCGTCGAGTGGTTTCCTCGATGAGAATGACAAAGTGCAACGCCCTGGCAAGGAGGTCAAACCCGGACCGTCCGGTAAGATCAAACCCGAATGAACACTCTACTGCAGCACCGCACGCGTTTGGCCAACAACCCCGACGCGTACGAGCACGACTTGGTACGGGTAAAAGGCACAACTGCCCCGAAACATCTCAAACAATGCGGGTTTTCCCGGGTGACCGGCGAATTAGTCAACAAGTTCGTCGAGTTCGTCTTCGAGACCCAGGAGCGCCGACCGTTCTTTCACGTTGAGGTTGAGGGGCGGCCGCCGTTCTGTTGGAACGCCCCGAAACATTGGAACGAACCCTACATCTGCTACGAATGGGGCCACCTTCGGTCGCGGAACCAGAACGAGGACGCGCACCAGATCGAAAACCTCTGCCTGCAGTCGGCGCGATGTAATCAGCACATCCAGACCTCGATGAATGTTGAAGAGGTCCTGCAGTGGTTGAGCGGCTCGCGTGTTGCTACCCGCATCAATGACGTTTTAGAGCGCCGCCGCGAGCTTTTCCAGAGCCCCGAGTGGAAGCGATTGCTTGCAGACCTTGAGGGTTTCCGGTAATCGCGCTTACTTCTTGCGTTTCTTTCTCGGCTTGCTCGGTTTTGGTGATGCCGCTTCACGGTTGTCGATGGCAGCCGTTGTCGCCTGTGACTCGGCCAGCGCATAGAACTCGTGAAGTTTGGCCTGAAGGAGTTTCTTTTCGGGGAGCCGGGTCTGGTACTCGGCAACCAGCGCCGGCGAGACGGCGCGGCTCAGGGCGTACTCAACCACCTCGTGGTCTTTGGTCGCGCAGAGCAATACGCCGATGGATGGACGTTCGTGCTGTTTACGTACATCGCGGTCGAGCGCTTCGAGGTAAAACTCCAGCTTGCCGAGATGTTCGGGCTGGAACTCGTCGATTTTTAGTTCGATGGCCACCAGGCAGTTGAGAGCCCGGTTGAAGAAGAGCAGGTCAAGGGCGAAGTCGCGTCCGCCGACCTGCAGCGGGTACTGACTACCGACGAAACAGAAATCCCGGCCGAGCTCGATCAGGAATTGTTTGAGTTGTTCGACCAAGCCACGGTGCAAGTCGGCCTCGGAATGGGCTGCTGGAAGCTCCAGGAATTCGACCAGATACGCGTCTTTGAAGACGTCGGCTGCTTCGGGATGAGATTCTGTCACCGCTGGTGACAGTTTTGCCGGGGACAGTACGGAACGCTCGAAGAGCGCTCCGGCGATCTGGCGTTCCAGTTCCCGTTTTCCCCAACGCTCCCGCAGCGAAAGCCGAAGATAGAACTCGCGTTCCTCGTCGCGTTTGCACTTCCCGAGAATGAGCAGATTATGACTCCAGGATAATTCTCTCACCAGCGGTGACAGTTTTGGCCGGTTGCGGTAGGTCTCGAAAAACTGCATCATTCGCCACAGATTCCGGGCGGAGTAGCCGCTCATGCCGGGATGGCGTTTGTGGATGTAATCGGCCAGGGCCTCGACGGTTCCCTCCCCCCATCCGTCGGCAGCGATCCGTTGGCTGATGTGCTCGCCGATGTTCCAGTACAGGTCAATCAGTGCCGTATTGACGGCAGCGATGGCCCGCGTCCTTGCGGCGTCGATCAGCGCGAGCACCGCGTCGAAGTCGATGTGCGCTGGGGCATTCGTTGTTGTCTTGGCGAGGGATTGGCGCTTGCCGCGCCGCGACGTCTTGCTCATGTGACCCTGTCCGTCTTGCAGTTCGGGCGGTCGATAGCAGGCTGGTTCATGCCGATGTTCCGGGCGATTCTTTGTGGCGAAGTCTCCGCACTCGGATAGCACTCAGTGGAATCGAAGTCAACGGGTGGGCGCTGTTCGTGCCACAAGACGAAGCCGGATTCCGGGGCTGCCACCCTGAATATTCACCCACGAATCCCGCGACCCGGACTCAAGGCAGGCTTGGTTCCCTGTCCTTGGGTTGCCGCTCCATCGCGATGCGTTCCTGAAACGTCATCGGCGGCTTGCCGGATGAATTCTCCTCCGATGCCGGCGGCGGCGCTGCCACTTTTAATGATGTGGCGTCAGATTGAATCGCTGGATCGGAAGCGGGAAGCGCTTCCGTCCGGCGGCGGATGCGGGCGGTGACCGGCTCCTCGGCGGTCGATTGGTTTTGGCGGAGGCGCTGCGGCGCGGCTTCGATGCTGTGGGAGGCCTTCAACATTTTGATCTTTTCGGCCAGTTCGGAGACCGTGGCCTTCGCTTCATTGGCCTCGACCTGAGCCGTAGCGGAAAGCCCGGCCTTGAGCTGGTCTCGCAGGCCGGTCAATTCGGACAGATACCGCTCATGGACGAAGGGCTTGCCAAGCCGGGCCTGGTAATCGCGAAGCTGAGACTCGGCGACAGTGAGGTCTTGCCGCACGCGGTCGCATTCGGAACCGTAGGCGCCTGCTAGGCGTTCCAGGGCGTTGAGCACGGCTCGCGGACCCTGATGGTCTCTCGAGAGCTGCGATTGCCGGCCTACGGTCCCTTCGACGAAGACGCTGGCTGGGAATTCGGGATGCAGGACGATGCCGAAGCGTAATCCTCGATAAACACCGATCGGAATTCGCGTCATCTCATCCACGTGGATTGGCAACCCGTCGAGTTTCTTTCCCACGATCGCGGGGATGTCCTCGCGGGGAAACGTGCGGCCTCCGATGGCAATCGGATCATCGGAGTGGTCGGTCAGTGTCTGCTGGTCGACGCTGAGCTTGCTCAGACGCTCCGACATGCTGGCGATGGTCTTTGGCAGGTCACGGACGTTTCGGCGCGCGACGTATTGCTCGTCGAGATGGTTTTTCTTGAGCAGGGTGAGCCGTTGCAATTCTGCGTCGGCCTCAGCGAGTGTCAGCACGGCCGGGTTGCCCGACGCGATCGCCTTCACCTCGGCATAGGAGAGTTCCTGGCCTCCGATGTCCTCAGCGCGGCGTGCGGCGTTGTCTCCGGTGATGACCTGCCCGATGAAACGGGCTTTGGTCTCCAGGGCCTGCCACATGTAGGCGTCAAATGATCCTTCGGTGACGTAGCGGTAGACCGCCACTTCCTCGTTTTCGTTTCCCTGGCGAAGGATGCGGCCTTCTCGCTGCTCGACCTCAGCCGGCTTCCACGGCGCATCGAGATGATGGAGGGCGACAAGCCGCTTCTGAACGTTCGTGCCCGTGCCCATTTTCTGCGTGCTGCCGATCAGCACGCGGATCGAGCCCTGCCGTACTTTCTCGAATAGGGCCTGCTTCTTGGCATCCGACTCTGCGTCGCCGATGGCGGCAATCTGCTCGGCGGGAACGCCGGCAGCGATCAGTTTTGCGGTGATATCCTCGTAAACCGAGTAACCCCACTTCGTGAGATTCACGCCCATGTCGGCGAAGATCATCTGCGTACCGCGCGTCGCGGCCGCGTTCTTGCAAATATCGGCGACATTCTGGACCAGGCGGTTGACCTTCGACTCCGAGAAATCTTCTGCCTTGGCCGAGAGCATCCGCGCGTCGGTTGCCAGTTTGCGGCCATCGGTGGTGATGGCAAGCGCGTTGTCTTCCCTGGGATCGACTTTTTGCGACCGCAGCCGCTCGTAGCGAGCAACGAGTTCCTGCTGAAGCTCGCGCTGCTCGTCGGACATTGGGCAGGCGATGACGGTCGGCTTGCCGCCCTTGAGGCGGGGGCGTGGCAGGTCGAGCATCTCGGCCGTCTGGACATCCGAAAACGCACGGAACATCTGCTGAAGTTCCGGCAGATTCGTGAAGCGGGCGAAGCGGCTGCGGGGACGCAGGCCGGCGCCATCGGGTGAGATCTCCATCGTGTCGATGACTTCGCCGAAGGTGGCCGCCCACGCATCGAAATGCTCGAGCCCGCGGCTCTTCAAGCCCTCGGGGTCGAGGAAACGCTGCATCGTGTACATCTCAACCATCGTGTTAGAGATCGGCGTGCCGGTGGCAAACGTCACGCCGTGGCCGGGATGCTGCTCGCTTAGGTGCCTGGCCTTCATGTAGACGTCGAAGGCACGCTCGGAGCCTCCGGTCTGGATGCCGGCGACGCGATCCATCTTGGTCGGCGTCTCCAGGTTCTTGAAATAATGCGCCTCGTCGATGAAGACGTGATCGACGCCGAGTTCGTCGAACACCAGCCCGTCATCCTTCTTGTCCCGGGCGAGGAGGTCTTTGAGTCGCTCTTCTCGCGCGGCCTTCTGTTTCTCGATGGTTTTGATGAGGTTGCGATTGGCACCCTTATCGGCCGCGTGTTCGCGCAGCAGTTCGTCGTATTCGGCGATTTGCTCGCGCAGGAATTTCTCCTGGTACTCAAGCGACATACCGATCCGCTCGAAGCTGCTGTGCGTCACGATGATGCCGTCCCACTCGCCGCTTGCGATCTTCGCTGTTAAGAACTTGCGGCGGTCGCGCGTCAAATCATCCTTGGCGGCTACGAGCAGCCTGGCGTTGGGGTAGAGCTGCATGAACTCGCGGGCGAACTGCTCCAACAGGTGGTTGGGGACCACGTACATCGGCTTCTTGATGAGGCCGGCTTGTTTCATCTTCATGCCGGTCGCGGCCATCGTGAAGGTTTTGCCGGCGCCGACGGCGTGGGCGAGCAGCGTATTGCCGGAACTCATGCCGCGCCACACCGCGTCGTCCTGGTGCGGCCGCAGCCGGATGGTCCGGTTCATGCCGGGGAAATCGAGGTGCGAGCCGTCGAACAGGCGGGGACGCAGGTTGTTGTACGTGTCGTTGTACAGCCGCACGAGCCGCTCGGTGCGTTCCGGATCGGTGAAAACCCACGAGCGGAAGCCTTCCTTGATGAGCTTTTGTTTTTCGCGGGCGGCCAGCGTCTCCTCTTGGTTCACCACGCGCTCTTCCCGATCGCCGTCGCGGAACGTGTCGTAAATCGTGGGCGACTTCATGTTGAGCGCCAGTTCCAGCAGCCAGCAGCCGTTGGCGCGCGGCGTGCCATACTCGGACGTGGCGGCCACGGAGGCTTTGGCCGCGTATCCGGCCTCTAAGCTCCAGACGGCGTCCTTCTTAAGATGCGCGACTGGAACGCTGGCCGAATCGACGCGGAACAATTCGGCGGCGAAGACCTGGATGTCGGATTCGGGAATCCACGGCGCGCCTAACCCGGCGTCGATGTCGCCAGGGAGCACGTCCTCGGGCTGGACGCGGCTTAAGGCTTCGGCGTTGCGCGCGTAGTCCGCTCCAACGCGCTCAGCGGTTTTGAGTTTCGCCCGCACGTCGCCGGAGAGATAGGCGTCGGCGGTCTGCCAGCTATTGGATTCAGGATCGAGGAAGATTAAATCGCCCAGCTCGGCGATGATCTGCGGCGGAGGCTTTCCGTAAAGGGCGGCGATGAACGGCAGGTCGACCGCGCCGCGCTGGTTGAGTGACACCAACAACCCTTCTTCGGCGCTCTGGACGTGCGTGATCGGTGGCGTCTTTCCGACCACGTCCTTCGTCATGATGGCGGCCTTGGCCGCCTTGCCGGTCACCTCGTCGTAATCCTCCAGCGACATGACGAGCATGGCGTCCGGGTCCTCGCGGAACTTGACCAGGTTGGGCATGCGACGGATGACGTTGCCATCGGACGTTTCGCCAAACGTGGTCTTGTTGATCGGTCCGAAGCTGATGGCGAAGCGGTCGTAGGCCCTGTTGAGATCGCGGCGGACCTCGTCGCGATTGGAATCCGGCCAGCCTTCGTTTTGCGATTGCAGGACTCGCCGCGCGCGGTCGCGCAACTCCACGAGGGCGGCGAGCCGTTTGCCGGTGAGCGCACCATCCGCTCTCAGAGTCGAGCCGCCGTAAACGACGGGGATTCCTTGCCCGGCCTGCGACTGATAGATGATGCGATCGTCGCCTATGAAGAAGCTGCCTTCGGTGATGTGGCGTTCGGTCGGCAGTGGCGTGAATTGCTGTGCGGGTTCAGTCTCAACCTGCGTCGCCTTGCCCTTGGCGAATTCCGGCAGGCGAGTGATCGCTTGCTTGAGTTGTTGGCGAAGTTCGCCATTGCTGGTGACGCTGTACCCTTCCCCTCCGTAGAGTGTGTCCTTGCGGCTCCATTGGCCTAAGACCATCTCGGGATAGTTCAGGAAATACCGGTTGATTGAGACTTCGGCGCCGTCGATAGATAGCGGGGCAATTCCCAGCCACTCGGGGTCGACATGATTGGCCGGCTCGCCCGGCGCGCGTTTGCGAAGGAAGAGAATGTCGGTGACAACGGCGGTGCCTTCGCGTTTGAAGGCATCGGAGGGCAATCGGATTGCGCCGACGAAGTCGGCCTTCGAGGCGAGATACTCGCGGATGGCGGCATTCTGTTTGTCGAGCGTGTAGTGCGACGTGACCAGCGCGAGGACGCCGCCGGGTTTGAGGGCGTCGACGGATTTGGCGAAGAAGAAATCATGCAGCGATAGCTTTTGGCCTCGATAGTCGAGCTTGAGGTCGGCGAAGGGGACATTGCCGATTGCCGCGTCTATGCTCCCCTCCGGCAGGCGGGTGTCGCGGAAATTCTCGATGCGGATGTCGTGATTGGGATGCAGTGCTCTTGCGATGCGGCCAGAGATCGAATCGAGTTCGATGCCGATGAAGCGCGTCCCCTGCCGCGCCTGGCTCATGAAATTCCCGATGCCGCAGCCCGGCTCGAGGATGGTGGCGTCGTCGGGTACGCCTAATCGGCCGATCGCCTCATGGATGGCAGCGATGACGGCAGGCGACGTGTAAAACGCATTGAAGGTGGTGCGCTTGGCGCTGTCCAATTCCTGCGGCGGGAGAAGCGCCGTCAGATCGCCGCCCAGGGCCTGCCAGCCGGCGTCCTTGTATTTGCCCGTGACCGGGTCGGGGAAAATCGATAGCGCCACCGGCCCGAACCCCGAAAAGCGGCCAAGCGTCTCCTTCTCCTCTTTATTAGGGGGCCGGTGCTCGGTCTCGATGCGTTTAAGCGTGCGGATGGCCGCGATGATGTCGCGGGCCTTGGCCTTCTCGCCGGTGGCGACCGGAGATTGGGATGCGGGCCGTTCGGGGGTTGAACCCTGGGGATCGGGATGACCGGATATCGGCGTAACCGGCGGGAGCGGGTCTGAACGCTTGGATTCGGGCGGGGGCTTTTTTGGTGGAGCGTCAAACAGCGAACGTTGGTTTCGTGATGCCCTTAGTCGCGCGAAGTATGACGGCTGATATGCGCCATTGCCTGGTCGAGCGAGAGCGTTTCGCTCTCGGGCTGATTCGACTCGGAGGGCAAACGATCCTGCAGGTCCTTCAGTGCCAGCTCCATTGCTTGGCTCGCGATCTGGCTCGGGTCGCTCTCCGGCTTCGCCTGCAGGAGGCGATCCTTCCAGTCTTCGTGGCTGTCCTTCAATTCGCTGGCGTAGAACTCCAGCGTCGGAAGGAGCTTCCGGCTCTGCCGGAGTTCCTCGTGCATCTTGGGTCGCTGTTCCAGCATTTCCAGGATGATGGTCTTGTAGTGCATGGGGGTCTCCTCCTTCGTGATGAATGTTAGCGCTTTTGTGTGGTTCAGGCGAGTCGCCTGTGTCGGTCGGGAATAATGGCGGTTGTCGCCAGCCTGGGGGTTTCCGCGCCATAGTCAGGAACCATCGGTTAACAGTTCCCGACTCGTTGCGCCGCGGCCCTTGGCCCACCGGGTCATTTTGACCTGCCCCGGTCGCGGTCGGGCGAGCCGAAGGCGTCTTTCAACACCTGGGCTGCCGCGACGCCGGCCATGATGATCCATGGAGCCGATGGCGACGTATTGAAGGGTCATCGCCAGGCGCTCATTCTTGCAGTTTCTGGCCATGGCCTGGGCCTCGGGGCCCAAGTCGCGCAGGTAATAGGTCGGGGGCGTGGTCATGGGGCTAGGCTCGAACTAAAAGGGGACGTCCTGTCCCGTTTCGATCCCCTTGTCCTGCCGGACCATGCCGCGGATTTCCTGATAGAGCCTTTCCGCTTCGATGCGAACGCCCATGCCGGAGTCAGGCGTGAGCGGGTGAGCCCAGATCTTATCCGTGCGGTTCCACCGGAAGCCCGCTTCCTTAATCTTGTCGATGACGGCTTGCCTCGGCTTGTCTTCCGGCCGGCCTTCGCCAAACTTGATGGCTACCTGGCGGTCGCGCTTGCTCTCGAACAGCCGGACTCCGGCTACTACGTCGACAGCGATCTCGAAGGGGTCAGGACCAGCTATCGGTTTCCTTCTGCCCACTCTCTCGGCAAAGCTGCGTTGGTCGCCACCCGCGTCCGGAGCCGATGGTTCGGCGACGGCAGTGGCGGTTTCTGGTGAGTCTTGGTCTGGTGTGTGGTTGTTCGATGACATGATGTAATCCTCCCTGATGTGATGCAGGCCATTCCTTAACCTGTGTTAATATTCTACCACAGCGCGAACCGCTGCGCAATAGGCTGGCTGCGGGTTTCAGAGGATTGACACGCTGAGAGTGGCGGTTTTCAAGGGTTTCCGAGGATGAAGGCCGTCAAAGTGACTCTCAGAGCCATTTTTAGCGAGACAGGAAGTACCTTTTTTGCTATACTATATCTACTAGCTACCTTTAACTGCTATGAGCACAAGCGACACACGGACGCCTCAAGGCCCCACCTCTGACAGGCAACTGCAGGGCATCACTCTTGACTCGGTCATGGAGAAGCGCCGTCTAGATCAGGCACTGAACGCCAAGGAATTTGCCGTCTGCGCTGGTGTGTCGTATTCGACGGCCCGACACTGGTTTCATTTGCCGGGCTTTCCCGTCTTTCACGGGGTCATTTTCTGGCAGGACTTCGTTCAGTGGCGCGCAACTCACAATGGAATGTCGAACCCGCCTGAAAGCCCTCCCCAACAAGCTGCTCCGCAAAGCACTAGTGGCTTTCCTCCGCGTGCTGCACAAATACTGCTCGAGACTCGCTGAAGTCAGCCGGTGCGTCCAAGGATTTGTGCCATCTTCTGGCGTACGGGCTAATGCGGGTCGGCGTTGCTGCTTCACTCCAGTTCTGTGCACAGCAACGCAAATGTTCCCCCTGTTTACTTGCACTTCACTTGCACCGCCTCTTAACCAATTGATTTATATTGGAGCGGGTGAAGGGAATCGAACCCTCGTGATTAATCATCACGAGGCGTCTCCCGTAACCACTTGTAATGCTTCATACCACGTATTACACTGTTCACACCCCTTCGTTCCTCATACACCACTTAGCGCCACTATGCACCACTACCTACGCTTAATAGCCACTATATCGCCCGATATACGGTCCGTCGCCCATGGTCCACGGCAAGGATTATGAAAGGGCCGGACACTAACACGCATGCCGCGCGTACACAAGACAAGCAACTGCAAGGCATCACCTTGGATCTCGCCTTGCACAAACGTCGCTTGGACCAAGCCTTGAACGCCAAGGAATTCGCTCTCTGTGCCGGCGTGTCCTATTCGACGGCAAGGGCATGGTTTCAACTGCCTGGCTTCCCCGTCTTTCAAGGAATCATCTTTTGGCAGGACTTCGTGCAGTGGCGCACTGACCAACTTGGGCTAGGCACACCTTATCTTCCCAAATACGGCCCTGGTGTTCTCGAGACCGCTTCAGAACTGTCAAGGATCCTTGACGAGGGCGGCAGCTTAGGACCGTACCGATCGCGACGATTCAATCGCGGTAAGAGGAAAGCAACGGATAATCCGGTATAGTCGCTGTTTATGAACACTCACCGACCATCGCATGCCTCGCTCCTACATAGATGCATGGCTAATACTGCTCTTTCGCCGAAAAGACGGGGATCTCGCGCATAAGAAATTCTTCAAACAGCGGTACGGTAAACGCTGTATCCCCATGTGCTGGGCTGTAAATCATTCCCTTACTGATCAACTGTGCACGCAAGGCGGCTACCTGCTCGACCGTTTTACCGAGCTTAGCTGCAATATCGCCAGAGCGCTGTGGTGTGGAGCCTAGCTCCGCCAGTGCTCGCACGTACTTTTTCTCGCTCGGTGTCAGCCGATCGAAACGTGTGCGGAAAAAGCTCTTGTCAAGATTTGCGATTGACAGTTTACTTGCTTCTGTAATGTCATTTCGGCCGATCGGGGATTGTTGCGCCGTGTTCCACGCGTGGTATCCCCATTCTTGTACGAAATACGGATACCCTTTCGTGGTGTCATAAATCTCGTTCAGTGCCTCATCAGAAAATGATACGGATAGCTCCTGGACAGGGCGCTGCAATGCGGCGATCGCATCTTGTTTGTTTAATGCGCCTACTTCCGGATAGGCGAACAATCGCTCAGCATAGGATTTGGAATTTCCCGCTTTGGCGCGTAACTGCGGAAGCCCGGCGCCGATGAGAATTAACGGCAATGATCTTTGAGAAACCCGATGAATGGCCATGATCAACGCACTCACTTCGGTTTCTTCCACATACTGCAATTCGTCGATAATGATCGCGACGGCGGTGTGGCGATCCTTGGCAGCTTCACCGATCGCCACGAATAATGCCGCCAAGTCAACTTCCAGGTCGCCGCTATCCGCTTCTCCTTTTTCAGCATCCATATCAAGATAGAACTCGAGATCGCCTGTTTTTAATTTTAGAGCGCTCATGAAGCTCTTGAAAACGCGTAGAGCTTTTTTGGCCTTGTCGCTGATCTTTTCTCCGCGGTCCAAATCGAAAAGAATCCGCCGCAAGTGGGGAATCAAGAGTTCTGCCAGAGTCTTTTTTTGCCGACTTTCATGTGCCTCAATGAAAGCGACTCTGTAGCCTGCCTTTTCCGCAAGCCTTTGGGCTTCCCCAAGCAGTACGGTTTTCCCTACTCCTCTGAGGCCAACCAGTATCATGCTTTTTTCGGCACGGCCGTTTTTGACGCGCTCCAAAGCGACTAATGCATTATCCAGAATCGTTGCGCGACCCGCGAGCTCTGGAGGAGGAGTGCCTGCGCCTGGGGAGAAGGGGTTTTTGGCTCTGTCCATCTATAGTGACCTTATCTCATCTTATGTGCTAAGTGCATAATGTAAGATAAGTTCCATAAGGTGCGGGCGATGTCCAGCACAAATAATAGCTGTGTGCTGTGTCCTGGCTGGCAAGAAGACTAGTGAAGTCACTTGCACTTTACTTGCACGACCAGTTAAGCCATTGATTTATAATGGAGCGGGTGAAGGGAATCGAACCCTCGTTTCTGGGGTAGTGGTATAGAGTGGCATAGAGAGCAGTAATTGCTTGGCAACCACTATGCAGCGGTGTATGGTTACTTGCACTACTTGCACTCGCTATGGCTTATTTATACCGCAGACCTAAGTCGCCATTTTGGTACGTCGTCTTCTTCGATGCAGACCAGAAAGAGGTTCACCGCTCGACTGCACTTCGTGCCGACGATCCCAACGACACGGCTAAAGCAAAGGCGTTGCGGGCTGAGTTGGAGTCGAAAGAACACCATCGGCAGCCCGTTGTCAACAGCGAGGGATGGGATACCTGGGTTCCGCAGTACCTCGAGCGGCACTGTCAGACTGAGGCAACGCTGGGACGCTACAGAGGGAACTGGAAGTGGTTGTCCCTGTGGCTGCAGATCCGGCGTCTGAACTCGCCGCGGGCGATTACCTATCGCATTGCGCTTGAGTACATCGAGTGGCGAACCACATTTCGGAAGAAGACCGGGAAAACGGTCGGGCGAAACACGGCGATAATGGAGTTGAAGCTCCTGGCCATGATAATGGGCGAAGCTGTGCGCCTTGGTCACGCTGATGCGAATCCACTTGTGAGTCTCAAGCTGCGGCGAGACAAGCCAGTCAAGAAGCCAGAGATGACGGACGCGGAGATCTCGCGCATTCGCAAAGGATTAAGAATCGAACCCGAGTGGATGCAAGTTTCCTTCGAAATTGGACTTAACACCGGCTGTCGGTTGCGGGAGACACGGATACCGGTCGAATGCCTGGATTTCAGCGAGGACAAAATCACATTTCCCAGCCCCAAGGGCGGCGAAGAGCGAGCGTTTTCGATTCCGATGCCAACGGCAGTGCGTCCGCGTTTGCTACGAATCCGGAAGTCCAAACGGAAATTCACGCTTGACTTTCCATTCCAGCCCTCGCGGCGGTGGCAGCAATTCTTCATCAAGATGGGCATGCCGCATTTGTGTTTTCACTGCCTTCGCGTTACGTACGTCAATCGCCTACGGCGCGCCGGCGTTCCGCGGGAAGTTGCAATGCGGCTTGTGAATCATTCTTCGGAGTTGATTCATCAGATTTATCAGCGGGAAAAAGTGGATGATGTCGCGCCCTGGCGGGATGCGGTGACCTTCCCGGCGGCAGATGTCGGTCGTTCGAGCGGGGCATCTCAACGGCCCAAGCGATCAAAGTCCCCGCTGGGCCACAATGAGGATAAAACGTAATGAAGGCCGGGACTGAGACGTGAGTTCTCCAAAGGCAATAGGCATGCAGGAATTTGTTTGACCGTTCGAACCGCGAACGTCGAGGGTTGTTCGTTCACAGCGGTTGGTTATGTGGAAGGCCTCTACGTCCTCCCGGATTGGCGCAATCAGGGTATTGCACGCGCGCTGCTTCGCGCCTCGCGGGAGTGGGCGGAGCAGCAAGGTTGTCGAGAGTTCGCCTCGGATCGAGCTGAGCGCGTGATCATCGGAAAAGCCGGAAGAGGGGCGAGGACAGCCATAAGGGGGATGGGTGAGTGCCGGCGAAAAGGCACGGCGGCCCGATGGAAAAGAGGGCGGGCAACGAGCGGCCGCCTTTCCACCTGCGTTTGCCATCGGCGAGGTCAATGCAGGCGAGGAGGCTGCCGTCGAAGCCGAAAGCGTGGCCGTTGTGGCAGACGAAATCATTGAAGTAGGGTTTGAGGCCGATCGAGGTCCATCGCTCTTCGGCGGTCCATCCGGCGGGCTTGTGCACGACGGCGATACGGCGGACGCCCAAGCGCGTTCACAATACCCGACGCTAACGGATGCTCAGGCAGTCGCCAAAACGGAATGAATTTGAGCCACGACCGCAGCGCCTTCACCAACAGCTGCTGCTACACGCTTGGTCGACCCAGCTCGTATGTCTCCAATCGCGAAAACACCCGGGCTACTCGTCTCTAGGGGCAGACGAGTAGTTTGACCAGTGAGCACAAATCCTCTCTTGTCCAGCGTGATGCGTCGATCGAGCCAACGAGAGTTGGGCTCTGCGCCAATGAATAAGAACATATGCTGAGCATCGACGCGCCGTTGACGTCCTGATTGTCGACACGTTGTCGTCACGTATTCCATGGCGCCACCTGCGCTACCGGAGATTTCGGTTACGACGGTGCTGGGCATAAGGTCAGCATTCGGTATCGCGGCAACTCTCTCGATCAGGTAGCGAGACATGGACACGTCAAGGCCGGTCGCGCGAACCACGAGATACAAGCGCCGAACATGCGGAGCCAAGAAGGCGGCTGCTTGGCCTGCCGAATTACCACCGCCGACAATCACGATATCGCGTGTTTCGCACAAGTTCGCTTCAATCGGCGTCGCCCAATAAGAGACGCTCGCGCCCTCGAACGTCTCCAGGTTCTCGATCTCCGGCCGCCGATATCGAGCACCTGACGCGATGACTATCGTTCGACCATAAACAGAGATACCGTTGTCAAGACCTACGCGATGCAGTGGCGGATGTGAGCAATCGAGGTCAACGACCGAAACGGGAAGGACAATCTGGGCGCCGAATTTTAAAGCTTGAACGAATGCACGCCCTGCAAGTTCCTGCCCAGAGATACCCGTCGGAAAGCCTAA
>Ga0210390_10000927_pt1 | contig 29629 bp, 32 predicted proteins | sample IncBWH11OmetaG_FD_161050 | JGI IMG/M metagenome (GOLD analysis project Ga0210390, IMG submission 161050) | Forest soil microbial communities from Barre Woods Harvard Forest LTER site, Petersham, Massachusetts, United States - Inc-BW-H-11-O ...
CCGGGTTTTAATGAATACGCCCGCGGAGTGCGGGCAGACGGGGAGATATTGCCGTTTTGGGGCCCCGGCACAAGGAGAAACAACTATGTCTCTTCGTTCAAAATTTCGCAATCTGTTTGCTGCTGCTTTGATCATGCTGCCGATGTTTAGCCTGCCCAGTGCGCAGGCACAAATTGGCATCGGCGTCGCTATCAACATCCACGTTGCTCCGCCGGTCTTGCCGGTGTATGAACAGCCGGCGCTGCCGGCGCCGGGTTATCTCTGGACTCCCGGCTACTGGTCCTACGGGGATGCGGGCTATTTCTGGGTTCCCGGCGTGTGGGCGCAACCTCCCGTCGCTGGCTTGTTGTGGACGCCCGGATACTGGGGCTATGAAGGCGGAGTGTACGGCTGGCACGGCGGCTACTGGGGACCGCATGTTGGGTTCTACGGCGGCGTGAACTACGGCTTCGGCTTCGGCGGCGTCGGCTTTGTCGGCGGCGAGTGGCGTGGTGGGGTTTTCGCCTATAACAGCGCCGTGGCGAACTTCGGCAGCGTGCATGTCACGAATGTGTACGAGAACCGAACCATCGTGACGGAAAACACCATCGTGAACGTCAACCATGTGAGCTTCAATGGCGGGGAGGGCATTCAGGTGCATGCGTCGGCCATGGAGATGGCGGCAGCCAACGAGCATCACTTCGAGGCAACCGCCGACCAGGTGCAGCATGAGCACTTTGCTGCGCAGGACCGCGCGCAGCTTGCGTCAGTGAATGGAGGACGTCCGGCGACCATGGCGAGCGCGAATGTAAACGCGTATCACCAGGTGGCGCAGCAGCACGCGCAATCGCAACCCATCTCGGCGGCAGATCGCTCAGTGGGGCGTGACTACAATCCCAATACTCGCGAAGCCAACCAGGACCAGCGCATCGCCAACGGCTTGCGCAGCGGCCAGATGACTTCCGGCGAGGCGGCCCGCGCCGAGCAAACGCAATCCAACATTGACCGGCAAGTGCACGACGATCGTGAAGCGAACGGTGGCAAGCTCACGGGTGCGGAGCGTCAACAGATCAACGGCGAGCAAAATGCCGCGAGCCGCCAGATCTACGACGAAAAGCACAACGGGAACACCGTGACGCCGAACGAAGTCGACAACCGGGAAGCCAACCAGCAGCAGCGCACGGCCGAAGGCCTGCGCAGCGGCCAGATGACTTCCGGTGAAGCGGCCAGGACGAATGAGAATCAGGCTGCGGTCGCCCAGCAGGTTCACGACGAACGCACGGCCAACGGCGGCGCCTTGACCAAGCAAGAGAAGCAACAAGCCAACAAGGAAGAAAACAAAAACAGCAAGCAGATCTACAACGAGAAGCACAACAACAACAAGACGAAACCTGCCAAGGAGCGCAACTGATAAACCAGCAGGCGCGATAAATTAAGTTGGAACGGCCGCCAATGCAGGCGGCCGTTTCCATTTTGTGTCCGTCGTCGATCCTGGCCCGGTCATTCCAAAGGTTCGAAGTGCGGTGACTCGACGCCAAGGGCCGTCAGCGCCTCGTCCACGGTGCGAACGACATGCAGCAGAGGCCGGCTGGACTCTCCGGCAATCTGGAACATGCGCATCAATCCGTATCCATCCGTCACTGGGACTACGATAAACCTGGGATGGTCGATCAGACCCGGAGTGATTGGTTTGCGCATCGCCAGTCTGCGCAGGAAGTCGGCAGCCACAGCGAAGTGGGTAGCGGCTGAAAAGTCCCAGATGCCTGCATGGGCGCCGGTGGCAATCCAATTTCTGCCGAGAGCATCGTGGTATTCCGCGGCAGCGTCATTCGTGAGTTCACCCTCGAAGCGGGCCAGCAGGATCTTATGGACCGGGTCGAACTCGAATCGGTACGACATGGCACTAATTCTACGCGGTTCTTTTGGTGAGTTGCCGGCGTAGCATCGCGATCGCACGCTTCGACCCGGACCCGACCGAGTTCTCTTGGTTCGACGCGATAATTCAAGACATCAACGGGGCACACGACCACGAACCGCGGCGATGGCTTCGTGCAAGCTGTCAAAGATGCGGTCAGGACCGATGACTTCGGTCAGGTGATGACGGTCAAGATCAGGCTTTAGGTCCGATTGCACGTGAGCAAACACGAGACCCGTACCTTGCGCGGCGAGGTCCTTCTGGAGTTCACACACAACCCGCGCCGCAGTGAAGTCCACGTGTGTGATGGCCCCGGCATCAACGATCAACCAATGCACTGGTGAGCGCGCCGAAGCGGTCAGCATCCGCGTTTCCTCGAAAAAACGATTGGCGTTGGCGTAATAGAGCGGTGCGCTGAACCGATAGAGGATGAGACCGGGCTCGGTAATCACACCGGGAGCGACCGGATCCAATCGCCACATGCCTTCATCAGTCTGTTCGAGCACTGCGGTGTGCGGACGGTAGCTTTGGTGGACGATGCGCAGCAGCGACAAGCACATCGCCAGGAGAATGCCCTGCTCCACGCCGACAAAAACTACAACCGCCGCCGTTACGATCGCCAGCATGTATTCACCGGGGCTCTCGCGGCGTAGGGCGCGTAACGAATGCAGATCGATGAGACGCATCGCGATCGTGAACACGACCGCGCCCAGAACACACCGAGGAAGAAACTGAAGCGGACCGGTAAGGAAAAGAAGAACTAAAACGACGACGCCAGCCGTGGCGAGGTGCGCCATCTGGTTGGTGCCCCCTGATCTTTCGACCATGGCGGTCTGGGTAGGACTCCCATTCACAACAAAGGTGCCGCTGAAAGCTGCAGCGGCATTGGCGGCAGCGAGGCCGACAAGGTCGGCGTTTTCGTCGAGTTCCTGATGGTGGCGGGTAGCGTAGGCGCGCGATGTGGCCGCACTCTGCGCAGCGATCATGAGTAAACACGATCCGGCAACGGGAACAAGAGTTTTCACGTCTCTCCAGCTCAGATCAGGCAACCCTAAATGCGGCAAGCCCGCGGGCACGGGGCCGAGAACGGCGACCCCTCGCTGGGACCAGTGGAAGACGGCGCTCGCCGCGACTGTCCCAGCAACTGCAAAGAGAGTACCGGGAAACTTCGGGGCGACGCGATAGCAAAGCACGATGGCGGCTACAACTGCTAGTGAAATCTCCGTCGTTAGCAAATGAACGTGTGGCAGCGATCGAATCACTTCGAGGATCTGACCGGGGGTGCGGCGGCTGTGGACGTTGATGCCAAGCATTTCACCAAGCACAGCGACGCCGACTTGAAAACCGACGCCAACGAGGAAGCCCAGGAGAACCGTCCGAGACAGGAAATCTGCAAAAAAGCCAAGCTTCAGAAGGCGAGCAAGGAGAAGGAAGATCGCGGTCAACAGGGCCACTAAGCCCGCGAGTGCGACGTATCTGGGGCTGGCTATTGGAGCCAACCCAGTGAGACTGCTCGCAAGTATGGCCGCAGTCGCAGAATCGGCAGCCACGACAAGATAGCGCGAAGAACCGAAGATGGAGAACGCAACCAGCGGAAGCAGAAGCGTGTAGAGGCCAGTGATGACCGGCGTACCAGCAATTTTGGTATAGCCGAGCGACTGCGGGATGTTCAAGGCGGCAAGCGTAAATCCCGCGAGGAGGTTCTTCGGTACCTCCGACCATCGAAAAGGCCGAAACCCTTGGAGGATAGAAAAGCGATTTGCGATGCGGTTGCCTCCCTTGAATCGGAATTATTCAGCGCAGATTATGGCCGATATCCGTCGCTTTTCCACTGCTTAAAAAGATCCAACTGCCGAGCGCTCCAGTAAGGACCACCGGGAGGCATGGATTGGTTTTTCAGGGTGTCCTCGACCGCTCGAGCATTGCCGTGATCGTTTGAAGCATCCGACATATAGGTGTAGTTGTCGAGCAGAATGTTGTGTTTGCTCATGTGGTCGATATCAATTTGTCTGAACAGCGGTTTTATATCCTTCTCGAAGGAAACTGGCATTTTTTATCTCCCTCCTTAAACTGGCTTCGCGCTGCGACGCTTTGCTGCAGACATCTGGCCGCGAGGCAGTGCATCAGGCGCGTGCCAACAAAGCCCGGGGGTTGCATCCCCTGCTATTAAGCCAGACTTGGGGTGAAAAATCTATTGGATGACGGTCGAATTAGTGCTGACAGCGTGTGTGTCGACGCTCTACGTCGCAGTCCCTGCGGCTTGGGGTCTGGCGGACTTGCGGGAGAATTCGGACGTCAGGTTCGGTTGCCTGGGGGCTACGGTGCCTGCCGCTTCGACGGTTCTGGCCGCGATCAGGTCGCAGCGGCAAAGAACGCAACGCATGGCCACGGTGTAGACAAAGTGGGCGTAGGCCCGGCACTTAGTGTTCATGCAAACTTTTGTTGTCATCGCGGCGGACCAGGTTACACCGCGAAGGTAGCACAGTGTGCGGCGGAGGCTGACGCGCATTTTCGAAACCGTCGCATCAGATTTTCTTCTCGTCTTATCTTCTCGTCTTTATTGGCTCGCCGAAGCCGCGTGGATGTCTGATGGAGCGATTTCACTCACTTCTTTTTCTCGGACAAGATGCGATCAATCTGCTGCAGATGGTTTAGATCGTGCCCGGCAATCAGGCGCACGATGTGCTCGATGGTTTCCTGCCCGCGCTCGGCATGCATCCCGTAATGTTTCCACTGCTCGGGAGTCAGCGACTTGAGCAAAGCCAGATTGGCTTCGCGGAGCACCCGGAACTGCGCGACCGACTTGCGTGGATCGCGCTTCTCATAATGCAGACTGGTGACCCAGGCATCCTGATCGAAGGCCGCGACGGGAGTGCCGGGCGCGCCCAGAATCAGTCGCAGACGAAACCCAATTGCGACTTCTGCGTCCGCGAGGTGTGCTGCGATCTCGTTGACCGACCATTTATTCGGAGCCGGGCGCTTGCGCAATTTGCCGGTGGGCACGCCCTTGATCGCGCGCTCGAGTTTCTTGGCCGTGGCCGCCTGAACTGCCATAGGCTGCTTCCCGTCCGCGTGCGCTATGATCCGCTGAATGTATTGCTGTGCTGTTTCGCTTGTTGGCATTGCATTCGTCTCCTTATTTTCTTAGACGGCGTTATGTTCCGCGCGTGAGCCGATAACATCATACCTTCCTCATACCTTAGAAGTTGGTGACTTGCTCCGTATGGCGCTGCAGATACCAGCAGGGGACGTATCCCGCATGTGGGAAAAGCGCATTGACGCAGGTTTGCGGTTCGGGCGGATGGAAGATGAACTGGGTCTTGCCGCTTTTTTGCGGTATTGCGTCATAGCTGGTGACGGTGATTTGTGCGAAGGGCTGGCGATTGGTGGCGACCCGGTAGCGGAACTGGGTGTAGTCGCCCGCATAGGCCAACGCCGTCACGCTCAGAACGGACGCGAGCCCGGCCAGAGTCAGTCGCTTCAGCCAATGTTTGATTCCTGTGGCCAACACTGAGGTCACTGGCGTGTCATTATAACGGCAGCCCCGAAAGCATCGCTGCACGACCGGCGCTTTCCGATAAGGATCGCTTCTCCTCCCCCCGATTTTTCGTATAAGCAGGTCTTCAAAGCCCACTCAACGAGTATTGTAAGCTCAACCTATTGCCCTCAAACCGAGCGTCGGCGGCAGGATTTATTGCGTCGCCGAAATGTACACCTTATGCGCCGATATCAGTTCCGCATTCGGGACCTCGGTCGTCACCTTGATTCGCTGCCACCCATTCTTTTTCTGAGGTTTGGCATTGAACGCCAGCCAGTACTGATGGTCCAGATGATGTTCCATGTCCTCGAGGTAAGGACTGAAGCTTACCGGAGGGCCATTAAAACCGATGTAATAGGATTCGCCGCCGGTTTCCTCGGCCACTCGCGAGAGATAAATCTGTCCCCAATAGTTTAGCCAGTAGCTGTGACCGAGGTGCCCCACTCCCGGGGTGTAGACGGCGAACACGACGATGCCCGCGCGCTGAGCATCATCGATGGCTGCGTCTAAATAGGGATCCAGCAAGTCGCCGCTCCCGTAGTAGCGATCTATTCCGTCGGAGGCCATGAACACCTCCCGCCGGGCTGTGGTCTGCGGCCAGCGTTTGACCAGATCACTGATAGAAAAATACGGGCTGGCATTCACGCCGCCAATACCCATGGGGAGCCGCAGAGCTTGCGCAGCCAGAGCATGGTCGCTGGTGGGGTTCTGCGCCACCTTGGCGGTGCCGTCCTGCATGTAGGCTACGCCGACCTTGGTGGATGCCGGCTGCGCGATGATGAACTTGCGAAGCTCGTCCAGTTGTGTACCAAGACTGGAGTTCGACCCATCGTCGAGCAGGATAAAGAGCTCGAGCGCCGCGTGATCTCCTTGGGCGGGAACCCAATCCGTGACTTGATCGCGATCATGGCCCTCGTAAACCATCACATCCTTGGGCCCTATATCCGGCACGCTCGAACCCTTTCGAGCTTCGACAGTGACCAGCAAGTGTGCCGGTGCCCCTTGCGCGCCTGCATCCTGCGCATACACGCCGCCGGTCACGCAGGCACACAAAGCAACCCCGACTAGTGTGCTGAGTAGACGATCAGATTTGTTCATACATTTTCCTCCAGAATGCCGGTGCATGTGCCCACGCACCGGCAGCCAGAATCTTTCTACTTATTCGATGCGGCAGCATCCACGTACGAACCTCATGTGTTGATGGGTTGCTCGGTGTGGCGTTGCAAATAGCTGCAGGGGACGTATTCGGCATGCGGGAGCGGCGTGCCGTCATACCCGCCGCCGGGCGGCGCTGATCCCGGAAGGGTCGATTCGGGCCCTCGTTGACAACTCCCCGCCTCGACAGGCAAACTACCACGTCTGCTGATTACGGGCTGCTGACAGCGCCTACGGGCAGGCAGTCCAGGCAATCCAGAGGATAGGAGCGGGATTTCGTCACATATTCATCGGCCATGGAGCAGACAGTCTCCTATACGCTCGATTCCACTTTGGAAACCGTGGACCATGCGGAGGAAAAAGCTACCCGCATTGCCACGGAATTGGGCTTTGGCGAAGACGAGGTGATGCAAATCTCGATGGCGGTGCGCGAGGGCGCGGTGAATGCCGTTCTGCACGGCAACGCCTATGCCCCGGACAAGAAGGTGATTCTGGCCTTTCAGCGCACTCCCGAGGATCTCGTCATCACGATCCGCGATCAGGGCAAAGGCATTGACTTGAACGGAATTCCGAATCCTCTGGCGCCGGAAAATCTGCTCAAGACTTCAGGACGCGGCATTTTTCTTATGCGGTCGTTCATGGACGTGGTGGAAATCCGCCCGTCTCAGTCAGGAACGGAAATTAAACTGATCAAACACGTCCACGGGCGATCCGCGGGCGTCAAGGAGGGGTCTCAGTGAGCATGAAACTTAGCACTCGGCAGGTGGATGGAGTCACCATTGTGGACTGCAGCGGCCGCATCACTCTCGGCGAAGGCAGCGTCATGATGCGCGACACCGTCCGCGACCTGCTCGCCAAGGGCAACAAGAAGATTATCTTGAACCTGGGCGACGTCAACTACATCGATAGCTCCGGCATTGGCGAACTGGTCAGCGCTTTTACCACCACCAAGAACCAGGGCGGCGAACTCAAACTGCTCAATCTCACCAAGAAGGTGCACGACCTGCTACAGATTACCAAGCTCTACACCGTTTTCGATGTGAAAGAAGACGAAACCGCCGCGGTCAAGGCCTTCAAGTAACTCCACTGCCATAGGGTCGCCGTGGTGCACAGAACCGGGGACTGGCTAGTCCAGTCCCTCAGAGTTCTCTCTTAGCTGTTTTCGTCTTGCGGAATGTCCATTCCGGGAAAACCAAGCTGAGAATTTCGCGATCCCGCGTTTCTTCCGACCCCGCCGCCGTAAGATTCCAATTGAAACTACTTTCGCCTCTCGAGGTGGCATTCGTGCCGCGCAATCGCCTGGGACATCCTGAATGGTCATATTCGAAATGGGCTCCGCTTGGCTTGATCGTCTGGTCGATGCTCTGGCTGGCGATACCCCTATTCGCCGCTTCCGACTGCCTTCCCATCCGTGACGCGAAACAACACATCGGAGAAACGAAGTGTGTGACGGGAAAGGTCTTGCGCGTGAAAGTTGGTGCCAGAGGCGTACATTTCGTCGACTTCTGCGAAGATCAAATGGCTTGCCCGTTCACCGTCGTAGTCTTTCCTCACGACTTGAAGGACGTAGGGGACGTGCGCCGCCTCGCCGGACAAATGATTGAAATTCGCGGTCCGGTAAAACTCTACGACGGCCGCGCCGAGATCATTCTGAACCGCGTCAGCCAGTTGACCGGTGGCTCAACCCTGATCCCTCCTTTGCCCAAGAACTACGACGTGGAGAAACAAGGCCACTACAGCGCCGGCCGATTGCATCCCCCGAAGAAGCCGGCGAAAACCTACTCCACGCCGAACACCACTACCACCTACGGGAATGAGGCGGACGTCGGCGGAGATCCGCCGCAGTGAAGTCCGATCCATCGACACGTAGGTAAAGGGCATAGGTGCATGGCGTGCTAACCGGTAGTTGTTCGGAACCCGCACCCACCGCCCCGGTGCACCGTGTCATTCGTAGGGCGTGTGAGGCGCCTTAGGGGGAAATGCGGCTGCTCTAAGGGGTTCTCCGTATTGCGGAGCGTTATTGGATTGTGCAAAATGCGCCTGAAGAGGCAGGGAAAGCGGAATGGAAAGGTTGTGCGCGCCAGAATCTCTACCAAACTGAGGGCGAATCTGCGGTGGCGCCGGGGGACGCTTGCGGCAGGTTGGTCCCGGAGGGTGAGGATTCACTTCGGGCACAGTACTCTGGTCGCCGTGTTCCCTGCTTCCTTTACCACCGCCGTAATATGGGGATAAGTCTCGAGCGGAAACCCTCAAACCATTCCCTTCCTCAATTCCTCCAGCGGATAGCGCGTCCCTCGCCAGATGATGCCGTCGTTCCATAACGCATGGCACATGGAGAGCAGCAAGGTATACACAAACAGCACTGTGCTGACGGGATGGAGCAGGAAGTAATACGCCGGCACCCCCGAGCGCCACGACATGCCCACATAAATTGAAAACATCGACGCCAGCGCAATCGCGTAAGGCAAGCGCTCCCAGCCGTGTGCCAGCCACACTCCGAGAAACGGCATCAGATTCAGGAAGGCCAGCCCGAATGCCGCAATCAGCGTGCGCCACCACTGGAAAGACAACACGGCAAAAAAGTTCTTCGTCAGATTCTCGACCACGCCTCGCGCGCCGCGCGCCCAGCGGATCGAGATCAGGTCTTCGCCGAAAACATTGCGCTGCGCGAAGCCCGCGTTCTTCACCACCTTGCCTAGCTTCATGTCGTCCAGCACTTCCATGCGCAGCGCTTCGTAGGTTCCCACCGCTTCATACGTGCTGCGGCGAATTAAGTTGAATGCGCCCACGCCCATGTGGTCTTTCGACTTCGGATCTGCGACCTTCCACGGCCGGTGCCCAAAAACGAACATGGTCTGGAAAAAAGCAATCATCATGAACTCGCCCGGACGTTTCATGATCATCTGCGGAAACACCACGACATGATCCGCATGCTCCGCTTCGGCATAGGCCAGAGCGCGCCGCAGCGAGTCCGGCTTGAACTGGACATCGGCGTCGGTAAACAGCAGCCAGTCGCCCTTCGCCTCATTCGTCGCTGTCCACATCGCATGCGTCTTGCCCAGCCATCCCGAGGGCAATTCGCGATGATGGATAACCCGCAGCCGGCCATGCTCGGCGGGGCGAGCCGCAACGCCCTCCATGATCTCGCCCGTGCAATCGGTGGAACGGTCGTTGACCGCGATCACTTCGTAGTTGTCGTAATCGAGTTCGAGCAGGCGAGTCAGAGATTGTTCGATGTCTTTCTCTTCATTTCTTGCCGGCACAATAATCGAAACCAGGGGATTGCCGGATGCGGCAACTGGATTGAGGTTCCATTCAGGCTTTGTGATGTTGGCGACGCTCGGCATGCCGATCGCAGCGTCGATGATGCGAGAGAACCAGGCCAGCGCGAGTATCGTCCCTGCAATCCAGTGAAAGTAATGCATCCCGCCTAGGTCTTCCCTGCCTCAAGAGCGGCGCCGCTCACCGCCGGCGCGAATTTCATCCCGTAAAACAGTATGACAGATGAAATCACCATGGCGATGACGGGCAGGACGAATGCTGCCTGCAGCGAGCGCCGGTCCGCAACCCATCCCATCAGGGTGGGCGAAGGCACGTCGCCCAGGATGTGGATGATGAAAATGTTCACCGCGAGCGCCGTGGCGCGAATGTGAGCGTCGACCGAGTTGATCACCGCTGCGTTCAACGGAGCGGTATTGAGCAGAAGAAAAAACGCCGCGAGAGCAATGGCCGGAATCATGGCACGGCCTTTGACGAACAGCGCAATAATCATCACCGGGACGCCGAGCGCCATGCTCGCCGCCGAGACCACATAATAAGAACTCTTCATGCGGCGTAACAGAAGGTCGCCGAGCCAGCCGCCGGCCAAAGCCGCGACAATTCCGTCTGCAACAATAATCAGGCCAAACGTTAGGTTAGCGGCCTCCAATGTGTAGTGGCGCTCGCTGTACAGGAACTGCGGCATCCACACCTGGATGCCGCCGAGAGAGAACGTCATAGCCGCCATCCCAAGCGTCGAGGTCAGGAATGCAGGATTGCGCACCAAATTGGCCCACAGATACTTAACGTAATTGACAATCAGCTTCCAGGTATAACTGAGTGTGGAACCCGTACGCGCAACAACCTGACGAGGAGCCTGCTTAAGCGAATCAAATTGCCCCCGCTCAGGCTCTTTAAGAAACATGACAGCGATCGCCAGCAGGAATCCAGGACCGGCCGCGATGTAGAACGGGAAACGCCAGCCGTAATGCGGAGCCAGATAGCCTCCCAGCAAATATCCCGCAGCCGATCCCACGGGAATCGCCAGATAGAACACACCTAGAATCCGGCCGCGCTTCTTTTCCGCAAAAAGATCGGCGACGAACGTTGGCGCGATCGTGACGAAGGTCGCTTCCCCGATCCCAACCAGCGTGTGGCGAATAAGCAACTCGGTGTAGTTATGGGTAAAGGCGGTCAGCAGCGTGAGCCCGCTCCAGAAGATCGCGCCCAGCACGATGATGAACTTGCGCGAATAGCGATCAGCCAGCGGACCAACGAAGGGCGCGGCCACCATGTAGAAGCCGAGGAATGCACTGGTGAGATAGCCAATCTGTGTCTTGGTAAGGTGGAATTCGTCCTGCACCAGCGGTTGCACTGCGAACAGCACGTTGCGATCCGCGTAGTTCAGCAGATTGAGCGCCGTCAGTACGATCAGCGCCGTGCGTGGTTGCAGTTTCGCGGAGGTCACGGTCGAGCGAATATAGCACGAGGCTGCGCCGCGACGGTCCGGTGCGGGGGATCCATTGACCGACGCGACATTTGTCGCTATAATAGACGACAAATGGTAAACGAATTGCGAGCAGTGGTGAAAGAACTCGGCGGCCGAACCGTTCTGGGACGTACCCTCAACAACCAGCGCGATCTTTGCGAAGCCATCCGGACCGGCTTCCCTCCCGCCGTGGTCGAACAGCTGATGCAGACTTCCGGTCTTACGCTCAAGGAGTTGGCCGGCGCCCTGGACCTCTCGCCGCGCAGCTTGCAGCGTAGGCGCCGCAGTGGTCGGCTGGCCCGTTTCGAATCCGATCGCCTCTACCGTCTGGCCCGGATCGTTGCCTTGGCCCAGCACAGTCTCGGCGATCGCCGCAGTGCCGCGCGCTGGCTGAAGCGCACCAATCGCGCGCTCGGCGGCGCCGCTCCCATCAGCGCTGTGGACACCGAATTGGGAGCTCGTGAGGTCGAAAACGTGCTGGGACGGATCGCCTATGGCGGCATCAGTTGAGGCGAATCAGTATGAGGCGTATCTCTTGAGGCCAATCCGTTGAGAAAAGTCTACCGCGTGCTGCGCAAGTTGTATGCGCGCACGCCGCTCGATGGTGAAGGTGCTTATCTTTACGGCGGGCGCTGGTCGAGTGTGGGAACTCGTCTCGCCTACACCTCCGAGCATCAATCCCTGGCCATGCTCGAGTATTTCGTTCATCTCGATCCCGACGACGCTCCGCCGGATCTGGTTCTGGTCACGGCTGAACTCCCCAGCGACCTTCCCGCCAAAGTTATCGCAGCCGATGATCTTCCATCTTCCTGGCGGAGTTCCCCGGCGCCCGCTGAACTTGCCCGCATCGGAGACGAATTTGCAGCCGAGGCCAAGCATTGCGTTCTGGTTGTGCCCTCAGCTCTGGCTCCGCATGAAAACAACTGGCTGCTGAATCCGCGCCATCACGACTTCCGCAGAGTGGTTGTGCGCGGAGTCGAGCCCCTAAGCTACGATCCTCGCATGTTTGCCCCGCAACGCCGCAAACCACGCAAGGGCTGAGGTTTTCATACTTATTTCTTTTTCCGCGGCCACCGAGCCACGACCGTCGTCGAGATTCCTCCGCGCGGCCGGAATTCTCCCTTCACCTCAGCCCACACCGGCTTCGCCCACCGCACCACATCTTCCAGCACTCGATTCACGATGTTCTCCTGAAAAATCCCCAGGTTGCGGTAGCAGTGCAGATATTCTTTGTACGATTTCAGTTCCAGGCAAAGTTTATCGGGCTGGTATCGCAGAGTGATCACGCCAAAATCAGGCAGGCCCGTCTTCGGACAAACCGAAGTAAACTCTGGATCGTCAATCACGATCTCATATCCCGGAAACTGATTCGGCCAGGTTTCAATCTCGGGAAACTTGGCATCCAACCCGGCGGCAGCGTGCTCGGGCGTATAGCGGCGCGGTTTAGGCATGGAAGCATTGTAGCGTTTGAAGGCACAGGCGACGCGTCTCTGGGCGGCGCCAAAGCGGAAAGCCAATCCTGACCGCTCCCGCATCCACCCCTCTCTGCCAGCATCTAACCATGCAACGGCTTGGGCCAGACGACATTCTTTCGCGGCGGTCCGAGTGGTAAATTAGTGCTTGCAGTAGTCCTCGCCGCAGCCTAAAAGATAACGAGTTGGCAGGAACCAACCACAATTCGAACGGACGTCCTGCGAGCAAACGCCGTACCTGGCTGAGTCTCGGAGCCATCGCCGTTGCGCTTGCTGTCATCCCGGTCTTCACGCGCCCCGGGCCTTTGCGGGTTCGCACCACCACCGTCGGGCGTGGGCCAATCCGCAGCCTGATTTCCACCAACGGCAAAGTCGAGCCCATTCGCAACTTCGAGGCGCACTCCCCGGCGGCCACCACCGTAAAACATCTGTTCGTAAAGGAAGGCGACCACGTTCGCCAGGGTCAACTGCTGTTGCAGCTCGATGACGCCGACCTGCGGAGCCAGGCCGCCCGCGCCCGGGCCGGGATCAAAGCCGCTCAGGCTGACGAGGCCGACGTCGATACCGGCGGTACGCGCGAAGAAATGCTCACTCTCGATGCCCAACTGGTCAAAGCACGCAGCGCGCGTGACGCCGCCCAGCGCAATCTGGACGCTCTTCACCGCCTTCAGCAGCAGGGCGCCGCTTCCGCCGGTGAGGTTAAGCAGGCCGAAGACGCGCTGCAGCGTGCGCAGGCCGACACCACTCTGCTCGAGCAGAAAAAGAAAGACCGCTACTCCCGGCCCGAGGTCGCCAAGGTTCAGGCGCTCGGAGTGGAAGCCGAGGCCCTCTACGGCGCCGCCGAAGATGCCCTCCGCAAATCGAGCGTGCGCGCTCCCTTCGACGGCATAGTTTACGCACTGCCCATCAAGCAAGGCGCCTACGTGCAAACCGGTGATCTACTGTTGCAGGAAGGCGATCTTTCGCACATGCTGGTGCGCGCCTTCGTCGACGAACCCGATATCGGCCGCCTGGCCCCGGGAGAGAAAATCGAAGTCACCTGGGACGCTCTGCCCGGACGCATCTGGAACGGCGTTGTCGGCACCGTTCCTTCCACCGTGAAACTTCACGGCGCCCGCAACGTAGGCGAAGTCACCTGCACACTCGATAACCACGATCTCCGCCTGTTGCCAAACGTCAATGTCGGAGTCACCGTCATCACCGCCGAGCACAGCGCCGTGCTTACGCTGCTGCGCGAGGCCGTGCGCATGGATGACACCAAACCTTACGTTTACCAGGTCGTCGACGGCCAACTGAAGCGGCGCGAAGTCGAAGTCTCCCTCCAGAACCTTACCCAGGTCGAGATCACCGCCGGCCTTCCCGAGAGTTCCGTAGTCGCCCTCTCCTCGGCCGATGCCAACAAACCTTTGGTCGACGGCGCCCGCGTAAAAGTGGTCCCCTAGCCCATGCCGTGGATTGATAACGATTGTCATCCTGACGACCCGTGTCATTCTGAAGACCTTTGTCATGCTGACGAAGACTTTTGTCATTCCGAATCGGGCGACAAGCCCGGTGAGGCTTGCCCTGAGCGGCGCCGAAGGGAACCTGCTTTTAGAAGAGCGCCCGAGACTCGCCTCCTAGTCGTGCTCTTGTCGTTCCTAAGTCTCATTCCCCTCCCTCTCGCCGCCCAGAACCCAGAAGCCCTTCTCGCCACTGGTCGCGTCGATCAAGCTATCCAAACCCTCGAGCAGCAACTCCGAAGCGCTCCCACCGCGGACGCCTACAACCTGCTCTGCCGGGCCCATTTCGAACTCGACGACTGGGACGCCGGCATCTCCGCCTGCGAAAAGGCCGTCGCCTTGGCCCCCGACAACGGCCTCTATCACCTCTGGCTGGGCCGCATCTACGGCGAGAAGGCCGATCACTCCAGCTTTCTCACTGCCATGGGGCTGGCCGGGAAGGTTCGCTCCGAGTTCGAACGGGCTGTTCAGTTCTCTCCCCGCAGTTGGGAGGCCCGCACCGACCTCGCGGAGTTTTATGTGGAAGCTCCCGGAATCGTCGGCGGCGGCAAAGACAAGGCCCGCGCCCAGGCCGAACTGCTCGTCCCGCTCAATCCGTCCATGGCGCACTGGGTCAGGGGACGCATCGCCGAGAAAGAGAAAGACCCGGCCGTGGCGGAGCAGGAATTCCGCGCCGCCGTCACCGCCAGTCAAGGTGGCGCTCGCGCCTGGCTCAATCTTGCCGGTTTCTATCGCCACGCCAACCGCTTCGACGAGATGAAGCAGGCCCTCCACAGCATGGAGTCCAGCCGCCTCGATCATCCCGGGGCATTTGTCGATGGCGCCAGCATGTTATTTCGTGCCGGCCGTGATTATCCGATAGCTATCCAGCTCCTGCGCAGTTATCTCGCCTTTTCCAACACCGTTGAGGAAGCCCCGGTCTTCAAAGCCCACTATCTACTCGGCGAATTGCTCGAGAAACAAGGCGACCATCCCGCCGCCGCCGAAGAGTATCGCGCGGCGCTCTCCATCGCCCACAGCTTCCGCCCGGCCCAGGATGCCCTGAAGCGCGTAACTCGATAGCTGGGTAGTGCGGCAATTTTAAAATCTACGGCGCCGAACTCCTGTGGCGTCATCCCGAAGTCCCGCGTTTTCTCCAGCGGGACGAGAGCCTGCCCTGAGCCAAGCCAAAGGGGACTCCGGTGCGCACACTGCCCCCCGAAGCTAGTTCCCATCGGAACTCTCAACGCTGGTGCGCACATGCAATTTCGACGCTAGGATTTGTTAGTGCTTCCGGGAGTGATCATCCCCGAAAGGTTGCCGATACTATTGCGGAGTTTGCTCAAAGTCTGGGATGCCAGATTGCCGAGCGGATTTCCTTTCTCTTCGGCATCGCTGAATCCCGCTTTTTCCATTTGCTTGGCGGCCGCGCTAAATCGTTTCGAACTTACCTGGTCCATATCGATGAACCGGAATGCTTGCGCCAGCGGCATCCCATCCGCTCCGCAATGCATGAATTCGATTTGCGCCGTCACTTTGCCGAACACCGTGCCTAAATCCATTTCCCCCATCGTTCCCTCGGGAATAGGACCGCTGGTAAGAACGGCGGAACCTCCTGTGAGCGACAGCCGCCGGATTACTCCAACATGTTTCTTGGCATCCACGGTGAACAACGCCCGCTCATTATTAGGCACACGAATGCGCGGCGGGCGATTATGCCGGTTGGGTTTCTCGGACTTCTTGGCCATTACAACCAGCATTACAACTGGACCGAGGTCGGTCAATGTTACTTAAGTTCCTGAGAGTAATCTTTCCATCCGGAACCGCCCTTGCAGGCCTCCCGCCTCGCAGGCACAAAGATCGCCAAATGAGAAACTGCAACTCCATGGTCTACCCTCCAGATAACCTGCAATCCGGAGCGAGGTGAATGCCCGGCCCTTAATGCTGGACGTCTTTCCCGCCCGACAAACTGTTTTGACGTTCCAGAAGTATCCGAAAGGCGAGTGCGTGCGTGATGAGCAATAGTGGCACAATCAAAGTCGGGATGAAGTAAGTCGCTCCCAACTGCCCCGCTAGAAGTCCGGCGTGCTTGGCCTGATAGAAGGCGTTCAGCAGATCGGCCGAACCCCAAACATTGAAGATCCATGCCATGACAACGCCAGCCGCGCGTGGCAGCAATAGCAGCGCGAACAACGCGAGGGTGGCTGCAATAACGTCTCCATAGGCCGCGGAATGCGCGAAGGAAGACGGCAAGTCGGGCGACACCACGCCGGGGACCAGGAAAGCCAGCCCCATGAAGCGAAAGCTGTGCAGGCTGAGCAGAGGCCGCAACGCCTCCGCCTGTTGCCGAGGGCGGAGTTTTGGCCAGATGTATCGCGCGGTGACGCTCCCCCACGCAATGAGACTGAATGCGATGCTGACAAAAAAGCAGAGTTGCGAGACCATATGTGCCTCCTTATCGGGATTCCAGCCATCAACCAGTGGCGGCCCTAGTTGCCAGATAGGATTATGCGCATCATCCTATAGATTCAACTTTTTCTTCGGCCAAGTATGGGAGAAGTTGCAACGTGAGATGATGGCCAGCATCTTATAATGAGCTATGCGTTACCGGCCCGGGCATAAAGTCGAGATCCATCAGAAGATTGTCAAAGATGCCTCGCGGCGCGTTCGCGCCAAAGGCTTGACCGGCGCCGCGGTTTCGGCCGTTATGCGGGATGCGGGCCTGACCCACGGAGGCTTTTACAAGCATTTCGGGAGCAAGGACAAACTGCTCGTGGAATCGCTCGGTGAGGCTTTCCGGGAGATCACCAGCACACTGCTTCATGTCGCTCGACAGTCGCCCCCTGGTGCTGCGTGGAAGGCGATCGTCAAAACCTACCTGAACCCGGAACACTGCGAACATCCTGAGCACGGGTGCCCCATGGCTGCGCTGGCACCCGAATTGACCCGGGCAAATAAGGGAATGAAGCGGCAGTTTGTTGCGGAGTTGGCCAACTACAAAAGCCAGATGCTGCCATTCATGCCGGGACGGCGAACCGTGGATAAAGAACGTGCTTTCTTCGCGATTTTTTCAACCATGATCGGAGCAGTCGAAATCGCTCGCATGCTGCCGGACCCTGCCATGCGGGAAAAAGTGCTGGCCAGCACCAGAGAGTTTCTCCTGCGCAGCTACGGACGTCCTCAATCATGAGACCCATGGAGGAAGGAACGTAGCCGGCACGTGATGCGGATTCCCCGAAACCTCCATGCTATTCGGAAATACTCCGGTTTCCGCGGCCAAATTGGTCCCTCAAAAGTCGGCACAGCGGAGGCGATCCGCACCAGTAATCACGGATCCACGGACCGACGACTGACTCACCCTTATCATTTCTCTCGCAGCAGATTGTCCGTAGAATCTTCCCATGCACGACAATACCGTGGAAGAGCAGCACTTAAGCAGCTTGCCCCGGGCGGAGTTGAATGGGCCGCGTAAGGCGGCAAAATTGGCACGGGCTTCAGCCCCCGTGTTCATTAAGGCGGAGAGCAATGACAATCCAATCATGCAGTAGCGCGAGCATTCATAAACTCCTACTGGCGGTACTCGTCCTCTTGCCCGCTTCCCTGCTGGCCGAGCCGGTCACGCTTCAGCAGGCCGTCGAGCTCGCGCTGAAGCACGCCACCGGCATAAGCATCGCTGCCGAAGACCAACAACACGCTTCCGCCAGCTACCGCGAACTCCGCAATAGCTACATTCCCCAGCTGAATGCGGGAGCTGGAATCGGCTGGTCCGACGGCTTTCCCCTCAGCCTCGAAGGCTCCGCCCCTTCGCTCTTCAACGTAAACGCGCAATCGGCCCTTATCAATCCCGCCTTGAAGGATTTCATTCGCGCCACGCAATCGGACATTGTGGTCAGCACCCTGCAAACCAAAGACCAGCGCAATCAAGTGATTCAGGACACCGTACTGAGCTACGCCGAATTAGCGAAATGGGAACAGCGTTTGAGCCACCTGCGCGAAACCATGGCAGCCGCGGAACAAACGGAAACAGCCGTCGCGCAGCGCGTAAAGGAGGGTGTCGACAGCGAAATCGATGGCAGCAAAGCCCGCTTGTCCGTGGCCCGCCTCCGACTGCGTTTGGCAGAAGCCAGCGGCGCAGCAGACGTTCTCCGCGAGCACCTTTCCAAGCTCACCGGACTGCCAACTGCCTCCGTCGAAATCGACCCGGATTCCGTGCCGTCCCTTCCCACGCCAAAGGTTGAAGAGGATTCCTTGTCCAAGGCCGCGGAAGGGAGCCCAGTAGTTCAGGCCGCCGTCGAACATGCGCGCGCGCAATACTTGCGCGCCAAGGCGGAACACAAGTCGTTATGGCCCAGCGTAGATTTTGCCGCCCAATATGCATTGCTCGCCGACTTCAACAATTACGAGGAGGTCTACAAGAAGACCCAGCCCAACAACGCTACCGTGGGCGTGTCCATCCACTTCCCCTTCCTCAACTATGCCCAGCACGAGCGTGTGAAACAGGCCGAGTCGGAAGCGCGCAAAGCCACAACGCAAGCCGAAGCCGCACGCAACAAAGTATCTGAAGAAACCCTGCGCCTGCAACGCTCTGTCACCCAGATGCAGGCCGCCCGCGACGTGGCCGAACTGGAGTACGAGATCTCCCAGAAAGATATCGAAGCCACTCGCACTCGCATGGATTCCGGCACCGCCAACCTCCATGACCTGGATAACGCCCAGGCTCAAGCCAGCGAGCGCCTGATCACTCTACAAGACGTCACTTTCGAACTGGAACGCAGTCAGGTCGCGCTGATGCGCGCCAACGGAGATCTGGAACGCTGGGCGCTCGGCGCCAAATAGTCAGCCGATGCCTCTTTTCGTCCATTCACTGCATCAAACCCCTTGTTCGACGACGAACCTGCATAAACACTGGTTTTTCAATACATAAGCCGCCTTCGGATGGTAAAATTAAGGCTCACCCAATATGCCTCTTAAAACCTTATTTCTGAATCCGCCTTCTTTTGAAAACTTCGACGGCGGCGCCGGCTCCCGTTGGCCCGCCACCCGCGAGATCGAGTCATACTGGTATCCGGTGTGGCTGGCTTATCCGGCTGGGATGCTGGAGGGGGCTCGTTTGCTGGATGCGCCTCCGCACTATATTTCGGCTGAGCAGACTATTGAGATTGCCAAGGACTACGAGTTTCTTGTTCTGTTCACCTCGACTCCTGGCTTCCCTGGCGACATTGGGCTGGCGCGCGCCATTAAGGCTGGCAATCCAAAGATCAAGATTGCATTCGTTGGACCGCACGTGAGCGTGCTGCCGGAGAAGTCGCTGCGCGATTGTCCGGCGATCGATTTTGTGGCTCGTAAAGAGTTCGATTACGCCGTGGTCGACTACGCCAAGGGCAAGCCGCTGGAAGACATTCCCGGCATTTCCTTCCTTAAGAACGGCGAGGTTGTGCACAATCCTGATGCGCCGCAGATTCAGGATCTGGATGCGCTTCCGCACGTCACCGATGTTTACAAGCGCGATCTCGACGTGTCGCGTTACAACGTGCCGTTCTTGCTGAACCCCTACGTTTCTCTTTACACCACGCGCGGCTGTCCGGCGCAATGCACATTCTGCCTGTGGCCGCAGACTTTGAGCGGACATCCCTGGCGCAAGCGCTCCACCGACGACGTGGCCGCCGAAATGGCAAAGGTCAAGCAATACTGGCCGGAAGTGAAGGAATTCTTTTTCGACGACGATACCTTCAACATCCAGAAGGCGCGGACCATCGAGCTTTGCGCGAAGCTGAAGCCGCTGGGCCTGACGTGGTCCTGCACTTCGCGCGTGACTACCGATTACGAAACGCTGAAGGCGATGAAGGAAGCTGGTTGCCGGCTGCTGATCGTGGGTTATGAATCGGGCGATCAGCAGATTCTGAAGAACATCAAGAAAGGCGCAACCGTTGAGCGCGCGCGCCAGTTCACCAAGGACTGTCACAAGCTGGGACTGGTCATCCACGGCGATTTCATCATGGGGCTGCCGGGCGAGACTCACGAGACCATCAACACCACCATTGCCTTCGCCAAAGAGCTGGACGTTGAAACCATTCAGGTTTCTGTGGCTCACGCCTATCCTGGCACCGAACTTTACGACTACGCAGTAAAGAACGGATTCATGGTCGGCGACAACAAGATGGTAGACGAAGGCGGCCACCAGTTGGCGCACATTCAGTATCCCGGACTGCCGGCGGATGAGATTCTTTCCGCCGTGCATCGCTTTTACGATGAGTATTATTTCCGGCCGAAGGCGGTGTTCCGCATCCTGAGGAAGGCGGCTTTTGACAGCAACGACCGTAAGCGTCTTTACAAGGAAGCCAAGACCTTCCTGAAGCTGCGCTCGGCCCGCAACAAACTGGTCAAGCAGCACGGCGAAGAAGCTGCTGCCGAACTCGCCAAGGCATAGAGCGACTGATGATGTGCGCCAAACGCGCGAGTTAGCACTCTCGTAAAGAACGCGAGAGCGTTCGCGCGGCGCGCCCAGATCCTTCGCCAAGCAAAGAACGCTTGTCTCAGGATGACAAGCAAGAATTACTACCGTCTAAACCTCCAGTGACCTTTCGCAAGTATCTTGTGCTGGCCGGAGTTACGGTCTTTGCCGCCGCCGGGGACTCCATGCTCTCGCACGGGATGAAGCAGACCGGCAACATTTCCCTCAACCACCTTCAAGGCGTGATCTTTGCCGTGCTCAATCCCTGGGTGGCGATCGGAATTCTTCTTCTGCTTGCGTTTTTTGCCACCTACATGACCGCGCTTTCCTGGGCCGATCTCACTTACGTTCTGCCGGCAACGTCGCTCGGGTATGTGCTGCTCGCCCTGGTTGCCAGATTTGTGCTGCATGAACACGTCAGCCCGCTGCGCTGGCTGGGGATTGCTTTGATCACCGGAGGCGTGGGATTTATTGCTGGGGGGCCGGAGCTAACGAAGCATGGGCAACGCGAACCCGATGCGGTGGAAGCACCTCAGGTTATAGGCACAGCGGTTTCACGCGGGGCGGGGTCATGAAGAGATTTCTTTCGCGCCTCCGGCGCTTTATCACGGCTGACCCGTTCCCCAGGGCTTGCGCCCTGGGCTGCATTCTTTCGCCGCTTCGCGGCTATGGTGCGGTGGCGAATATCTCACAACAGCACAGCGCGTCAGGATCTTCGCTTCACGTTTCCCTTCTTTACACGTGGAGCGCGATCCTTGCGATCGTCTTCGCCTCCGTCGTCGGCGACGTGTTACTCGCCCGCGCCATGAAACAGGTCGGAGACGTCGGCGCGCTATGGCGGCGCGCCGGACTCGGTGTCGTAATCGGACGGACGCTGGGGAATCCCAACTTTCTTTTTGGCGTCACCGCGATGGCCGTGGCCTTCTTCAGCTTGCTGTTCGCGCTCTCCTGGGGAGATGTGAGCCTGGTTGCTCCCGCCGCCGCTTCCCTCACCTTCATCGGCAATGCTGTTGCGGCGAAAATCTTTCTGCATGAAAAAGTCGATCGCCGGCGGTGGATTGCGGCTGGCCTAGTGGCTGCGGGCGTGGCGCTGCTGGCAGGCTGAAGAATCCCCTTCTTTCTGTCATTCCGAATCGGGGCGAAGGCCCTTCGGCTCCGCTCAGGGCAGGCATGCTTTCCTCGTTCGGATAAAATTCGGGGGCTTGGCACGGGCGACTTCTTCGCAGGGAACGCGAAAGGATTATGCACCCGACCGGGTCTCAATGAGTGAAATCGCCTGATTGCGACAATCTCTGAGAGAACGAGGCGTCGCGGCATAGAATGAAACAGCCTGGAGAATAGATGAAGGTCGAGATCGTGCACTGCCCGACATGACAGAGCAACAAGGCCAAGGTCGCGAGTCTCGTGACCCTTATCAAAAAGCGCCTCGACATTGAAGTCGTCATTACGCCTGGAAAGACCGGCCAGTTCGAGGTCATCGCTGACGGCGAGAAGATCGCGGAGCGCGGCGGGAACTGGATCACGCGGAGCTTTGGCGCCGGCTATCCCGATCTCAATGGCCTGGTCGAGCAGCTGCAGCGCCGTTCGACTGAGGCTGCGCGGTAGGCAAAAGCTCATCCAGACGATTTCTGTCGGCCACATCAATGAGCGTAAACGCCTGTTTACAGCAATTGACCCGTGAAAGCGAACCGGACTCTCTTTCCGAATGAAGCCCCCCCAGAGGGCTGGGTCTTTCGTTCTTCCGTGCTGTGACTTCTTATGCAAAATCCTGCATCTTGACGGCCTCGACGGGCGGGGCTAGGTTTTTCTGTGGCGCCTCATCCCTGCTCGTCGCGGAGGTAGCTCTGGCAAGACGGTCTCGACGGCACGCTTGAGACAGAAGAAGAGAAAAACAAGGAGGAATCCAATGTTCACTCTTAGTTGCTGGAAGAATATCGGCGTTTGCCTTCTGTTGCTCGCGATTTCTTCGTCCGCACAGACTTTTACCACGTTGCACACGTTCGACGTTACGGACGGCGCTTTTCCTTTCGGAACGCTGGTGCAGGGCCTGGATGGAAACTTCTATGGCACGACGGCGCAGGGCAATGGGCGCAACCAATGTGCCCTCGGCTGCGGCACCGTCTTCAAAATCACACCCGAGGGCACGCTGACGACGCTGCACAACTTCGATAAGACAGACGGGGCCTACCCGGTCGCGGGATTGGTGCTCGGTACGGATGGGAACTTCTACGGGAGCACTTTCGGTGACGATAGCCCACAGTCTACCAGCGAGCCCTTGCCTAGCTTCATCTTCCAGATTACTCCTGACGGCACACTGACGAACTTGCCCCAGACCGCCCACGTGGCTTCGCCGTCTGCCCTGATGCAAAATGTGATGAACGGCACCTTTTACGGCACCGCGGGACGTTTTGTCTTTTCCGCAACTGCGGACGGCGAGAGCTTTATTCACACTTTTTGCGGACAGCCTTCCTGCGGGGGTACTGCGCACGGGTATAACCTGCTTGCGCCGCTGATTCAGGGCACGGACCTGTTTATGTACGGGACTACGGAAGCTGGGGGTGAGGCGAGTATCGGGTCTCCTGGCGGTACGGTCTTCAAAATCGGTACTGGCGGAGTAGTAACCACGGTGCACACTTTTCAAGATTCGGAAGGTGTGGGTCCCGTGGGTGCATTGGCAGAAGGCAGCGATGGGAACTTTTATGGAACTACCTCAGGCGGCGGCGAGGACGGCGGCGGCACTGTTTTCGAAATGTCCCCTTCCGGCGAGGTAACTACGCTGTGCCAATTCGCTTCATCCACCGACAGCTTTCACCCCGTGGCGGGCGTGATTCAAGGCACCGACGGCAACTTTTACGGGACAACCGAGTTCGGTGGGGCGTTTGTTTCCTCGGGTAATACGTCGGGCTATGGCACGGTTTTTCAGGTTACTGCAGCCGGTACATTGACCACGCTCCACAGCTTTGACGTGACCGATGGCGTGTATCCGCAAGCTGGGCTGGTGCAAGGCACCGACGGAAATCTCTACGGCGTGACGACCGGTACCGACGCCACGCATGCCTGGGGCACGGTCTTCAAGATATCGATGGGACTTGCGCCGTTCGTGAAGACGGTGCCGGTGGCCGCATATCCCGGAAAGCAGATCTTTATCCTCGGCACCAATCTGACGGGCGCAACCTCGGTCACGTTCGGTGGCACCTCGGCGGCATTCACTGTGGTCTCGGCGACCGAAATCACAGCCACGGTTCCGAAGGGCGCAGCCGCGGGCACGGTTCAGGTCGTAACGCCCAGTGGCACGCTGTCGAGCAACGTGCCATTTCGCGTGTTCTGACTCTGCAACGTTTGCGGCTGGGCTTGTGGCAGCGGGCGTAGCGCTGCTGGCTGGGTAAACTCCTGGCCCGGCGAGGGTGCGCCCGGCCAGCCCTCAATGAGTGAAAACGCCTCGTTACAACGGTGAGCGCTTTCTTGCTATCGCTTTGTATCACACTTGGATTAGCATGGCGTGTTTTCGCGGCACCAAAGCCGATCGTACGAAAACTTTATGTCCAGATCCACTCTACATTTTCTTGTAGCGCTCGCGATCACTTTGGCGGTGCTGTTTCTGTTTCTGAGTCCGATGTTCGCTGGTTTTGGTGGAATTCTATTCCTGATTGGCTGGACCTACACGCGTAACCACAATCTCTATTTCTATCTGACGTTGATGGTTTGTTTCGCCGCCTTCGTCTTTGGGGTGCGAACTGGATACGCGTGGGTTGGGCTCATTGGCATAGTCGTTCTGTTCAATCTCTCGAAGGTTCTGCGCGTGTACGGAAACGCCACGCCCGCCGAATTGCCCCAAGCTGAAACAGATCGCCGTGGTTTCCGTGACATGTTCTTCATAACAATGTGCGGCAACGTTGATGATCTGCGGACTGATTGCGAGATTTCAGATGATTCCGGAGAAACCATAGCGGTTGTATGCGAGGCGCATGACGGATGGCATGTCAGCGTTCTAAGAAGTCTTAGGGCCGAGGAAGCCGATAAGTTCGACGCCAGCGTCGTGGCAGCAAAGCAACGCCTTTCCCATTACATAAACCGGCTCGGGGCAACCCAACGGAGGGGTCGACAGCCGGTGAACTGAGTCTTTGGCTAATGGTAAAGGATGATGGTACTGTCCTAGGAATCAAGCGAAACGAACCCGAATCAGACCATCGGTTGACGTAATCTCGCCGTTGCACTCATCGAGCGCCGCACATTTTGCGAAGGATGGGAACCCCGAATGAATCCGTAATGGCTTTGTGCGGAGCGGACGAAACTTCTGCAGGCAGCATCGCTTCCCGCTCTTGCAAACAACGCAAGGACGGGGCACCCTCGATCGTGATGCATGAGCAAAACCCAGACGGGCGATGGAAGCAGTTCCGCGGGAGATCCTTCGCTCCGCCTGAAGAACGGCTGCGCTCAGGATGACGCCGTTACGGACTGTTGCATCCTTCGTTCTTTTTTAAAAACCTGTCAAGACCCTAAAGTGGATGGTTTCTGCGTAAGGCATTCATTCGGAGGGGAATATAAACTTGCCGAAGGTGACACAATTACCCCCTTCAACTTGATATTCTAATAATAGAGGGCAAAAACCGACGGCGCAGGCCTTCCGGCTGGCGCCTCTTATTTTTCTTGTCAAGACCCTAAAGTTGATATTTTCTTCGTAAGTGATTCATTCGGATTGGAATATAAAGTTGCCGAAGGTGGCGGGTTCACCCCCTTTGGTTTGATATTCTGATAATAGAGGGTAAGAAAAAGTGGCGCAGGGCTTCGGCCTTGCGCCATTTTTGTTGGTGGGGACGCGGGGGTGGTGACGGCCGACGTCCCTCAGGGGCTGAAGCCCGACTTATCCTGGGGGTCTTTATCGCAGCGCTGGAAGCGCTGCGCCACCCAAAATCGAAGCGGAGATGGTGCTGACGACACCAGGGTCCCTCACTTCATTCGGGATGACAAGCGGGCGTTAAGGAGATGAGTTGTATGGGCGGGAATCGGAAGAAGCGGGATCAGGGACGGAACAACAGCCAGCATATCGGAGAGATGGCGGAGATGCAGTTCATGCTGGATGCGGCGCGGCGGAGGTTTGGAGTGTCGAGGCCGTTTGGCAATAACGAGCGCTATGACGTGATTCTGGATGCGCCGCGGCGGTTGTGGAGGGTGCAGGTGAAGGCGAGCGGGGCGTCGCATCATCGGGGATTCGCGGTGCGGGCTTGCTGGAGGACTACGAGGAAGCATATGCCTTATACGTCGAGGCAGATCGATTTTCTGGCGGTGGTGGTGCAGGGCCGACGCATGCGGGGACGGAGGATCTGGTATTTGATTCCGGTGCGGGCGCTGGGAGGGCGGTTGACAATCAATCTTTATCCGTTTGGGTGCAGGAAGGATGGCGAGGAGCGGTTTGAGAAATATCGCGAGGCCTGGAAGTTGTTGGGGGAGCCGGATTCGCGCGGATGAATGTCACTGGCGGCCGGGTTCTCCACAAAGACTTGGCTTTACAAAACTTTGCTTTCGCCTGCGCTCCTGGTGGCGACTCGCTGCATCCTCCGGTTGGGGCTGCGCATCTGTAGTAGGAACAAGGTCAGTTTCTGAACTGATCGTCTCGTAACTTAAACAATGGTAAATCTATTTCCAAGAATTCTATTTTGAGGAGACTTGCTCAATGAAACTTCGAAACTACGTGGCATTTTTTTCGATTCTCGCAGTGCTGGCCCCGCTCAGCGCGTTCGCACGAGAGAAGAATCAGCATTCAATAGAAATCCTGAATGCTGTGCAGGTCGGGGGAAAGCAACTCGAACCCGGGAGTTACAAAGTGGAATGGCAAGGAGCCGGCCCGGAAGTACAAGTGACCTTCCTCCACAATGGGAAGGCGGTGGCGACGGTGCCGGGAACTTTGAAGACGAACGACAGCCAGATAACGGCAGATGCTGTCCAAACTGACTCGGCGAATAATACGCTGAACGAGATCGATTTCCGCCGCGATAAGGAAGCCTTGGTGTTTCAGAGCGGGATGTAAGTCCCTTCATGCTGGCTGCCTCATTCTTCGCGCCGCTCCGGCGAAGAGTGAGGCTTTTTTTTCTGGAGATACCCGACAGGATTTTGTGTTGGGCGGCAGCTCACTTTCCGAACAGGCGCATTAGTCCGGCGGCGGGCAGATCAGGAACCATGAAGGAGGAATGCTCTACTGCGGCGGAGCGGGCCAGCGCTTCCGCAGCCAAATATCCGCTGCGGACCGCACCTTCCATGGTGGCGGGCCACCCGGATGCGGTCCAGTCTCCGGCGAGGAAAACTCGGGGCCACGCGGTCGATTGGCGGGGACGGTAGGCGTCAATGCCAGGGCGGGGCGAGTAGGTCGCGTGAACTTCTTTGATCACCGTGGACTTGACCAGATTCGCCGCGCGGGCCTGCGGGAAAAACTCGCGAACTTCTTTCAGAGCGAGGTCGACGATCTCGGCGCGCGACTTGTCGATGAGGCTTTTCGAGGCGCTGACTACGAGCTCGATGTAGCTGCCCTCAGGGGCTGAAACCCCGTTCTTAATCCCAGTGTTACCGGCACCCTTCGGCGCGCTTGGCCTGCTCAGGGCTGGCTCAGAGCTGAAGTCGCGCCCTTCCCGGACTTTATTATCTTTCCGTTCTTCGCTCTGCGCGCGGGTGGACTCCAGGAGCCGCGACTTATGGAACATCCATTGCACAGTCCGGTCGAGGAGGACGGCGTGGTCGAGGTCGGTGATCTGGCGATCGAACCAGAGATGGATGCCGGTGATGGGAGAGGATTCGAAGTGGGTGATCTGGTCGCGGAGGGGGGCCGCTTGCGGGCTTTGAGGCAGGACGCGCTCGAGGGCGTCGAACGGAAGAGCGAGGACCAGGTAGTCGAATTTGATTTCGCTTTTATCGCTCAACTGGATCCGCACTTGCGACGAGTCGGGAGAAAACGATTCGAGTGACGTGCGGAAGCGGATTTCGCCGCCGCGGGCGCGAATGTAATCTCCGGCGTGGTTGTAGAGATCGGTCAGGGGAATGCTGGGCACGCCCATGTGGCGAGCGGCGGGGGACTTCATGGACTCGCGCACGACTTGGGCTGCGGCGGAAATTGAAATCAGGTTGAGATCTTCGCTGAGAGCGCTGACCAGGATTGGTTTCCAGAAGCGTTCAATTGCGTTTTGAGTTTGGCCTTGCTGGTTACACCAGTCGAGAAACGAGCGGCCGGTGTCTGGTTGCGCGGTCAGGGTTAGGCTGGCGATGGCGCGCGAAATCGTCAGCTTGTCTTTGGCCGACAGAAATGGAAAACGCAGGAACGATGGTGCGGTGTGGAGCGGCGCGGGCAGCGCTGAAGCGTGCATCACGCTGGTGCGGCCTCCGGGTTCGATGAAAGTCATTTCATCGAACCAGCGGATTTTGTCTTCGACGCCGATGCGGCGGTAAAACTCGACCAGGTTGGTGCAGACGCGGAAAAGGACGTGCTGGCAGTTGTCGACGACCTCGCCGGTGCCGGGATGCTCGTAGGAGGAAGCGCGTCCGCCGAGATAGGGGCGCCGTTCGAAGAGAGTGACGCGGAAGCCGGAGTCGGCGAGGGCGCACGCGGCGGCTAGACCGGCCAGGCCTCCGCCGGCGACGGCTACGGTGGGTTGGGTGGGGGTTGAGGTCATGCGGTTTCTTTTAGCAGCTTCGCGGCAAGATCCTCGGCATCGTGAGAATCCCTCGCATCGCCGGAAGCGCCGCAGGCATGCACGGGGTCCTTCGCTTCGCTCAGGATGACAAACCCGTTTGTGGGCATCAGGTGAGCCGTTGCAGAAAGCCTTTCGCTAGAACGCGCAGTTTTTCGCTGACCGTGAGGCTTACCTTGCCGTTGAAGACGTCGTACTGGCGCTCGGCGATTTTCTCGAGCAGCTTGCGGTAAATGTTAACCAGCACCCAGAGTGCGGGCTGGCTGTCTTCGGAAATGTAGGGAATCAGTTGCTCGCCGGCCTGGTAGAGCTGCAGGGCACGGTCGGCTTCGAGCGCGAGCAACGGGCGGAAGCGGGCGGCGTCGGGGGTGGAGAGCAGTGCTGTGGCGGAGAGGCCGAACCTAGCTAGATCTTCTTCCGGCAAATACACGCGGCCCATGGCGGCGTCTTCTTTAACGTCGCGAATAATGTTGGTGAGTTGGAAGGCCAAGCCGCACTGCTCGGCGAGGGGCTCGGCGGCGGGATCGCGATATCCGAAGACGTGGATGCAGACCAGGCCCACGACCGACGCCACCCGGTAGCAATACAGTTTGAGATCGTCGAAGGTTTGATACTGGATGGTCAGGCCTGGAACCGCAGCATTCGCAGCCGGCGCGGTCTGGCTTTCGGCATGGTGATCCGCCACATCCATCGCGGTTCCCAACGCGAGTTCGTCGAGCAGGCCCGCCGGGATGGTGTATCTGCGCTGCGCGTCGGTCAAAGCCAGCAAAATGGGATCGTCGGTGGGTTCGCCTTGTTGCACGCGGTGCAGGGCGTCGAGCCAGGTATCGAGTTTGTAGCGGCGTTCCTCGAGACTGAGGTTGGGGTCGTCGGCAATGTCATCGCAGCGGCGCATGAAAGCGTAGACGGCGCACAGCGCCTGCCTTTTGCGCTTGGGCAGCACGAGAAACGCATAATAGAAATTCTTGGCGTTGGTGCGGGTGATGCCGCGGCACACCGAATATGCCATGGTGAGCTGCGCTGGAGCCGGAGTCCACGGAATGAACACGGGTTGTGCTTCCGCACTCATACTGCGTTCCCCAACGATTTCCCCAGGACCTTCCCGAGGGCAGCGCGCCCTACCAGGGCAAGCTTCCGGGTTTTTGAGATTGCCGGACGGCGGCCGAGCACGGCGAAGTTCTGGCGCTCGATGGCATTGAGAATTTCCTGGCCGCCTCGGCT
>Ga0210390_10000928_pt1 | contig 29619 bp, 29 predicted proteins | sample IncBWH11OmetaG_FD_161050 | JGI IMG/M metagenome (GOLD analysis project Ga0210390, IMG submission 161050) | Forest soil microbial communities from Barre Woods Harvard Forest LTER site, Petersham, Massachusetts, United States - Inc-BW-H-11-O ...
TCTCAGACGCCGATACCGCAGTGAGCGCCAGGCTGAGATTCGCCACAAAAAACAAGCGCGAACCGAAGTCCGCGCCTGAAGGGTTGAACTACCCGACTACCTGAGCGCTACGACAATCTGATTCGTGCCCGAGAGAGCCGCCATATCATTGCCCCGGACATTCCGCTCAGCCTTTGAAACGGGAATTTCTGCGTTCACCGCAGCCACGGGCCCGCGAATCTGTCTGAGAAAGTACTGGTCGCCAAATCGGTCGAAAACCAGCCTACCCTGCGTAGCCACTCCCCAAGATTGAGTGAAAGGCTCGTCGGAACTTCGCGCCAGCACGGCGAACCGAGGCTGATCACTGTTCTGAATCAGGACCTCGTCGTCTGACGAATTGGTTGGTTCCGAGTCGATTCGATAATGCCCGGCTGGAAACGTTTTGTTCCCCACAGCAAAGCTGAAAGGAACGTCTGCCCGGACCTCGTGAGTCTGCGCCAGCGCATTTCCGGCCATGAGCAGGCCGGCCAGCGTGACGAGCGAGGTAAAAGTGATTTTCTTCATAACAATCTCTCCATTTCGAGATGAGGCTGGACGGCTCCTGCCAGCGTCGTCGTTGATCTCACGTCCGGTATCTCGCCAAAAATCCAACGCCCGCGTTCTCTGATCAATTTCAGGCGGCAGGCCAGGTATGAAGCCGCTATAGTTTTGATTGCTTGTGACAAGCCGCGAGCCAATATTCGGCGCAATTTCCGAATTATCTCTCGCTCAAGAGACGCGCGAAGCTTCCGCAGCGATTCATGCGCGGCCCACCCTGACAAGTGCCAGATTCCATTGGCATTAGCCCGAGCAAGCTCTCAAATCGCTGATTCTAAAGAAGAACAGTTTTTGACCGTATGCAAATTTTGCAGATGAGTGGACTTGCCGCGCACCTGCATTTAACGCTGGATACCAGAACATTCGCTCGACGAAGTGAAACGTGAACGCATAGCGATCGCCTAGCTCCGGGGTTCGGCCGGACATTCTCGCCGAGTTAGAGCACGCGAACCGGCCCACTGACAATCCTTAAGTCTGTATTGCATCCAGGAGAGATGGCGTGTATAGTCGGGTGCGGCGTGACGGGTTCGATCTTTTGGCGATCGAAATTTAGAGCTGAAATCCCGGTTTAGGCCCCTCTTACATTCCATCTCTCCTGTCTACCCATATCTCGGTCGAGAACCAGAGTCCTGGATCTCAAGGAGAACATCATGGCTGAAACCACTACAGGAAATGCCCTTCCTTCAAATCCCCTCTTCGGTACAAATGAAAGTACCGCTGGGGTAACAGGCCACTCGAATACAGGCCCCGGAGTCTGGGGCCAGAGTATTGGGCTCGTACCGCCTGCTCCACCCGGTGTCCAACGTTCCCAGCCAGACACCCAACCCGGAACCGATGGTGTTCTGGGCGAGGGAAATAACGGTGTCCGCGGTGTTTCCGCTGCAGGTTGGACGAAGGCGACCGGGATTGACTTCGCGTTCCTGCCGCCGATAGGCGCGGGAGTCTGGGGTACAAACACCGCAGCCGGCCCAGGCGTATTCGGAACCAGCACGTCAAGTGACGGCGTGAGCGGGTACGGTGCCAACGGCGTGACTGGCCAATGTTCTGGCCCAAATGGCAGTGGAGTTTACGGCACTGGCAACGGTCCAGGTACGGGCGCAGGCGTCACCGGCATAAACCTTAATGGCACCGGTGTGAGCGGCCAGGATCTAAGCGGCACTGGTGTGAGCGGCACAAGCGTAACCGGCACCGGCGTGAGCGGCACAAGCAACACTGGTGTGGGCGTACAGGGCATCTGCAAAGACCCCAAGGGGCTCGCCGGTAAATTTACCGGTGATGTCGAAATTGACGGCGACATTACAGGGGTAAACAACATCACCGTGAAAAATGACGTTGTGTTGACTGGAGCGGATTGCGCTGAACAGTTCGACATGTATGACTCAAAACTACCGGAGCCAGGGACAATCGTCGTGATTGATGACGAGGGGAAACTGCGCGAAAGCCATCGCGCCTATGACAAGCGGGTAGCTGGAGTCGTCTCCGGCGCTGGGGAGTTTAGACCGGCCATTGTGCTCGACCGACGCGCGTCAGCGGAGGGCCGGGTATCCGTCGCCCTGGTTGGCAAGGTGTACTGCAAGGTGGATGCCAATCCCGCGCCGATTACTGTCGGTGACCTACTGACCACCTCGGCGCGCCCTGGGTTCGCGATGAAGGCGGACGATCCCGCGCAGGCCTTCGGCGCGGTGATTGGCAAGGCGCTGAAGCCGTTTCGTGCGGGTCAAGGCATGATCCCCATTCTCGTTGCGCTGCAGTAACGATAAATGCAAGCAGATGGGGCTGATTTTCAAGGACGAACTATGGCCAGCCCTCAACTCACGGTCGAACAGTTCGCGATGCTTACCCTTGAACGGTTAGAGAGAGGGGGGCTCTAAATGCTGACCGCCCGACAAGTCATATCGATATGCACGCTGTCTAAGAAACCGCCTCTGCATCTTTCACATGTCACCCGAATGTACAAAATGAAGCCCGTGTCCTTGCGCTCTATTAACAGGGTAATGGAGCAGCAGAAGATATACATCCTCTGCGAATTCCGAGACACATCTGTTAACGAATGGATTCCCCTACTGGTGGGTACTCCTAAAGGATTGGATATCAGTGACTACTCGGCCTTCTACCAGAGATTCGCCGCTTTGCAGCCATCAAGGGCAACGCTGCTCCAGTGCGCCCAAATTCTAAGCAAGGCAGGAGCGTCCATCCGATACCTGTCCCAAGACTGGCGTCGTGTGGGTATCGCGGGAACCATGGCATCGCTCGCCAGCGTACCTACTTACTCTCTTCAAACGTGGTGGTGGCAGACGACCGGGCAGCCTACTGGAGGACCACAAACGCCGGCGGTTTCGAACGTTGTGGGGTTGCAACCCCGGGATCCCGCAGGGGGAGTAAAGGACGTTGCCGCCGGAGCCTTTATGGTGGTACCGGGGATGCTTGCCGCTGGCGCCGCTTTCGAGAAAGGGTTTGAGGTGGGTGCTTGGGCCTTATATACAGGAACCCTGATAGGGGCCGGCATATTGATTAACATGGGCATCCACGAGATGTTCACAGACAATCCCACCATTACGATCAACAACTATTACGGGCTTCCTCCGGGCGGTGCACCCCAACAAGGAGCTTCCACTCCGCCGTTCGACCCGTTAGACGCGGGGACGTCCACTGTCGCGGTCCTCCCTCAACCGCCCACCGACGCTGGTGATGCGAGCATTCCCGCATTGCAAGTGGTGAACGTCGAGGATTTACCCGTGGCTCCTCCGGAGTCCACCAACCCTGGAAATCCCGGCGCCGGGGACCCGACACCGCCACCGCCACCGCCGCCGCCGGGAGGGCCGCCCACGCCACCTCCTCCGCCTGGCGGCCCGCCCACGCCCCCCCCTCCTGGCGGCCCGCCCAGTCCTCCTCCGCCTCCTCCGGACGACGATGATGACGATGACGATGACGATGACGATGACGAAGAAGACGACGACGCATGAAGGATGATGATGTTGAGGGGTGTCATGATCGGGTGACCGGCGAAGGCCGAAGCTAAGTGGTTCAAGCGTGTTCGACGGTTCAAGTGCCTCGAAAACAATGCGGCGCCAGGGAGAGTGGTGAATGCAAAAGGATGCCGACCAATCAAATCGATCCGGGCGGCTCGCCATCGTGGGTAGCGGAATCGCCGCTATCGCCCATCTAACCTTGGAGACGATCGGATACATCCGGGATGCCGATGTCGTCTTTTATCACGCCAACAGTGGCGTAACTGCAGCACACATCCACGAACTGAACGCCAATGCGGTCGATCTGTATGAATACTACGGGGAAGGAAAGCTGCGGAACATTACTTATGTACAGATGGCCGAGCTCATGCTGCGAGAGGTGCGGCGCGGCCGATCGGTAGTTGGCCTCTTCCACGGACACCCCGGTTATTTCGTCAAGTCTGGGCGTCGAGCCTTGGCGATCGCCGAGATGGAGGGCTACGAGACGGTGTTGCTTCCCGGTATCTCTGCCACCGACTGCCTTTTCTCCGACCTGAGGATCGATCCCGGCGTGATTGGCGTCCAGATACTGAAGGCCAGTCATGTTCTACGCGAGGATGTTACCCTGGCCACCAGCAATCATCTTGTGCTGGTTCAGATAGGCTCGGTCGGCGACAATACCTTCTCCTTTACCGGCTACAAGCACACGAAGGTCGACCGGTTCTTCGATAAGCTCATCTCCATCTATGGGGAGGAGCATGACTCGGTCTATTATGTGGCCTCGATCTTTCCCGGACTGGATCCGGTAATCCTCGTGCGAAGGCTCGGAGAATACCGGCTTCAAAAGACACAGGACACGGTGCATGCGGCAACACTATATCTGCCGCCCGCGGGCGTTCGGGTTGAGTCGCTCAAGGCTCTTCAGGCATTTCAGAACAAGGCTCCTTATGGCAGCTTCGAACTCAACGCGATTGGTGCCCTCGATACGCACGACACTCCAGCCGGATTCAAAAAACGCGGCGCCTCAAAGCCGATGCTGCGGGCCGTGGTTGAGCTTGGGACCAGCCCTTCAGCCGCGCGCACATTTCGACGAAACCCCGATGAATTCTTCGCACGGCACAGCGATCTCAACAGCGAGGAGCGCGAGGCGCTTTTGAGTCGCGAAACAGGAAGAATGAGGTCCGTGACCACCACGGTTGCGCCGTGTTCGGATGAGAGCAGCGCACCGCGATGATCGATCTCAAGCCGCCGCTTTTTCGAACCAAAGTCGTCGCTGACTTCTGGCCCCGAGCCTGTGAAGCGCGCGACCGATACGAAGATTTTATGGGTGATTGGCGATCGCACTCCTTCCGAAGCGCGCATCAATGCTGGGATTACTGGTACGTGCCAAATGTCTACTGCTACTTGCGCACGGACCCGGAGAAGGTGATCGGCAGAGAACTTGTGGATGACTTTGTGAAGCATCTGGCAGCGTTTTGTGCCACGGAACTTGCCGGCGCAGTACCTCTCGCGCCTTGGCTAACCCTGCACTTGAACGGTATGCGGCACGAAGTACACAATGACAGCGAGAACGGCACGTACGGGTATGTCTATTCGCTAACCTCTTCGATGGATACCTTCACGGGAGGGGAGACGTGCGTTGCGCGCAGGCGAGCCTTTAGTCGCCTCGAGCCACGGCAGTTCAAGGTGTGGCAGGGCTATTTCAGGGTGATTCCGCCGGTATTTAACCAGCTCCTTCTCTTCGATGACCGCCTTGCCCACATGGTTCCGGTGGTTCAAGGGACCATGAATCCGCTTCATGGCCGGTTGTGCCTTACCGGACACGTGCAATGAATCCTGAAGGACGCTCGGAAAAGTTGGCCGAGCATTTCTCTTGAATCGCTAGATAAAAAAGCCCGGCCCAGAGTCGGGCTTTCGTCTTTTTGCGGGAATACTGAGGTGCTCCCGTAACCCCTTTGGAATCTGCGACTCTTATGTAGCTCACGCAGTATGAATGAATTTGCACGACCAGCGGAGAACTGCCCTGAATTCAGTGCAACTTCTGGATATAAGTCTTTTAGAATCAAATCAAGTGAAATAAAGCGAATGTTTTCAGATATTTGCCGACACTTATTCGCTAACTCAATCCGAATCAGATATTTGCCAAAATCGAGAGGGAGAGGTACCCACTCCCGTAACCCTAGATCGGCACCGGATTACGCTCAGTAAACTGCCGCTGGTGCCAGTAAGGATAAATCGGAGTCATCGCGCTGGCCGCGTCCAGTTTCGCAACCTGCTCAGGACTGAGGTTCCAGCCCGCTGAGCCCAGGTTCTGTTTGAGCTGCTCTTCGTTGCGCGCTCCGATGATGACGCTGGCCACTGTCGGCCGCTGCAGGAGCCAGTTGAGAGCAATCTGCGGAACCGACTTGCCAGTCTCCTGCGCGACTTCGTCGATGGCATCGACGATCGTGTAGAGGAATTCATCGTCGATCGGCGGTCCGTAATCGGCGGTCTTATGGAGACGGCTGGTCTCCGGCAACGGATGCCCGCGGCGGATCTTGCCCGTCAGCCGTCCCCATCCGAGCGGGCTCCAGACGAGGGTGGCGACTCTCTGATCGATGCCGAGCGGCATGAGCTCCCACTCGAATTCGCGGCTGACCAGCGAATAGTAGGCCTGCTGGGCAACGTAGCGAGCCCATCCATAGCGCTCGGAGACCGAGAGAGACTTCATCAGGTGCCACCCCGAAAAATTGGAGCAGGCGATGTAGCGGACCTTGCCGGTGCGCACCAGCGTGTCGAGGGTCTCGAGCGTTTCGTCGACCGGGGTGGTCGCGTCGAAAGCATGCATGTGGTAGATGTCGATGTAATCCGTGCCCAGGCGCTTGAGGCTGCCGTTCACCGACTCGATGAGGTGATAGCGCGAGGAGCCTACATCGTTGGGACCATCTCCCATGCGAAAGGTGGCCTTGCTAGAGATGAGCAGCCGATGGCGCTTGCCGGCGATCGACTTGCCCAGGACTTCCTCGGCGAGGCCGTTGGAGTAAACGTTGGCGACGTCGAAGAGGTTGACTCCGGCATCGAGACAAAGATCTACGATCCGGGTGGCCTCATCGCCGGTAGAACTGCCCCACGCGCGAAAAAAATCCGTGCCGCCACCAAAGGTTCCCGCTCCGAAGCTAAGCGCGGAGACCTTCAGACCTGAATGGCCAAGCTGTCTATATTCCATGAACAAGGGATGCGCCAGCGAAGCGAAGGTCTCAACCGATCAGCGAGAATCTAGTGACGAATTCGCGACAGTCACAGCCGAGAGGTTGCAGTGCTGTGCAATCCTTGCGTATAGTGCGATCAAAGCCACAGATAATACGAACAGGAGCAGGAAATGCCTCCAGCAGAAGCCATCAGCGCACCGGCAACCATCGGAAAGTCAGTGCAGATTCGCGGCGAAGTTAAGGGAAGTGAAGATCTTCTCGTAGACGGCACAGTTGAGGGAACGATTACGCTAAGCGAGAGCCGGCTGACGATCGGTCCGAACGCCAGGGTGCAGGCCAACGTGTCGGCGCGTGACGTGGTTGTGGTGGGCACCCTCAACGGCGATGTTCTGGCCACAGGCCGGGTGGAGCTGCGCGCGGGCGCGAATCTGGTCGGCGACATCCATGCGGCACGGCTCTCGATCGAGGAGAATGCTGTGTTCTCAGGCAAGGTAGACCTGGTACAGCCAACCGCAGGTACTTCGGAGCGGGGCGGGGCGGCGGCGCAAACGCCCTCCAGCGCCCCCGCGAAGTCCGGGACGATGTTTGCTTCAAATTAGTCGCTTCAACTTGGTCGCCACTTCTAATCAGTTAAGATTCGGTTAACCGTAGCCATCGGGGAGAGGCACGGTGATTGCTCTCAAGCGATTAAAACAACCGAGGACTCTCTCCGACAGAGGTCAACCTGGGCACTGTGCTGCGCAGCCTGTTCAATCGAGTACCATCCCGGCCTGAGCGTACCAGTCGCACGGTGCTTTCAGGACCGCGCATCCCCCGCCACTCGAGCGGATGGGGCGCTATGCTCAAACACCTGAAGGAAGAAGAGAGCCTGCGGGTACTGGATATCGGGCCGACCTCCCCGAGCAACATCAACTTCCTCACCGGTCTCGGTCACAGCTGCTATATGGCGGACGTGGTCCCCGAAGCGCTCACCGGCCAGTGGGTCACGCCCCCAGCCGAAGAGGGCGGCGAGGCGGGCTTCGACGAGGACGCATTCTTCGAGCAGAACCTGAACTTTGGCGGCCGCCTGTTCGACGTGGTGCTGCTGTGGACCACGCTCGACTACATTCCCGAGGGGCTCGTTAAGCCCTTCATCCAGCGTCTGCATGCGGCGATGAAACCGGGCGGACGGGTCCTCGCCATCTTCCACACCAAGGCGGCCGGCCCCGACACCACATTTTGCCGCTACCACCTGACGGACAGCGACACCATCGAGATGCAGGAGTCGGAGCCGCACCCCATCCTGCGCGTTTACACCAACCGCAGCATCGAAAAGCTTTTTTCGCGCTTCAGCAACTATCGTTTCTTCCTCGCCAAAGACAATATCTACGAAGTCATCATCACTCGTTGAGCGGAAACCGGCGCCGGTTGGTGCTTGCACGGTGATTCCTCCGCCGGCCATAGCGTTTGCTGCAGCGGTTCCCGGCCGCCCGGCTCCGTGCCATCGTCAGCCAGGAAGCCCTCGATAGACCTGCGCCCTAATCCATACTTCCTCGTAACTGCTGCAACCAGGTCGCTGATTCGCCTTTGATAGGCCCTGGATACGAAGGCGGACTCGTCGTAGCACTTCGCATAGCTCGCATCGAGCTGAGGAAAATGCTCGTGAACAAAGGCCAGGAAGGTTCCTTTGGAACAGGGCTTGAGAAAGAGTGGATTCGCATAGAAGAAGCTCGCATCCGCGTCGCGCGCTTTGCGGGCCATGGTGTCCAGTGAAGAGGCATTGTCGGTGATACCGGGCATCAGGGGCGAGCACATTATGCCGGTTCGCAGGGCCGCCTCGCGTAGTCGCCGAACCGTGCGGAAGCGAAGATCGGGCCGTGGCGCGCGCGGTTCGAGAATGCGAGCCAGTTTGGCATCGTGCGTCGTGATGGTGATGTGCAGTGACAGGTCATTCTTCAGCGCGATTTGTTGAAGCAGGTCGATGTCGCGCTCGATCAGAGTGGATTTGGTCACGATGCCCAGACGCAGCCCGCGTTGTTCGGCCATAACCTCCAGGATGCTGCGCGTAACCAGGGCGCGTTTCTCGATGGGCTGGTAGGGATCGGTGGCCGTTCCCAGTGCGACCTGTTCGCCGCTCCGTAGCGATCGCAGTTCCTGCCGAAGCAGCCAGGCGGCCTCTTGCTTGATGTAGATCTTGTGCTCGAAGTCAGCTGGGTCCCGCATCTCCATGAACTCGTGCGTGTAGCGCGCATAACAGTAGCGGCAGCCAAATTCGCAGCCCCGGTACGGGTTGATGCTCCAGCGAAACGGGAGCCCGCGCCGTGAGACCGACTTGTTCAACAGCGAGCGAACCGGGAGGGTGCGAAACTCGACCAGATGCCCCTCGCCCGCCTCGCATCCGCCCGCGGCGAGACGGGCGATGCCGCGCGGGGGTGCCTCGACGGCCTTGGAATCCGACGCCCGGTTATCCGAGGGGAGGATGTGGAAGAGAAATTGTAGTTTCGCTTTTTCTTCGCTCATCCTCACAACGTACTCCTGCCGGAGACGACCGTCAAGAGCGATATTTCGCACCAGAATGACAGTTAACTGACAAGATTTTTGCGGCAGGATGCGAGCATCTTAATAGGCTGAAGGCACTGTGCTCGTCTTGGGCAGCAGCAATTTTCTTATAGGAGCTTCATCGCATGACAGACTTCAAAGGCTCGACCATCACGTGGCTCGGGCACGCCGTAGTACACATCACCACAGCCAAGGGAACCGAGATTCTTATCGATCCATTTCTCGAACACAATCCCAAATATCCGAAGAACTATAAGCTGCCGGAGAAGCTCGACCTTCTTCTGCTGACACATGGGCATTCGGATCACGTCGCCGATGCGGTGACGGTGGCCAAGGAGCACAGCCCGCAGGTAGTCGGCATCTTTGAGCTGGTTAAGTGGATACAATCGAAGGGCGCGAACGATGTAGTCGGCATGAACGTGGGCGGCAGCTATAAATATCGTGACGTGACCATCAGGATGGTGGAGGCGCGGCACAGCTCGAGCATTGAAGATGGCGGGAAGTTTTTATACGCGGGAGAAGCAATCGGATTTGTGATCGCGATTGAGGGCGGCCCGGTCATTTATCACGCGGGAGACACCACCGTCTTTTCGGACATGCGGATTATCCGCGAGCTATATGCGCCCGAGATAGGATTGCTTCCCATCGGCGACCACTACACGATGGGTCCCAGGGCAGCTGTGCTGGCGGCAAAGTACCTGGGTGTCAACACGGTTATCCCCATACACTATGGAACCTTTGCGCAGCTCACGGGAACCCCGGAGGAGTTGGAAGGCTACCTCGAGGGAACGGGTGTAATGGTTCTGAAACCGGCTCCAGGCGAAGCCCTGCGATAACCCTTTCTTCTGCCGTTCAGAAAAAATACAAAGGCAGACGATCTCAACTGAGATGATCTGCCTTTGCTGCTTGAAATCGGTGCTAACTAGGCTTTTGCAGACTTTGCTGACTTGCCAGCAAGTTCCTTCCTGCGTTCAGCCCAACGACGTTTCATGGCCTCGGCTATCTTACGTCGACCTTCTGGCGATAATTTGCGCTTTTTAGGAGCCGTTGCAGCCTCCTTAGCACCGGCGGGGCGTCCGCGTTTTGCAGTCTTTGCACGTCCACCTGCCAGCAAATCTCGCGCCTGCTGCAGGCGTGCTATCTCATTGTTGATCTCGATTAGAATTTGGCTAACCTCCACTATTCCTCCATTTGCCTGGATCCTGACTGACAAAAGAGATGCCAGTCAATTTCGGCGTTTCTCAGTAACTTAAACTACTGTCCCAGACTAACTCCCTTGGCAATAAATTGCCAACTTTTCAAGCAATGGAACATTGTCACGGGTGCAACCCCATACCGAAGACAGTCGCTAACTTGCGGCTTACCCGGCGATCGTTCTAATCATCCTGGCTCGAGTTGGGTAGTTCTCGGGATGACTTGGGGGCGGGGATGGAATAGTCCAGTCCTTCGCGGTAAGAAGAGCGAGGACCATGGCCAAGCATGGTGCTGGTGCGGCTTCCATCCTGCGTGTAGCGGCGCAGGTCTTTCAGCGTTTCAACCTTGTCGCGAGCGTATTCTGCAGCCAGACGTGTAAGAGCGTAGGTAACGATATCGCTGTGGTGCAACCCATGCGTCTCAGGATCGCGGCGGAAGTTAAGCCAGAGGCGATGAACCAGCTGGACGTCCTCCCCTTGCAATGTAGGAGCATGCGGCCCGATGTGGAAAGACTGGTCCTGGCCGTCGGGCATGATGACGTAAAAAGTGAATTGACGCTTCGGCTCAGGTAGCGCTTCCCATGCCTGGCCTACGTGATAGGCCTGCTCCTGCGCGGACATCTTGCTGGAAAGCCCGGACACAAGAGCCGCAACTTCAAGCGAATTCGCGGTCTGGACCAGGGCAGCGAAGATATCGCCCGCTGGAACAACTAATAGAGAGATATGCTTGCCGAAGCTCTCCGCAACCGAAACAGCTTTAGTAAAGAGCATCTGCTCGTGCTCGCTGAAGAGCTGCTCGTCAAGATACTCGGGGCCGCCGGCGCCCATCATGCGAGCGGTGAGCACAACAATGTCCTGCTCCTTGGTATTGGTGCGTGAGAGAGCCCACTTAAGCGCGAATGGATTGGCGGAATCGCGCATGGTCACCAGGACCCCGCCCGGTTCAATCTCCAACGCTGCGCGGCTGATGATCTCCGGCTGCTCAAGCTGGAAGTGTTCCTTCATTTGCTTGACAGTTACGAGTTGCTTCTGCTGATTCTTGCGTTCGGAAATACTGAAAATGACGAAGAACGCCGCGGCGAAGGCGACGCCGCTCTCAGTCGCCACACTCTTGGTGAATAAATTGACGATGGCCGTTGTAAACAGAACCAGAAAGACCGAGAACAGGCCGACGGGTAGTTCCGTCTTGCCTATCTTGATATTGATGGGAACCTTCCAGCCCCGCTCTCCCTCGTATTTCCAACGAAGAACCAACATGGCCAGGCTATTGAAGGTGAAACTCCAGATGACTCCGAATGCGTAGGCTTCTCCCAAAGTGATGACGTTGCCGCGGCTCACAATGATGGTGAACAACTGCAATCCAGTAACCAGATTGATGATGCGGTAGCTCGTTCCAAACTTATGGTGCGGCTTGCGGAACCAATCGGTGAGCACGCCGTCCTCGGCGACCCGCATGAGCACGCCGGTGGAACCAATAATCGAGGTGTTGATGGCGCCGGAGAGGATGAGAAATCCTACGATAACGACAAAAACCCGGAAGACAATCTTCAGCGTAAGCGGGCCAACCATATTCATCGCCAAGCCGGCGATAAGGTTGTCGCGATAGACTGGAACGCGAACCGAATCCGGAATGAGCATCACAGCGAGCAGTGAGACGATGCCGGTAAAGACCGTGCTGTAGATGGCGATGACGATCGCGGCGCGTTTGAGGTTCTTTAGCTTGGGATGCTGGATCTCACGGTTCACCTGAGCAAGCGTTTCCTCGCCGCTCATCGCGAGGATGGAATGGCCGAAGGCCATCAGGATGCCAAAGAGCCCGAGCGATGCAGCTAACTTTGTTCCGGAGAGGAATCCGAGCGCGTCCTTGGAAAAATGGAGATTCGACGGCGTAGGCAGAGGCGGAAGTTTTGCCCCGACGTGGAATGCCGACCAGATGCCCCATCCCAGCAGCAGGACCACCATGATGGTGGTGATCTTCATGACCTCCAGAGCCTTGTCGCTCGACTCTTCGATGCCCTTAATGTTCTGCCACCAGTAATAGATGGTGACCACCGCGCAAAAAACCGCGGACGTGCCATTCACCGGAAACTGCCAGGCCAGGTGATTGCTGTTGATCATCGCGGCGGGCAGCCATCCATGCTGGGAGCCGACGATCATTAATTCATTGAGGAGGCCTGTGATGTATTGCCCGGCGGAGACGCCGGAGATCGGGCCCGTGAGAATGTAGTCGAACATGAGCGCCGAGACGCTCAGTTTGGCGAAATTGCCGCCCAAAGCCTCCTTGACCACGCGGTACACACCCCCGCGGGTGAACATCGAGCAACTCTCGACGTAGACGGCTCGCACCGCAAAGGAGAAGAGCATGATACCGAGGATGAACCAGGGTGCGGCCTTGCCGACAGCCTCTTCGGCGATGCCTCCGGCGTAGAATGCCGAGGAGCCAAGGTCGTTGAGTACGACTGCCGCCGCCCGCCAGAAGGAGATGAAGGTGAGCATCACCGAGGAGGCAATGACTAGCCTGACTCGGTTGGATTGCGGGGCGGAAAACGTTTGTCCAGCTGGCATGAGTTGTGGGCGTTTGCGTGTCAGAACCTGACAGATTGCCGGACCATCTTCGTCCTGACGCTCACGGCTGAGTTTATGTCTGTTAGGGGGCGGCGTCAATGCGCCAATATGACTATGAGGTCGGCGGATATTTGGGCGCGCTATTCGCCGAGGAGTTCGTTGAGATCTTCGAAGAAGCTGATAACGACTACGACCGCGGACCCCGCGAGCCCGATAAAGAAAAGAACGGTAAGGAGATGCATCGCGAATTGCAAAAATGCGGTCACCCGACGATTGTAAACCCCGGTATGGCACGGCAACTGCTTTCGCTACTCCGGAATGTTAGACTCGGCCTCGATGGTCGTGATTTCCAGCCGGGCGCCCGTCGTCCGCGATGTCGCCGCTGCACGGCTTTTGCCGTCAATTCTGCTGGCGCTTCTCTCCGGATTCTTGCTGAATCTTCCCTTCCCGATTGCCGGACCGCTGCCGCCGTGGCGCGCTGCGTTTGGCTGGATTGCGCTGATTCCCTTGATGTATGCATTGCTCGCACCGAACTATGCTGCGCACCCTCGCTACCTGCGGCGCAGTGCGCTGGCGGCCTACCTGGGAGGCGTGCTCTGGTACACGCTGAATTGCTACTGGATCTACCAGACAATGCATCTCTACGGAAGCGTTCCGGCGGCCGGCGCAGTGGGGATTCTGATTCTCTACAGCGCGGTACTCGGTCTTTACTTCGGGCTGTTCGGTCTGGGAATGGCGTTCCTGCGTCGCGCATCTGACGGGACGACATTGCCTCTTGTTCTGGCTCCGTTCCTCTGGGTGGCGATTGAGCTGGCAGGGTCGCGCATCACGAGTGTTCCGTGGGATCAGCTTGGGTATTCGCAGGTCGACAATTTTCTGCTGACGCGACTCGCGCCAGTCACCGGAGTGTACGGAATCTCCTTCGTGCTGATGGCGGTGAATGCCCTGTTTGTAGCGGCCCTGCTTGCGCCTTCAATCCACCTACGCATACGGCTCGGAGCGGGTGCGGTGCTGGCTGCCGTGCTGTTGCAGCTAGGTTCGTGGATGCCGCCCAAACCCTCTCCCACGCAAGCCACGGCCGTCCTGCTGCAGGCCAACTTCAGCGTGACCCAGAACAACGATTGGATCGGCGAAGAATGGGATCGCAATATCGCCCGCTTCCTGCAGCAGAGCAGAGATACGAGCGCGTCCTGGTACCAGGGCGTTCCCGAGCCATCGAAGTCGTTGCAGCAAAACATCTACGCCAAAGGACAGCACTCGATCTCCTTGATCGCGTGGCCGGAGTCGCCTTCGCCCTTCACGGAAGGCGATCCCCGTTTCAGGCTGGCCATGCACCAGCTGGCGACGTCGACGGGCGCAGCGATCGTGGCCGGGAATCCCACCAGCGCCTGGGAGATCGACGAAACGGGCACACGCGTCCTGCACGACTATAATTCGGCGTCCTTCATTTCTACCGAGGGCGAGTTTGTCGGGCGCTACGACAAAATCCACCTGGTGCCGTTTGGCGAGTACGTTCCCTACCGCGATTTGTTCTTCTTTGCGCACCACCTCACGAAGCAGATCAGCGATTTCTCTCGCGGCAGGGAGCGCAAGGTCTTCTCCGCAAACGGCCATCGCTACGGAGTATTCATCTGCTATGAGTCAATCTTTGCCGACGAGGTCCGCGAGTTCGCGCGCAATGGCGCCGAGGTCTTCGTGAATATCTCTGATGACGGCTGGTATGGTGACACGAGCGCTCCGTGGCAACACTTGAACATGGCGCGGATGCGCGCTATTGAAAATCGTCGCTGGATACTGCGCGACACCAACACAGGCGTTACAGCTTCGATTGATCGGTACGGACGCGTGGTGCAGAGCGCGCCGCGCCACATCTTCACTTCCCTGGGGGCGCAATACGGATTTCGCGACGATGTTACTTTCTACACCCGCCACGGCGATATCTTTGCGTGGCTCTGCGCCATCGTCGCTATCGCTGCCATTGGCTCTGCCGTGTCTATCAGCCGGTCGAAACGTTCAGCTTGAAGCGGCTCTTTCCCAAGGCTGAAGTACTTTCACTGAAGCCATGCCCGCTGCCGTCGCCGCTTCAATTCCCATCTCCGTATCTTCAAAGACGAGGCAAGCCGCGGGTGCGATTCCCAGCCGTTCGGCGGCCATCAGAAAGGCCTCCGGATGCGGCTTGCCGTTCCGGTAATCACCCGCGCAGACCAGGGTTCGAAAGCGGTCGAGCAGCCGCAGCGTGCGCAGCGACTCTGTCACGCTCTCCCGCGAACTCCCCGAGACGACCGCAAATGGAATGCGCCCATGCTGAGCTTCGATATGTTCAACGACCTCCGGCACGGCCTGAAGCTGGGGAAGAAACTCATAGTAGTGCTCCTCTTTGCGCGCAGCCACCTGCTCCACCGGCATCTGCAGTCCGTGTTCTTCGTTCAACGATCGGATAATCTCAGTCACCGGCATACCGCCCCACGCATAAAACGTCTCTTCGGGAAACTCACATCCCCACTCTCCCAGTGCGCGCTTCCATGCGACGTAGTGTAGGGGCATCGAATCGGCAATCGTTCCATCACAGTCGAACAGATACGCCTGAAAATCCCCGGGTGGCAGGATCAGTTTTCTTGTCTGAGAAATTGTCTGGGTCATTGTTTTCATCATCCCATATGGCCGAGGCCAGGACTCACTGAATCAATCTTTTGTCTGGCCGTCACATCATTTACCACTGGCCGCTTCACCCCTGACCGCTTTACCGTTACAATCGAAAGGAAAAGTCAGGTCTCCCAAAGTGTTGAACGATCTCGAATTCGCCTACACTCCCGTGCACGACAAAGTCCGCGACCTGCGGGAGTATCTTTGACGCTCCTCGCCTCAAATCTGAACTAGCTACCATCGAGCAAAAACTGTCCGACCCCGCTCTGTGGTCAAACCCACAGCTTTCGCAGCCAATCATGCGCGATCGCAAGCGGATTGAAGCCCTGCTTGCAGACGACGAGGAACTCGCGCGCCGTACAAGCGATATCCAGGCCTATTTCGACCTGGGACGCGAAGGCGAGCCGGTCGAAGACGATTTGAAGCGCGAGATCGAATCTCTCAATAGCTTTGCCGAGGAGATGGAAACGCGCACGTTGCTCTCCGGGGAGACCGATCCGCTGAATGCTATCGTTGTCGTTCATCCCGGCGCGGGCGGTACAGAAAGCCAGGACTGGGCGGAGATGCTCATGCGCATGTACCTGCGCTGGGCTGAGCAGCAGGGCTTCAAGACGGAGATAAATGACATCCTGGATGGCGAAGAGGCCGGCATCAAGTCGGCCACCTTCACCATTACCGGCGACTACGCCTTCGGGATGCTCTCCGGTGAGATTGGCGTGCATCGGCTGGTCCGCATCTCTCCCTTCGACCAGGCGAAACGGCGCCATACTTCGTTTGCTTCAGTGTTCGTGTCACCGGAGATCGACGACTCCATCCAGATCGATATCAAGCCGGACGATATCCGCACCGACACCTATCGCTCGGGAGGGAAGGGCGGCCAGCACGTCAATACGACCGACTCGGCCGTTCGGATAACGCATATTCCGACAGGTATTGTCGCCGCCTGCCAGAACGAGCGCTCGCAGCACAAGAATCGCGAACGGGCTATGAAGATGCTGCGTTCGCGGCTATACGAATACGAGTTGGAGAAGAAGCGCGAGGTCACGAAGAAGCTGGAAGACTCAAAGCTTGATATCAACTTCGGCTCGCAGATCCGCTCCTATGTGCTGCAACCCTACCGCATCGCAAAAGATCATCGAACCAAAGTAGAGGTTGGCGATGTGGACAAGGTTCTGGACGGATATCTTGAGCCCTTCATCCGCGGATACCTGCTGATGCGCCGGAATGGCGGCGTGCCGGTGACAGTGGAGGCGGCAGAGGATCTGGAGTAAGACCCTCTGCCGGGCAGGGGACTCAATATGAACCACACCGGGACAGGCTATTCGCTGGCCTTCACATGCACTACAAACTTCATCGAGCCGTGCCCCATACCGCAAAAGTGTCCGCACTTCCCCTTAAAGTCGCCTACCGTGTCGGGGGTGAGCGTCACCTCGCCAGGTTGGCCCTTTTTCGCCAACACGTTTACATGCAGATCTGGAATCGCCAGACTGTGCGTAACATCTTCGGACGAGACTACCAGCTTGACCGTTTCGCTTTTCGTAAGCGTGATCTCCGCCGGAGTGAAGGAATATTTCGCCGCCTGAATTTCAATAGTGCGAGGCGTCTCGTCTGCGGCGACGGTCTGGAATCCTCGGACCGAGACGCTCCCAATTAAAAGCGCCACACAAATGCTAAGCCGTTTCATGGCTTCTGACTGGCTCCGTGTTCTTATTGTTTGCACTGTTCAAAATCCATTCTCAGGTCCGCAGCCCATCCCTCAACGTCATGTCTGCAACCGTTGAAAATAGGGGCAGCGGCCAACTAGGTTGAATATAGGAGGCCTATTCCAGATGCTTGTCATCCGGTTGTCATTGTTCTGTCTATGTCGGAGGTAGCGGCAATTTTCAGTTTGTTGATGTGAGAACGATTTCCATCGCGGCTAAACTGAGGGGGCGAACAAACGCTTTTCGCATCCGAGATGATCGCGAACAATTCTCAAACCGCTGAGCAATTAGTAGGGAGAGGTTTGAAGTCCTCCCTGGTCGGCATCGGAATGAATCTGATGCTTGCTCTCTTCAAATGCGGCGCCGGAATTCTCGGTCACTCCTTCGCCTTGATAGCAGACGGGATCGAATCGACCTCCGACGTTGTGAGTTCGAGCGTTGTCTATTTCGGCCTGAAATACGCGATCAAGCCGCCTGATGAGGAACATCCCTACGGGCACGGCAAAGCCGAGCCGGTCGCCGCAATTATCGTGAGCCTCGCATTGGTCGCCGCCGCAATTTTCATCGGTACCGAAAGCATTCAGCGAATTCGAACGCCACATCCGTTGCCCGAACCCTATACGCTGTGGGTGCTTCTGTCCGTCGTCGCGGTGAAAATCATGCTGTCTAGATATGTTTCATCAGTCGGGAATACGATCGACAGCAGCGCCGTGCGAAACGATGCTTGGCATCATTTGAGCGATGCCGTTACTTCAGGTTTTGCATTCATCGGGATAAGCGTTGCTCTCTGGATTAAGAACCCGACGGCGGATGATTGGGCTGCGCTGTGCGCCGCCCCGGTCATCCTTTTCAATGCCTGCCGCCAATTGCAAAAGCCTTTCGGCGAGCTTCTGGATGCATCTCCCGGTCCGCAGATCGAACACGATGTGCGTGCCGCAGCCTCCGGTCATCCTCAAGTGATCGGACTTGAGAAATGTCATGTCCGCAAGGTGGGCTTCCGCTATTATGTCGATCTTCACATCGTCGTCGAGGGTTCACTCACTGTTCGGGAAGGACATAAGATCGCTCATGAAGTAAAAGCTCATATCCTGCGGACCGTTCCGCGCGTGGCTGAGGTAATGGTCCATGTAGAACCAGAGGAGGAGCTACTGGCCATGGCACACAACTGAGTTCCTGATCGAGTCGAATTACTGCGCCATCAAAGCACGCCAAGCGCCGAAAGCAACAAACACTTGCCAAGCATCGTCTAAATTGAATATCGTCTCTCCCGGAGGCTTGTTTGCCCGGAATCCTTGGAATTGTTCGCGAGACCTTCCCCCAGGAACGCCGCGTGGCTCTGGCCCCCCGCCAATGCGAGGCGCTGCGCAAGTCAGAACTCGATGTCATCATCGAGCAATCGGCGGGTGTCGAAGCAGGCTTTCCCGATGAGTTATATGTCGCCCGCGGTGCGCGGATCGCCAGCCGCGAAGACGTCTTCCAGGAAGCCAATATTCTGGCGCAGGTTCGCTGTCTGGGCGCGAATCCCGAAGCGGGCCGCGCTGACCTTCCCCTTCTTCGCCGCGGACAGGTATTGGTGGGATTCGGCGAGCCTCTGACCGCGCTCCGTGAATGCTCAGACCTGGCTACCGCTGGCGTGTCGCTGCTGGCGCTCGAACTCATTCCCCGCATCACGCGCGCGCAAAGCATGGACGCGCTCTCTTCGATGGCGACGATCTCGGGATACCGCGCCGTGCTGCTGGGCGCAAGCCAGCTTCCGAAAATGTTTCCTCTGCTGATGACGGCAGCCGGTACAGTGACTCCCGCTAAAGTATTTGTACTCGGAGCAGGCGTGGCCGGTCTGCAGGCGATCGCAACGGCGCGGAGGCTGGGCGCGGTGGTTTTCGCCTACGACGTGCGGCCGGCAGTAAAGGAGCAGGTGGAGAGCGTGGGCGCCAAGTTCGTAATGCTCGATGTCGACGCTCAGGCGTCGGAAGACAAAGGCGGCTACGCAAAGGCGATGGACGAATCCTTCTATCGGCGCCAGAGGGAGCTGCTCACCGGGGTACTGCGCGAGCAGGATGTGGTTATCACGACGGCCGCGGTTCCGGGCCGCAAGTCGCCGATCCTGATCACCGCGGAGATGGTGGCGGCAATGCCGCCGGGGTCGGTGATTGTCGATATTGCCGCGGAACGAGGCGGCAACTGCGAACTGACGCGGCCCGGCGAAACGGTTGTTCATAACGGAGTCACGATTCTGGGCCCACTCAATCTCCCGTCGCTGGTTCCCTTCCACGCCAGCCAGATGCTTTCCTCCAACATCGCCGCAGTCGCCAAGCTGCTGGTGCGCGACGGCCAGGTCGGACTGGACCTGGAAGACCAGATCATCCGCGAGGCTCTTGTCACGCACGACGGCAAAGTGCTGCATCCCAAGGTGGCGGAATTGCTGGCGGCGGCTCATGCGTAGGTAGCGGCAGGGTTCAGGGGTAAGTAGTCAGAACTCTTAGGAGGCAAGAATGCCGGCGGACTTTATTTCGAACCTTTATGTATTCATCCTGGCGGGGTTTGTCGGGTTTGGGCTCATCAAGCGGGTATCGCCCCTTTTGCATACGCCGTTGATGTCGCTGACCAACGCCCTTGACGCCATCGTGGTGGTAGCGGCGATTATCATCACGGGGAGGCATGAGACGGCGCTGAGCACTACGCTGGGAGCGATCGCGGTGGCTGCTTCCTTCAGCAATATGGTGGGCGGATTTCTTATCACCGACCGCATGATCCGCATGTTCAAATCCGGCAAGGCTAAGAAATCATGAACGCGGCGGCCATTCAGCAGTATCTCGATTTCGCATACATCCTTGCGGTTGTGCTGTTTATCCTGGCGCTCAAGTGGCTGAGCTCGCCGGTGAGTGCGCGGAGAGGCGTGTTGGCTGGCGAGGTCGCGGCTGGTCTGGCGGTTGTAGCGACGCTCTGCAACCCAGAACTAGTCGCTTACAAGTGGATTGTCATCGCGCTGATTATCGGCGCGGGAATCGGCATTCCACTTGGCATGGTGAAGATTACGGCGGTTCCGCAACGGACAGCTTTGAGTCATGCATTTGGCGCTCTGTCGGCGGCAATGATCGGCATTGCGGAATATTATGTGGGGCTTGGGCACATAAGCCGATTTGAGATGGGCGAGATAGGGATGGAAGTGATCATCGGCTCGCTGACGTTCACCGGCAGCTTGATCGCCGCGGGCAAGTTGCAGGAACTTCTGCCACAGCGTCCGATTGTTTATAAGGGGCAGAATATCGTTAGCTTTTCGGTATTTGGCGCGGCCATCGGATTGGCAGCCGCGTTGGTGGTCCATCCGGAACATGCCGTGTTGTTCCCGATCATGGTAATTGTGGCGCTGGTGTTTGGCATGTTGCTGGTGACCCCGATTGGTGGGGCAGATATGCCGACCGTGATCTCGCTGTTGAACTCTTATGCAGGATTTTCGGCGGCGCTGTTGGGATTTGTGCTGAACAGCAAAGTGCTGATAGTGGCGGGCGCGCTTGACGGCTCTTCCGGATTCATTCTGTCAGTCATCATGTGCAAGGCGATGAACCGGTCATTCAGTAATGTCTTGTTCGGCGCATTCGGCACCATTCAGACCAGCGTCACGGAGACCAAAGAACGGCCGGTGCGTTCCGCTTCTGCGGAAGAGGCCGCCGAGATTCTGGATGCCGCGCGCAAGGTGGTCATCGTTCCGGGCTACGGTATGGCCGTGGCGCAGGCCCAGCACAAGCTCCGCGAGTTGCATGACGTTCTCACCAAACGCGGCATCGACGTCAGCTTTGCGATTCATCCAGTCGCGGGTCGAATGCCCGGACACATGAATGTTCTCCTCGCCGAGGCAGACGTTCCCTATGACCGCCTGATCGAAATGGACGAGATCAATCCTGAATTTCCCCGAACCGATGTGGTCCTGGTCGTCGGGGCGAATGACGTGGTGAATCCGGCGGCGCGGCTGGACAAGAACAGTCCGATTGCCGGAATGCCAATCCTGAATGCGTCCGAAGCGCAGACAGTGATGGTAATCAAACGTAGCATGAGCCCGGGTTTCGCAGGCATCGACAACGAACTCTATTACCTGGACAAGACCCTGATGCTCTTTGGAGACGCCAAGACCTTTGTCACCGGCATCGTCAAAGAACTCAACGCGGTAGCCGCCGGAAGCTGATCCGGCCGCCGCAAACGCTGCTAGCTGCTCGGCGGGACGTACGTATTCCCCGACGGCAGCAGCAATGGCTCCTCGGGCATGACGACCCAGAAGACGACGTAGGCGATTATGCCAGCACCGCCTCCGAACACTGCGAGCAGCACGGTGATCACCCGCACCCAGGCGACATCCCAGGCGTAGTTGTTCGCCAGTCCCTGGCAGACGCCTGCCACCATGCGTCCTGCTCGCGGACGAATCAGCCGCGTTTGCACGGTGTACAACGGGGGATTGCCGAAGTTGATCTGAGCGCCGCACGCGGAACAGAAACGCGCTTCGTTGCTCATTGAGGTTCCGCAATTTCTACAGAAGACAGCCATGGGGTTTCTCTCTTTCACAAAAAAGCTTACATCCGGTCACGCGCCGGTGACCAGACGCACAACGGCGGGCACCACAACCTGAACCACCGCCGGAACGACAATGCCGGCAATGGCTACTCCTGCCAGAAGACCGAAAACAGCCGCAACGCAAGCGAGCGGAAATACAAGCGCGGTCGACGGTGAGGGAGGACCAACCGGGTAACGCAGCGTTCGCAGGATCATGGCACGAACCTCGATTCCATGGCAATAAATACGCAAAGGCGGGAGGCGCGGTTCCGCAGGCTGGAGCAAGCGGTCTTGAAGGGATAGGTAGCTCAAGCTCTAGCGGCCGGTATAAGCGGTCCGCTGAAATTTGCGCGCCTGATCGGCCTGCACAGTGTCACTGCCGGCGTTGATCACGGCTTGATACTGCTCCTTCGCTTTGTCGTGCTCGTTCATCAGGTCGTAGACTTCGCCGGCGGCCAGCAGGCTGCGCCGCTTCAGTTCAGGACTGGTGGTGGGTAAGAATGCCCCTTCGCGATAGGCCTCGGCAGCTTCTGCGTAAAGCTTTTGCCCGCGCAGGCTGTCGGCGAGTCCAAAATAAGCCAGCTCAAGGTGCGACGAGGGAAAATAGCCCGGACGTTTGGCATCGTCAACCACGCGCCGGTAGGCTGCCACGGCTTTCATACCTTCCCCGTCGTCCTTCGACAGGTTAGCTACTTCGAGCGCGAAGAGAAAATCGCGTGGGTACTCCCTTGCGAGACCTTCCGCAATCTCCTTGGCCTCCTTGTATTTCGCCTCGCGGCGCAGAAAAAGCGTCATGGCTGTGCGAGATTCGACACTGGTGATGACGCCGTGGTCGCCTGCGTCCCGCAGCAGGGCCATACCTTCGGTCTTGGATCCGTGAATGCCCGCAAAGCCGGCCAGTAACTTGAAGCCGAACGAGAGCGCACCGATAACGTACTGGTAGATGCCGACTACCATTTTTGCGTCGATGTAGTTGGGGTCGAGCTCAAGAACCCTCTGGTGGTCGTTCTTGGCGCCCAGAGCCAGTTTGAGGCCGGAGACGAAGTTGCGCTCGACCATGGCCAGGTAGCAGGCTTCTAGCGAGCGAGCCCATCCGCGCGCAAAGAGAGCATGGATGTCGTTGGGATTCTTCTTCAGCAGGTCGTTGGCCTGGTTGAAAGCCTTATCGGAGAGAGCATAGATCTGATCGCGGACCTTCGGGTCTTCGACTACGGTGTGATGCCCACTGAGAAAGCCGTCGTTGGCGTAAAAGGTCGTATCGAGCAGGTCGAGACGAAAGAGCTCCTTGAAGAGGGTCGTATGGAGGACATAGTCGGTTGCAATGGGATCTGTGGGATGCTGGACCTGAATCTTGTCAAAGATGGCGAGCGCGCCGTCGTAATCCATGATGTAGAAGAGCTGAAATGCTTCCGCCACCTGAGGGTTGCGATTGAGCGGATCGGTGTCAACCGTTTGCCCCAGAGCCCGAAGGCACCCTGTGAGGGTAAAGGCAATAGCAAACAATACGAACTTGAGGAGTACGGCAGAACGCGCAGCTGGCAGAAGAGTGGATATCCTTCGCAAGAGCATTTCGTAATGAATCTTAAACGCCACCAGCCTTATATTGGACGCGTGTCCGGGAAAATGCTACCCAGCCTCTTCATCGTATGAGATTTCGATGCTATCGTCGTCTGGTTGCAGAAAGAGATGACATAAATCATGTCGTTTGTGGGACGTCTCCCGCTTTTGATGATCACAGGAATTCGCAATGACAAGGAAAGAGCTTCTCAATCTGCTCGTGCTGCAGGCGCGCGCGAACGGCTTTGAACTCCGTAAGTGGTATCAGTCGAAGATCGAACGTCAGTGGACCAGTCCGGAAGCCGCGATCGCAACCTTGGCCTCAGGCAACCGCTACTATGCTCTGCTCTTTTCACACGAGTTTGCCCAGGCTTTCTGGAGACCGGGGACGCAAATGCAATTCGTCGTTCCCACCCAGCATTTCACGCGCCTAAACGCCCGGGGTCAGTTGGTCACCGTCACCCGCAAAGCCTACACCCGACGCACATTGAAACCCGATGCCTGGAAATACCACTTGCGGGAGATGGCCGCATGTGAAGAACCCCTGCGCTATATCCGGCGCTTTCTGGTCACGCACGAGGAACTGCACGCGCAGCGGAACGGGCCAAAGTCCCCCGGGAGCAAAGCAGAGGCCTTCGATCTCGATTCCGGAACCTGACAGCCTTTAACCTCTACAACTCGTCCAGGCGATAGAGATGATTCAGTGGCCCTCGACCTTTGCCGACAGGGTAAGCAGCTTCCATCGCCGCCCGGACATATTTCTTTGCACCTGCGACGGCCTCCGCGGACGGCGAGCCGCTGACCAGCTGCGCAAGCAGGGCGGACGAGAAAGTACAGCCGGTTCCGTGTGTGGCGGCAGTTCGGATCTTCCGGCCCGGGAACCAGTGCTCCTCGCTGGTGGAGGCGAGCAGGAAGTCGTCAGGCGGGGCGAGATGGCCTCCGGTGACGACGACGTTAAGACCGGGGTGGGCGGCGGCCAGCACCCGGGCGGCGACAGGAACGGATTCACGGCCGGAAACTTCGGACGTGGCCAGCTCGGCCAGCTCACTTAGGTTTGGAGTGACCCAGCCCGCCAGGGGCAAAAGCTCGCTCTGGAGGAGGTCTAATCCCTGCGAATCGAGCAGCGTACGGCCGGAACTGGACCGGATGACCGGGTCCAGGACGATGCACTCGCGCGGGATGCGGGAATCGGCCAGGAAATGACTGACGGCGCTCACAATCTCCGCCCTGCCCAGCATTCCAATCTTGACCCCGGAGATCTCGACATCTTCAGCCAGGCACTCCAGGGTTTCTGCAAGAAACCTGGGGTTAACGGTGTGGAAGCGGCGCACCCCTTGGGTCGATTGGACCGTGAGCGCGGTAATCGCCGCCAGTCCGTACAATCTGTGGGCCGCAAAAACCTTGAGATCGGCCGTAACTCCCGCTCCCGACGAGGGATCGAAGCCGGCTATCGTGAGCACAACGGGGCGCTCGGATGCCGGGATGGTCACGCGGGATCGCCCCATTGGAACCGCTTCATCGTCTCCTGACCTGCACTGAATCTGCGACATGCCTAACATATTCTTGCCAAAAAGCGCAAGGGGTGCGTATAAATAAATGCCGGCGCTAGTTTGACTTACGGCTCCGTACCTCCATACAATTTTTACAGGAGGAATATGAACGCTATCGCAATCGACAAGATCACACGCTCCCGCCGCTATGTCCTCATGGCAAGTGCTGCTTTTCTATCGGTGCTTGGCATCTCCGCCGCTGCTCCAGCGGGTAACGCGGAACCACCTGTAAAGCATAGCTCGCAGCATCATTGGTTCCAGACAGGCCGGGCTTCATGGTATGGCAGGTTCTTTCAAGGCCGCGCCACCGCCGACGGCGAAAACTTTGACATGAACGACCTTACCTGTGCCCACCGCAGCCTTCCCATGGGCTCATTGGTGCGGGTGACGAATCTGAGCAACAGCAAAACGGTTGTGGTTCGCGTGAATGACCGCGGCCCGATTGCGCGCAGTCGAGTGGTGGACCTGTCCTACGCGGCCGCCAACTTCCTCGGATTCGGCAGCAACGGCACCGCTCCGGTAAAGCTGGAGCTTGTGAAGGACGACCCAGAGCTGGCGCAAATCTTCCCGCTCAATGCCGCTATCGTCTTCCCGCTTACTCCTTCCTTGGTCAGATAAAGCCAGAAATAGTGAGCCCCGGATAACTCCGGGGCGCGGCTTCGGCAGAATTGCAAGTACAATCTACCCAGCGCATTTACAGGGAGCCATGAGTTCGCCAGTCTCCAGTGTTGCAATGCCCGGCGCGCGTGTTCTCAGCCCTCGCGATCAACTGCCCCGCGAGCAAGTAATCGTTGCTCTCGATTTTCCCGACGGAGCGGCTGCGCTGGCCTTAGTAGATCGGCTGGAAAACCTTATCCAATGGTTCAAGATTGGACTGGAACTCTATCTATCTGAAGACAATAATATTGTGGACGCGGTGCAATCTCGCGGCTTCTCTGTCTTTCTCGATCTCAAGCTGCACGACATACCCAACACTGTTGCCGGAGCCGTCCGGGCGGTCGCAAAATCCGGAGCCGGCATGCTCACCCTTCATTCCGCCGGAGGTCCGGCGATGCTGGCTGCGGCCCGGGAAGCAGCTGTGGCTTTGCCCTCGCCTCTGCAGCTGCTTGCAGTCACGGTTCTCACCAGCATGGACCCGTCTCAACTGGCCTCGACCGGCATAACAGCGTCTCCTGCCGACCAGGTGATGCGGCTGGCAAAGATGGCCTACGGCACCGGCATTCGCGGCTTCGTGGCCAGCGCGGAGGAGGTCGCCGCCCTGCGCGCGGCCTACCCCGACGCGACGCTGGTGATTCCAGGAATCCGTCCCGCCGGAGCAGACACCGGCGACCAAAAGCGGGTCGCGACACCCGCGGCCGCAATCGCCGCCGGGGCCGATTACCTGGTCGTCGGTCGTCCCATTACGCAGGCAGCCGATCCAGCTGCCGCCGCGCACTCCATCCTCGAAGAAATCGCTGCTGCAAAGTCCTAGCGCCTTCTGTCGGAACGATACCAGTTTCAAATTGGGCTTGACTCCCTTCCCACTGATCGCCGACACATCCGCTCGCCGCCCAACACCATTACACTGTTGGTGTGAATTTCACCTCGAACGACGCGGAGCTTTTCTACACGACTGTAGGCAAAGGGCCCGCCCTCGTGCTGCTGCATCCCACACCCTGCGATCATCGATTCTGGCTGGGCGTGGTCGATCAGCTGGCCGGGAAATATCAGGTCATCCTGCCCGACCTGCGGGGGCACGGCCAGTCGCAGGCAGGCAATGGCACGATCACTATCGAAAGGCTTGGCGCTGACCTGGAGCGCCTGCTCGATGCGCTGCAAATCAACCGCGCACTCTTTGCGGGCTGCTCCATCGGCGGATACACGCTCTACGAATTGTGGCGCGAGGTGCCCATCCGCATCTCCGCGCTGGCTTTCTGCTGCGCCAAACCGCAGGCCGACACGGAGGTCAATCGCGCCAAACGCGAAGAATGGATCGCGAAGATTCGTGAGCGTGGAACCGCAGAGTTCATCGAGTCCATGCTTGAGAGCCTGATCGGACCGACGGCGCGGCAGCGTGCTCCGGAAAGGATTGTCGAGGCCCGCGAGATGATGCAGACGGTCCGCCCCGAAGCAGCGATTGCCATTCAGCAGGGGCTGGCCGCGCGTCCCGATTCTGTCGCAACCGCGCGGGGCATCCATGTGCCCTGCTTTGTTCTGGCTGGAGGCGAAGACGCGAGCTCGACTCCCGCCGATATGAAGCTGCTCGCCGAGTCAATCCGCAGCAGCGGCTACGGAGCCGAGTTTACCGTGCTGCGCGACGCCGGCCACTACGCTCCGTGGGAACAGCCGCAGATGGTGGGACGGCTGCTCCGCCGCTTCTTCGATTCGGTGGTGGGGTAGTGCGGACGAATTACGACGTCAACTTCGACAAGTTCTCAAAAGACCTGTTTTCCCGGAGAAACGGCTCGCCGTCGTCAAATAGAGGAATAGCGACCATCAAAACAAGTCAAAGTCGAATGGCTATTGGCTCTTTTGCTGTTTGTAGCTATCAAGATCCGCCTGGAATTCCGTGAGCAGTTCCCGTGCTTCTCTTTCATGTCTTCCATGAGGAAAATGCTTAAGAAACTCCGAGTAAGCAAGGACGAAACCCGCAGTTTCCTCTTCTGAACCCTCACCGTCAAAGCAGCTGTTCAGTTTGTGACCAAGCTTCCCTCGCCACCAGGCTTCCTCTGAGTCTGGGCCATTCGGCCATTCAGAAAGATAGTCCAGATAGCCCTGAGATCGCGCCGTCCAATCAGCGTCGGGCTCGCACCAGAAGATAGAAGCGCCGTACCTGTTAGCTCTCTGCGTCTCTGCTTCGGTGTGTGCCCTCCATTCCTTCCAATCAAAAGCGGATTTTCCGTCCGATCCGCTTTTCTGATTCAACTCATATGCGTACTCATCAGACGCATTATTGAGCAGATAGGAGTGAAGTGCTATAGCGTGTGCGTTCTTTGCAGAGCGGAGCGCGATATATTCGCGTTGCAGGTCACTAGTAGAAACACTAGCGGCGGCCCCCTCCTGCGCTCCGACCGCATGGCTGCCGCAAATCCAAATCAATGCAAGTGCGATCCCAGAGATCATCACCCTCATTCTTTATGCTCCAGTAGTAGAGACCTCACGTCCTCCTCAGTGTGAGTGCAAAATCTGGTCCTCCACACCAGTATCCAGGCTGGATGTAAGAACTCCAATTTAGCCCATAATCGCTCAGAGCTTCGTTCCGCGCCTGAAGCCGCACCCATTTCACCAACCAACATGCGGGCTGAAGTCCATGCCCTTCAAAGGCGAGACCAAATCAAACTGCTTAGGCGTCGAGCGTGTGCGGAGCAGGAGTGTGAGTTTCGGGGGCGTCTGCCTGGATCTCGGAAGGCGCGCCCGGCACGGGCAGTCCCGTCTGCAGGCCTCGCGCTTCGAGGTCGCGGCGCAGCTGCTCAATCGATTCAAAGAGCACCGCATTGAGGCCAACCCTAGCCGCTGCGGCAATGTTTTCCGGCTTGTCATCCAGAAAAAGCGCGCTCTCCGGCGCTACGCCAAGCTTCTCGCAGGTGTGAATGTAAATGGCCGGGTCCGGCTTGCAGATGCCCAGCTCGCACGACCAGGTGTGATGCTGAAAGTGAGCCAGCCATCCGAACTCCTGCCGCATGTAACCCAGAACCTCCCACCCCATGTTCGAGAGAATCGCAGTCTTGATGCCCGCCTCCTGCAGAGCCACTACCCAGGCCAGCATCTCTTCGTTGAGCGACGTCCACATGATCACGTCGGTCTCGATGAGCTCGTCAACCAGTTCGGGAGTAACCGCAATCCCGGCCTCCCTCGCAACCTGCTCCCAGTAGGTACGGCCGTTCAGGGTGCCCATGTCGTAATCGTGACGATGCCGCCAGTAATGGCGGTCAAAGGTCGGCCGGTCAAGACCGGTGAGCGCCAGCAGCTTCTGCTCCGCCACGGGATCTTCGGAGTTGCTGAGAACTTTTCCGTAATCGAAGATCACTGCGTCGATCGCCATGAATTCTCCTGTCAGGAAATTGCGAAAGCCTGCCTTCATTATGCCGAATAAACTCGGAGAAGCATTTGTGAAAAGATGAGTACGATGCAACGGCGTCCGACTTTCTCTGCGCGCACTGCCTGGGACACCTCCGAAACCGAACCGGCCGGGACGATCGCCGAGCGTCACAAAATTGGGCTGCCGCTGCTCGATCTGACTGCGTCCAACCCCACGCAGTGCGGCTTCATCTATGACGAAGCTGCGATCCACTCCGCCCTGGCCCGACGCGAATCGCTCCTCTACGACCCCAATCCTAGGGGCATGCTCGATGCTCGCGAAGCTGTGGCCGGGTATTACGCGAGCCATCGCGCGACCGTCGATGCCGAACAGCTTTTCTTAACCACCAGCACCAGCGAGGCCTACAGTTATCTGTTCCGGCTGCTGTGCGATCCGGGAGACGAGGTTCTCATCGCGCAGCCGAGCTATCCACTGTTCGATTTTCTCGCACAGATTGAAAATGTGCGACTGGTTCCCTATCCATTGTTTTATGACCACGGCTGGCAGATGGATACCGAATCGCTCCGGCGGCAGATCACGACGAAGACGCGGGCCATTG
>Ga0210390_10000929_pt1 | contig 29603 bp, 14 predicted proteins | sample IncBWH11OmetaG_FD_161050 | JGI IMG/M metagenome (GOLD analysis project Ga0210390, IMG submission 161050) | Forest soil microbial communities from Barre Woods Harvard Forest LTER site, Petersham, Massachusetts, United States - Inc-BW-H-11-O ...
GGGCGAGTTGTCTCAGAGACAACGAGATGCGCGTATAGCCTCCTGCGCCTCCCAGGCGAAATCGCTCATGCAGGAGCAGCGCATCGATGAAGCGATTCGGGTGCTTGAACCCGTCACGGTGGAAACCGGAGACCCTTCTCTGTCCCGCCTGCTGACGGAGGCTCGCGACCAGCAGGCTGAGGCGGCCCGAAAGCTTGAGGTGCTTGCAAACCGGGTTAAATCGCTCCGGGATCGCGGCCAACTCGATGAAGCGATTGCGTTGTTGAAGAGTGATGGCGCGAACAAGACTAAGGAAACCCAGGTTCAGGCGCTCCTCAATGTGCTGGTGGCTGAGCGAGATCAGAAACAAGTGATCACCAGGGCAGTCGCTACCGCGCGCCAAGCCATTGAGCAGCGAACCTTCGCCTCCGGATGGGATGCCCTCGAAAGCGCGCGCCAGGCGTATGGTGACTCTCCCGAATTGATGCGCGCCCTGCAGGAGTTTCAAACTGAGCGCGCCTCGTTTGCCCAGGAATCCGTAAGCAAGTCGATCGAAGCTGCTCGCGCCGCGCTGCTGAACAAGGAGCCGGAAACGGCGCAGACTGCTCTGAGCGGCATGGTCGAGCTGGTGGAGTTCTCTACCCCCGCCCAGCAAACGGATTGGCGCCGCATCCGAAAAGAAGCCGAGGACGCTCTCCGGCGAATTGGAAAGCCGGCAACCGGCAGCGTTCGCCTTCCGGGGGAAGCTGATGTTATCGAACCCCTTGCCGGGTCTCGAAAGATGCTTGTCTGGGGGATCGCTTGCGCATGTGTGGCATTAGTCGCGATTGCCGTTATCCTCTGGCTGAGAAAGCCAGCACATCCGCCGCCATCGCCACCAACGCCCACTGAGGCTTATATCGAAGTTGCAAAAGCGCCGCCGGGAGCCGCTGTCAGCATCGACAACGCAGCTCCCGCACAGACCGATGCCGGCGGCAAGGTTTCCGTAACCGTGAAGCCGGGCCTGCACCAGCTCGTAGTCTCCAAAGAGGGATTCGAACCGTTTACAGACAGCATCAACGTGAACGCAGGGGAGACTTACGTGGACAATGTCGTCCTGCGCTCCTCGCCGCCGCCCGACGTGTCCGGCAGGTTGTTGGTGCAAGGCAATGTGCCGGAGTTCAAGGTGTTTGTAGACGGTGTCTCGCAAGGGACATTTCGCACGGGCAAGCCGATAACGCTGACAGAGGGCAAACACAAGGTCAAATATTCGGCAACCGGATTTGAGGATTCACCCGAAAAATCGATCAACATCGTTCGAAAGACGGATACGAACGACAGGTTCAGTCTGACCAAGTCAGCCACGCCTCCTCCGCCCCCACCATCGCCGGCGGGCGGTGCCTCGATTGTGTCCTTCTCCGCAACTCCGTCTTCGATACAGCAAGGCTCATCCGACCAGGTCACGCTTCAATGGACGACGAAGGACGCGGTTTCTACTTCCATCGATCCTGGTCAGGCGACGGTGCCCTCTAGTGGACGGTTATCAGTCAAACCGTCCTCAACAACCACTTACACGCTTACAACCAAAGGGAAGGACGGGCAAGTCAAGATACAACAGGCGCTGGTCACGGTTACGCCGGCACCCGTTCAGAAGCTCCCGGCCACAATTGCGTCTTTCTCTATCAATCCGGCCTCGATCCAACAGGGCGAGCAAGCCACACTTCAATGGAATACCAAAGATGCAGTATCCATCTCGATCAATCCCGAAGTTGGCGCGGTTAACGCGACCGGAGAGCAGTCAGTCAAACCGTCCGGCAAGACGACGTATACGCTGGTCGCAATAGGAAACGACGGACAAGCCAAGACGCAGCAGGTATCGGTTACAGTCGTTGCGCCGCCTCCGCCACCGTCGTCGCGGTCATCGTCGTCCGACGATAGGGCGCTCTTGATACAGCTAGTAAGAGACTTCGAGTCCGCATACAACTCTCAGGATATCTCCAGAGTGAAATCTGTTTGGAGCGGAATGACCCCCAACCAAAGCAAACAGATTCAAGTTTTCTTTAAGGGCAATCCCGAAGCAACGGTGAAGGACGATTGCGCCCCATCGTCACTAAGTATCACTGGAGACACAGCACAATGGGCTTGTGCTGAGACAACGATCGTGAAGAGCAACAATGGCAAGCCGCTGAAGCCTCACCCGATTAGGTTCTCTTTCGTCAAGAAAAACGATTCTTGGTCTATCTCTGAACGTCAGTAATGGCTTTATCATTTGCCTGGAATCGCTTCAATCCGCAAGTCAAGCAGACTCGTTTGGATCGCCATATCTTCAGCTACTTACCTCTAAGCCAGGTGGCGTTCGATAATCGATCAAACAATAATAACTTGGTTAACATTGACTTCTTTGCAGATCGCCCTACAATGAGTGCGGTTTTGGACTCGTACGAAAGCTGATCATTTTCCCCCTTGGAGCGTGTCCACATCTTTTTCGATAAATTTTCAAGATAGGTCAAAGATAGTCGCCTTTTTTGGGATGTCGCGCATCGTGATGTTTTCGTCAGAGCATCAGCAATCCGGACAGACCTTGAATCTATGGCTTGGTTGCTAGTCGGTACATTTGGCGTTGACTCATTGCACCCTCAGGTGTTGCTGATGTCCCCAAAGTTTTCGATCAGCCGTCGATAAATATCGTTCATTCGTCGGTTTTAACTTCAAGTGTTTCCGGAGATCACAAATGGCGCGCCGAGATTACGTTCTTTCACGCAGTCGTATGCTGTTGACTGCTTTCTGCCTGGTGTTATGCAGTCTCGGTTTTTCGGGGAGGGCCTCCGGAGCCACGATCACTGTTACGAATACGAATGACAGCGGAACCGGATCGCTGCGCGACGCAATTACAATGGCCAACGCCAATCCCCCGGGGACGATTAACATCACAGCGACGGGGACCATCACCCTGCTCAGCACCCTTCCAGCGATCACCGCCAACATGACCTTAACCGGGCCGGGCGCGAATCTTTTGACCGTCTCGGGGAACAACTCGACCACCGTAAGCACGATCTTCACGATCACCAACGGAGTTACAGCTTCCATATCAGGGCTGACGATTGCTAATGGCAATAGCAATTCAAGCGATCAGGGCGGCGGCGGCATCCTTAACGATGGAACGCTGACGGTGAGCAACTGTACCATCTCAGGCAATTCCGGAACCGGCTCCGTGAACAACGAGGGTGGCGGCATCACCAACTTCGGCACGCTGACGTTGAGCAGCAGTACAGTCTCCGGCAATAGTGCGGCACTAGGGGGCGGCATCCTTAATGGTGACGGCAATACACTGACCGTGACCAATAGCACCTTTTCCGGCAATTCTGCAACGGCCAAAGGCGGAGGCATCTATAACCTTGTTGGGGGCACGCTGACGGTGACGAGCAGCACCTTTTCCGGCAATTCCGGCGGTGAGGGCGGCGGGATTGAGACCAACAGCAGCTCGACGACGATAACGAACACCATCGTGGCAGGAAACACGGCCACAGCGGCCGATGACATTGATGGCACCTATTCTCCTACCAGCGGCGGCGGCAACGTCATTACTCCAACCGAGCCCATCGCTCTGGCGCCGCTGGCCAACTACGGCGGCCCGACACAGACCATGCTGCCTGCGCCCAATAGCCCGGCTATCTGCGCAGGTAACAAGACGGGAGCTCCCACCACCGACCAGCGAGGTTTTACGACAGGCGCTGCTGCCTACTGCACGTCCGGCAAGATTGACTCGGGCGCCGTCCAGACCAACTACACGTCGATCCAGTTCACCAATCCCAATACGAGCATCGGCGGCTACGCGGCTGCCGTCAGCAACCCGGCCAGTTTTTTCCCGGCGGCTCCCATCGTTTCTGTGACGGAGAATAGCCTGAATCAAGGCGGCGTGCCGGTGACGCTGACTTCCGATGCGACGGGTGCCATGGGACTGGGACCGATGTCGACCGTAGCCGGAACCGGTGCGACCTTCAGCAGTATTACCGTGCCTGAAGCGGGCAGCTTCACGCTTAGCGCCCAACTGACTCCAGGAACCGCAACTCTTAATACTTCCGCCAATCTCAGAATTGTTGTGATCACGCTGTCTCCACCCACCCTTGCGGGCGCGACCGTGAACCGACCATACAGCGTGACGTTTTCGGCGTCCGGCGGCACAACATCTACCTACACATTCAGCCTTACGGGCACTCCCCCAACTGGGATGACCTTTACCGCACCAACATTGGCCGGCACACCCACGGCGACGGGAAGCTTCGGCCTCACCATTACGGCGACCGACGGCAATGGATTTTCCGGTACCCAGAGCTATACGCTGGCCGTGAACAACCCGGTAACTGCGACGACGATCGTACCTGCCAAGGCGCTGACGATAGGCCAGTCGGCGCCATTCACGCCGGTGACCGGCTCCGGCGGCACGGCACCGCTGACCTACAGCATCTCTCCAACTCTGCCCGCGGGCCTGAGCATCAGCCCTACGACAGGCGCGATTACCGGCACACCCACGGCGGCCAGCCCGGCTACGACTTACAGTGTGACGGTCACGGACGCCAACGGTGCGACGGCAAACTCGAGCTTCTCGCTGACAGTGAACAGCGCGGTAGTGGCGATGACGGCCGTATCTACCACGATGCTGACGGTAAACCAGCCGTCGGCATCATTCACTCCAGTGACGGGCTCCGGTGGCACGCCGCCGCTGACCTTCAGCGTCTCTCCGGCTCTGCCTGCAGGTCTGAGCATCAGTGCCACAAGCGGCGCGATCACCGGCATACCCACGGCAGCCAGCCCGGCGACGAGTTACACCGTGACCGTTACCGACAGCAACCACGCCACGGGACAGGCGTCTTTCACTCTGACAGTAAACCCGGCGGTAGTGGCGACGACGGCCATAGCAACGACTATGCTGACGATAAACCAGCCCTCGACGTCCTTCACACCGGTAACGGGCTCCGGCGGCACGGCGCCGCGGACCTATAGCGTCTCTCCTTCTCTGCCAGCGGGGCTGGGTATCAACTCCTCCACAGGCGTCATCACCGGCGTCCCCTCGGCAACCAGTCCAGCGACGAGCTACACGGTGACGGTCACCGATAGCAACCATGCGACGGCACAGGCGCCTTTCACGCTGACAGTGAATAGCGCAGTGACAGCAACGACATCCGTACCTGCCACAATGCTGACGGTAAGCCAGTCGTCGGCGTCATTCACGCCGGTGACGGGCTCCGGCGGCACAGCGCCATTGACCTACAGCATCTCTCCATCTCTGCCTGCGGGCTTGAGCATAGGTCCCTCCACAGGCACGATTACCGGCGTGCCCATGGCAGCCAGCCCGGCGACGAGCTACACGGTGACCGTGACCGACAGCAACCATGCGACGGCACAGACGACTTTTACACTGACAGTGAACCCCGCGGTGACGGCAACGACGTCCATACCTGCCACGATGCTGACGGTAAGCCAATCGCCGGCATCATTCATGCCGGTGAAGGGCTCCGGTGGCACGGCACCGCTGACGTACACCATCTCTCCGTCTCTGCCTGCGGGCCTGAGCATCAGTCCTTCCACGGGCACGATTACCGGCATACCCACGACGGCCAGCCCGGCGACGAGCTACACCGTAACGGTAACCGACAGTAACCACGTGATGGCACAGGCGCCTTTTATGCTGACAGTGAACCCCGTTGTCACCGCAACGGCGACCATACCTGCCACGACATTGACGGTAAACCAATCCGCCTCATTTACACCGGTGACCGGATCCGGGGGCACAGCGCCGCTACACTACGCCATCTTGCCGTCTCTGCCTGCAGCCCTCAGCATAAGTCCTTCTACAGGCGCAATTACCGGCATGCCTGCGGCGATCAGTCCCACAACCAGCTACACGGTCACGGTGACGGACGCAAACCAGGTAATGGCACAAGCGACTTTTACGCTGACGGTGAGTCAGGCTGGCAGCAGCGTCTCGGTTGCCTCGTCCACGAATGGTATCTCGACGGTGAACAATCCGGTGACCTTCACGGCCACAGTGACACCTTTCAGCGGAGCTGCTCCAATTCCTCCACCATTCCCCGGCTCAGCTGCGGCAGTTACAGGGAGTGTCACCTTTACGGACAATGGCAACACCATCTGCTCTTCTCCCGTTCCGGTGATGCTGTCTCCGGTGTCCGGACTTTATCAGGCCGCCTGTCCGATCTCCTCGCTAACGGCAGCCGCATCCCCGCACACCATTGTGGCTACCTATACGGGGAATTCGAATTACACTGGGAGCCACAACAGCGTGTTGCAGACAGTTCAGCCGGCTGCCAGTACTACGGCAGTCAATTCCTCCCCGATGCCATCTATTGTGAATAATCCGAAGCACTTTCATGATTCGGTGGTCTTTACGGCAGCAATCACTCCCAGCAATGGCAGTGTGCCACTCTCCAGTACTGCAGTGGTGACGTTCATGGACGGTGGCACCATCCTCCCATGCACCGTTGCTTGGACCCCCGCCACAGGCATTGCCACTTGTTCCATACCGCCGCTGACGGCGGGCAGCCACATCATCACCGCGTCCTACGGCAACGACCTGAACTACAAGCCCAGCAGCAATATCATGACTCAGATAGTTCAGGACTATAGCCTCACGACTTCCACGACAATCCCTGGTGAGGTATTCGTCACTCAGGGTTTCACCTCGACCAACGACGAATTTTCGCCGCAAACAATCACTGCTGCACCAGTTTCCATATTCGGATTTAGCACGACCGCGGACAACCCGCTCCAGATGACCTGCACGCTAATGTCTCAACCCTCGGGAGCTACCACATTGCCGACATGTTCTTTTCCGGCGAGTAGCACGCTCCCCATCGCACCTTCCGGAAGCCAGGCTTCGATTGCCGTTGTCATCAACGCGGGCACTCCAGCGAGCCCCGCTACTCCCGGTCAATATGTATTCGCAGTCATTGGTACCGATCCGACAACAGGCTTGGTCCGAACCGCGACGCCGCCGCTTAGCGTTGACGTTAGATCCCTTGGGACCCAGTCGGAGTGCCTTCCGGAGCATCGACGACGGCTCCAATAGACTTCAACCTTCCTGCCGGCGTTACTCTTTCTAACTTCGTGTGCCTCTCCGTCAAGGGTCCGGTACCTGTGAACTGCACTCCGACCGCCGCGGGTGTGACAACCACGGCAGGAGAGCCGACAATTCAGCTCACCTTAAGTGGTCAGAGCGCGCCTCTTACCGTGACGATCAATACGGGCACGACCATGACACAGCTGGTCACTTCCACGAACATCTTCGCGGCCGGCTTCTTCGGAATCCCGGTTCTGGCCCTGCTCGGGCTCGTGCGCGGCGGTAAACGAAACCGTAAGACGTTCCTGCGCTTCATAGGGCTTGTTTACATCGTATTCGCTACTTTGCAAGTGGTTGGGTGCGGTGGAAGTTTCATGAGAACGGAGTCGACGGGAACGATTCCAGCCGGGACCTACCTTATTCAAACGCAAGGCACCGGGAGCGACGGTCAAACGTATCAGGCAGTGATTCAACTCAGCGTGATTCGCTAATGAATTGGCGGCCGCACAATTCTGCGCACCAATTCCTCAGGGGAGTCAGGTTTTATACCGAGGGAACACAGATGACGAAACGTACTCTGCAGTTGCTGCTGCTTGTTTCTCTATCGAGCTTGGGCGCGGTGGGACAAATCAATTGCTCCAATGGCGCGCCCGCCGCGAATAAGCTCGTCTGCCAGATACCGTTCTCGACCGGCATTTTCAATGGGAACGGCTCGACTGCGCAGACTACAGGGATCGCCACGGTATTCAATTCCGCGATTGCCACACAGGTCAGTCAGCTCCCACTGGCTACATCCTCATCTGGCACGGTCGTGCTCTACAGAAACGGTGTGCAGGAAACCATTGACAACTTGGGACCTATCTTGACAGATCGTGCGCGCACCGTAGGCAGGCACCAACTATTTCTATCGTTTACAGCGAGCCAGTTCTTTTTCACTGACATTGATGGGATTAACCTCGGGAAAGTGCCTTTTTCCTATAAGGCTATTAGCAGCGACAACTCGAGCGCCATATATACCAGCGAGAACTTGAACATTCACTTTAAGATCAACCAGTATGTTTCCATTGCAACGTTTGGAGTAACCGACAAGCTCGACGTATCAATGATTCTTCCCGCCGAAAGAGTCTCGATCGGGTCCGCTACCGGCGATACCACGGAGTACCTCGTAAACATAAAAAGTAATATGGGAAGCGCATTTCCAGTGGGACCGGCATACGCGCCTGGCATCGCCAGCGGCATCGGCGACATTACCTTCGCCGCGAAATACAACATAAAGACTCTGGAACACGCTGCATTCTCTGCTGGACTCAACGTCCGCACCCCTACCGGCGACGATCGAAACTATCTCGGCTCCGGTGCATGGGGGACGAATCCATATGGAGTCTTCTCCTATTATTTTTCGAGGCTCTCGCCTCACGTGAGGCTCGGCTATCAGTGGAACTCCGAGACGGAGCTGAATCCGAACCTGGTGCGACCGGGTAGTAACTTAGCCTTGCCTGGAGGCATGCAATACGACCTCGGCGCAGATTATGCTGTTATAAAACACTTGACAATAGCGGCAGATCTAATGGGGGACCAGTACCTAAATGCTGCACGACTTACCCCCAGCACGTCTTCGCTCACATACGACAATCCGGTGGGCTCTTCCAAACCAACCACTACGGTCGCCTTGCCATCTGTTACTTCGGTTAATTCGAGCTACTGGATCAATGACATAAGTGCGGGCCTAAAATGGGAACCGTACAAGACTTTTATACTTTCGGGTAATGTGTTGTTCCAATTGAACAATGTAGGCATGCGCGCCAGACCCACTCCGCTGTTGGGCATCTCGTACCAGTTTTAAGAGAGCGTCGGCTGTCACTTGAGCTTCAATATCCGTAACGGTGGATCGGGCCAATGTTCGGATCGGACCAGTGCTTCCATCTGCTCCTTCCGTTCGATGGCCGGAGGGTGACTGCGGAAATAGTCTTCCAACGTCTGAATGGATACATGTGCCGCTTCATCCACCGGGGAGGGGTTGCCGGCTGATTTCTCGCCACCGGTGTTGCGTTCGAGCCGTTCAAGTTTATCCAGGAGCTGAAGGATTCCCGCGGGCGAGTAACCAGCGGCGACTGCGAGAGCGGTTCCAAAGCGATCCGCTTCGAGCTCCTGAGCCTTGCTGTAGCCTGCAGTAAAGACACCAACTGGAAGGCTCAACAGAGTTCCAATCGTCCCCAGATTGCGCAGGCGAGCTTCCGTCTGAACGCGTTCCGCGCAGTGGCGAAGATCGATATGCTCTACCTCGTGCCCAAGAACGGCAGCCAGCGCATCTTCGCTCTGCATCAACTTCAGGAGGCCTTCACCGAGAAATACATGGCCCCCGGGCAATGCAAAGGCATTCACAAACGACGCTTGAGGCACATAGTGGAAGCGGTAGGGCAGCTTGCGCTTCGCATGCGATGAGACAACTGCTCCCACTTCTTGAATATAGGCTTCTACCTGTTTCGCTTTTTCCTGATCAGGTTTCCACTGGGACTCGTAGGATTTAGCAAGTTCATCGCCAATTCGGATCTCGTCGGCGTCAGACAGCTCATCCAGATTCAATGGGACGCGGCTTAGCTCCCGCTCGGCGTCTCCGGCAATTGAAAGCACGGCTTGCGGGCCTGCCTGCGTGGCAATTTTCTGATGCTCCGCAAAAAAGATGGCCAACAAGCCAGCCACGACAATCAAGGCGAACGAAACCCATCGTCTCATAGGAACTTCAGGATCGTTTCGCGATAGCGCGTATAGAGGAACGAGACCAGCAGCAGTGCAATGCCCATCACAATCAAGGTGATATAGCGATCGGTTGGAGCGAGATGCCAGATATCGACAAACAAAATCTTACCGACGCCGAGCAACAAAAGTCCGAGGCCGGCAAAACGGTAGCTGCGTTCGTGGACGAGCAGAGCCAGGAGGAAAACTCCAACACCAAGCGCGCTCCACGTTACCGTGATCATTCCCGCGCGCATTTCCCGAGCCAGCATGATTGTTGTGAGCAGAAGCGGAGCAAAGAAAAGAAGCTGTTCTGGCCGGGAGATGACAAGCTTTGCCCATCCAATCCAACCATCGGATGGATTCACTACTTCATCGCGCCTGCGAAGCCGAAATGCAATGGTCAGGGCTATGAGCAGAATCGCAGAAGCAATGCCGACACAGGCAACTCGTCCGTGCAAAAGAGAAGACCCGACCATCGTCGCTGCTGAAAGGTTAAACAGGAGAGCACGGGCGAAGACAGCGATGGTCAGCACAACTCCCTGAACCAGGAACAAACGACGATTGAGCATCCAAGCTACCCCGAGGAGCAAGAGGACAAGAACGGCCCATGCAATCACGACCCATTCAGCCCTGACTTCGAAGTACACTACAGCTGCGAGCGCAATGGTTCCACAGCAGGCAGCCGCGTTTTGGGCAATGCGGTCGAAGGGCGTGCTGCCGCTTTGTCGCAATCGCTCATAAGCCCATAAGTATGCCGCGATCAACGGCAGCGCTGTGTAGATGCGGGGACTGAGTAGTTGTCCGGAGCCGCCTGCATTGAGATTTACGAAGAAGATGCGCACGAAGCTAGCTGCCAGAATCAAAAGTCCCTGGTATCGCAGATACGCGCGATTACGGAGGATTCCTGTCTCAAAAAGCAACAAGCCCAACACTCCCCAGCCAACAGCGACGCTGACCGGCAGCAGTTCATACCACACCAGAAGTGCAAGCAGGATAGATCCGGTCCACGAATAGGCTATGGGAATGTATGCCGCATTAAGGTTGCCGGCGTCCTTTTTCCTTCGCGTGCCGAGATAGAAGAGCCCGCTCACGACGGTCACAGTAATCGTCCGCTGAGCTGCGAACATCCAACGGCTCGCCGAAGGAAGATTGATGACGATAACTCGAACGAACGATGCCGCAGAGAGTAGATCGCATTGGAGTGCGAGATCGCTGGAGTTCCACTGATCGGCTGCAACACCGAGTGCAATTGCCAACACCATCCAAGCGACAACTGTCTGGTTGCCAGGAAAGAAGACCCACAAGGCCGCCGCTGCGGAGGGCAGGCCGAAGTACGACATTACCCGAAGGGAGATGGAGTCGGCATCGGTCGCCGCAATCTGCGGCCATCGGCGCGGTGCGGCCTCGGAGTTGAACCAGTAGATAGTTGCTCCGCATGCGAGAGCGAGGGCTGTACTCCAATGCCGGGCTGCATCCGCGTGGACCGCGCGAAGGGAAAAGACCGGAACCGCTTCTCGTGCGATCAATTGGAAAGCGGCGGCGAATCCGGCCAGCATTCCCAGTCTGCGAAAGACAGCTTCGCGCATGCGAATACCGCTGATAAAGAGAACCTCCACTTCAAGCAGCCAAAGCACGGACCAATGGGCTCCCCGATAGCGGAATGGAATCGCCGCCAGCAGCAACGCTGACCCGATGCTGGAGAGCACAATGAATGCGGTGCGCCGGAGAGGCCGCGCGTAGAACGCGAGCAGCATCTCAGCCGCGCCAAGTGCAAGAAGTGCCCAGAAAGCCCACTCCGGATGCGCTGACTGGTACTTGAGAAGCCCCAGAACTCCTGCGGAATTGAGAACTGCCGTGATCGAAGTAAGCAGATCTTCGCGGTCATCCCGCGGAATGCGTTGCGCGTAAGCGACTCGAAAGATGAGCCAGTAAAGAAGGATCAGGCCCGCGCTGGGAAAGAACTCCGGAAATGGATGCCCCGGTCCGCCTCGAGCGCGGAGGATACGGTCCAGCCAGAGAAAATGGTTCAGATAGACGCCAACAAGACCGGCAACTTCCAGTTCCGCCCAATGCTCGCGACTAGTCACGTACACCAGTCCCCCTGCCAATACTGCACCCGCAACCAAACTGAACACAGTGACCTGGCTGATGGTCACCGTGGAGAAGGCCAGCAGGAACCCCAGTCCGGTCACCACTTGCGATTTGTAACGCAGGGAGTGCCACACCATGCCGATCGCGATCAGGATCATGAGGACAAGATCGATGGCCTGCGAAGAGAGCACTCTGGTCGCGGGGACGTGATACATGGCATATGCGGTAAAAAATGTGAGTGCCCACCCGCCTCCGATGCCTGCGCGGGCAAGGATCCGGTACTTATCACGTCGCTCCAGAAACAGCCCGCCGACCAGCAGAGTTCCGCTCACAGCGAATCCGACCACGATCTTGCCCAGAGGTCCCAGAGTTCTGAGTTGATAGGCGAGGAAGAAGGCCACGCCAAAGACAAGAATCACGATGCCGAGCTTGTTGAGCCAGTTGGCGCCGAGCTTCTCTTCGAGAGATGCCACTCGGTGAGCGGGGACAGCTTGTTCCTGATCCTGCGTTTTGAACGCGGGCGCTTCCACGGGTGCTTCGATTGGTCGATCGGGTGGCGTGGAAATTGGAATCCCGAATAGATCGCGTTTGTCGACTGCGGCCGTTTCCTTCACATCGCCTGCGACGCTCAGAGGTCGAAGCTGTGGTGCCGCCGCTGAAATCTCCGGTGCCGACGGAGGAGCGACGATTGCGGGAACAGTTGGCTGCGGTGGTGTGGGCCACTGAACCGATGTGGCTGGTACTGCCTGGGGCGGAATTGAGCGCGCGGCTTGCAGCTTTTCGAACTCAAGCACTCGAACCCGCGCATTGAGCGCCTCAAGCCGATTCAACAGTTCGGCGTCGATCATTTCCCGCCGTCGGCGATCCCGAGACCGTATAACCATCGAGACGACGACCAACACCAAAAGCAGCACGTATTCCATAGGATGAGTTGAGCGGAATTATCCCATGCCGCAACGTCGTACCTGACGAAATAATTCAGGTCACTCCCAGAATGGTTCGGTTGGACGTGTCAACCTTTCTACCGCTGCATGATCGTATCGGCCTTGTTTGGCTTTTGTGAAACCTGTGCTGGAGTGGGCAGTTGCGTGCTGTCCCATCCTCCGCCCAGGGCCTGAATCAACTCGATGGCCGCGGTCGATTCCTGCACCTGCAGGGTCGCGAGCGATTGCTGGTTGGAGAGCAGGGTGACTTGAGCAATGGTTACGGCCAGATAAGGATCGACGCCCGTTTCGTATCTGCCGAGTTCCAGCGTGAGGGATACCTGCGCTGCATCCACTGCTTCCCGCTGCTTCAGGATCTGCTGCGAAAGAATCCTAGTCGCGGCCAGCTCGTCCTCGACCTGCTGGAAGGCGGTGAGAACGGTCTGCCGGTAAGTGGCAACATCGGCATTGTAGGTTGCCGTGAATTGCTGGAGCTGGGCGCGATAAAGGCCGCCGTTGAAAACCGTTTGCGAAAGCGATGGGCCAATAGACCAGAAGCGGCTGGGCCAGGTGAACGCGTTCGCAAGCGTAGATGCCTCGAATCCGCCCGCGGCGGAGAGGGTGAGCGACGGAAAGAAGGCGCCGTAACCGATGCCTATGGTTGCATTGGCCTCAGCCACAGTACGTTCGGATGCAGCGATGTCAGGTCTCCGCTCCAGTAACTGCGACGGCATTCCGACAGGAATCGGCGGCGGGGCAACGAGCAGCGGCTTGACGGGGACCGAAAAGTCCGTGGCCGGCTTGCCGATCAGCATGGCAATCGCGTGCTCGAATTGCGCGCGAGCAACACCGAGGTTCAATGCTTGCGATTCCGCGCTCTTCAGTGTCGTCCGAGCTTCGACAACCGCGATGTAATCACCGATACCGGTGTCATATTGAGTCTGGGTCAATTCAAGCGATTTCTTGTCTGCCTCTACGGTGTCATTCAGAACCTTCTGCAGCGCGTCCTGGCCACGAATTTCATAGAAGAACTCCGCGAGGCTTGCCTGTTCCGCCAGCCGTTCGTTTTCAAGATCTGCAGCGCTGACCTGCGCTCCAAATTGAGCTTCGCGGACCTCATTGCGAATTTTTCCGAACAGATCCGGCTGCCAGGACACGTCGAGGGGAAAGCTCCAGGTTGAACTTGTCTGCCCGGTATTGGCTGTAGAGGAATGCTGGAGGTTTCCCGAGGATTTGGAACGGTTCCACGACGGACCAGTGGTAATAGTGGGCCAATACTGTGCGCGGGCTTCGCGGACCATAGCCCGCGCTGCCATATAGTTTTCGAAAAACTCCTTGATGTTCTGATTATTGATATCGAGCTGGTCTTCGAGGGCATTCAATTCAGGATCGTTGAAGATCTCCCACCACTTGCCGTGCAACATCGCGTCCTGTGGCTGCGCCACCTTCCAGCCGTCGGCATCCTGGAAATTCGCTGTCGACTCCTTATAGCTGGGAGCAGTCGCGACCGGAGCCGCGGGCTTGTGATATTTCGGGCCCGGTGTGCATCCTGCCAACGCGCAGCAAAGTGCCAGCGCGCACAGCGCCGGGTGAATCGAGGGTGTGGATTTCAAGGCCATTCTCTTCATACAAGGCTTCTCACGCGCAACAAGTTTCATCAGGGCGGATTTCATAACGCGGCCTCGCCCGCTTCCGGGTTGAAGCTGTCATGATGCTTGCCCAGTACACGCAGACGCATACGATCGAGAAACAGATACACAACTGGCGTGGTGTAGAGGGTGAGCATCTGGCTTACGATCAGGCCACCGACGATGGTGATGCCCAGTGGCCTGCGCAACTCCGAGCCAGTCCCGGTTCCGAAGGCCAGCGGGAGCGCCCCGAAGAGCGCCGCCATGGTGGTCATTAGAATCGGGCGGAAGCGCAACATGCAAGCCTCGAAGATGGCATCGGAGGTACTCATGCCGTGCTCGCGCTCGGCTTGCAGGGCAAAGTCGATCATCATAATCGCATTCTTTTTCACGATGCCGATGAGCAACACGATGCCGATAATCGAGATGACGTTGAGGTCGATCTTGAAGAGCATCAGCGCCATGATCGCGCCCACGCTGGCGGAGGGAAGTGTGGAGATAATCGTGAGCGGATGCACCAGGCTCTCATAAAGAATGCCCAGCACAATAAACACCGCCAGCAGCGCAGTCGTGATCAGGATGGGCTCTGTGCTGAGGGACTGCGTAAATGCCTGGAGCGTGCCGGCAAAAAAGCCGTGGATCGTCGATGGAGTTCCCAGGCGCTCCTGCATCTGGGCGATCAGGCGCGTCGCATCGCTGAGAGAGGCGCCCGCTCCCAGGTTGAAGGAGACGGTCACCGAGGGGAAGAGTCCGGTGTGGTTCACGCTGAGCGGTGTGGTTGTCGATATCGCCGTCGTCATGGTGGCCAACGGGATCACTCCATTGCTCGAGGTGAGCAGATAGATATTCTTTAGTCCTTCGGGCGATTGCCAGTAGGGCGGCGCCACCTCAAGCACGACATAGTACTGATTGAGTTGCGTGTAAATGACGGAGATTTCCGACTGGCCGAAGGCGGCATAGAGGGATGAATCGAGTGCCTGCGCTGTTACACCGAGTCTTGCAGCTGTCGTGCGGTCATAGTTCAGATATTCACTCAGGCCGCCGTTCTGCTGGTCGGTGTTCACGTCCTGCAGAGTTGGAGTGAGTTTTTTCATCTCCGCGAGCAGAATTGGCCCCCAGTGCGACAAATCCTGAACATTGTCCGCCTGGATGGTGTATTGATACAGCGCGTTGCTGCCTCTGCCGCCGATGCGCAGGTCCTGAGCGGCCTGCAAAAACGCGGATGCAACCGGCAACCCGTTCAATTTGGGCCTGAGTCGGTCGATGATCTGGAAAGCACTCACCTTCCGCTCATTCAACGGCTTGAGTGCAATATAGATAAATCCGCTGTTGCCGCTGCCGACATAGCCCACCACGTTGTTGACCGCCTTATCGGCCTTGATAACTCCAACCAACCGCTGGACAGAGTCATTCATCACCGCGAAGGAGGCATCCTGCGGACCCTGTATGCCGCCTACAAGCGCACCCGTGTCCTGTTGCGGGAAAAATCCCTTGGGAATCTTGATGGCCAGCACAACATTGAGCGCCACAATCATGATAAGGACAACCAGAACCAAACCTGGATTCTCGAGTACCCACCCGAGGCTGCGGCGATACCCGGTGAGCATGCCATCGAAGAGCCTCTCGCTTATGCGGTAGATGCGCCCGTGCTTCTCTTCATGAGCCTTGAGCAGATGAGCGCACATCATCGGGGTGGTCGTGACGGAAATGATCATCGACACGACAATGGCGGTCGAAAGAGTTACTGCAAATTCGCGGAAGAGGCGGCCGATGATTCCGCCCATCAACAGAATGGGAATAAAGACGGCGACCAGCGACATGCTGATCGAAAAGACGGTGAAGCCAATCTCCTTGGCGCCTCTCATGGCAGCCGCGATCGGACTCATTCCAGCCTCCAGATGGCGGGTGATGTTCTCCATGACCACGATGGCGTCGTCAACGACGAATCCGGTCGAGATGGTCAGGGCCATCAATGAGAGATTGTCCAGACTGTAGCCGAACAGATACATCACGGCGAAGGTGCCGATCAGAGACACTGGCACGGCCACGCTGGGGATAAGGGTGGCGCGGGGACTGCGGAGAAAGACGAAGACGACCAGAACAACCAGAATGATGGAGATGATGAGAGATCGTTCGACATCGTTGACGGAGGCACGGATGGTCGTGGTGCGATCCATCACGACAGTCATATCCATTCCCTGGGGGATGGCGGCCTTGAGAAAACCGATCTGACTACGGATGCGATCGATGGTTTGAATGATGTTCGCGCCCGGCTGCCGGAAAATAATGAGGACGACGGATGCTTTCCCGTTGAGATAGCCCGCGTTGCGGACGTTCGACGTGGAATCGATGACTTGGGCTACATCGGAAAGGCGGACGGCGGCCCCGTTCTTGTAACCGATGACGAGAGGAGCGTACTCGGCGGCGTGAGATATCTGTCCGTTGGTAAGGATATCGGCGGAGGTCGTGCCGTTCGCGATCTGACCGCGCGCAAAATCTGAATTCTGGACGCTGAGGACGGATTGGACGTTGGACAGCGTCAGTCCATAGCTGTTTAGCTGCGTGGGATTGACCTCGACGCGCACGGAAGGCAGGGCGCCGCCACCCACGACGACCTGGCCCACGCCCTGAATCTGCGATAGCTTCTGCTGGATCACGGTCGAAGCCGAGTCATACATTGCCGACCGATCATAGATGTCAGATGTGAGCCCGATAATCATAATGGGCGCATCAGCCGGGTTCACTTTCCGGTAGGTTGGGTTTCCCGGAAGATTCGCCGGCAGGTAGGTACGTGCAGCGTTGATGGCCGCCTCAACGTCTCTGGCTGCGGCATCGATGTTGCGATTCAGATCGAATTGCAGCGTAATCGATGTGCTGCCGAGCGAGCTGGAAGACGTCATCTCAGTCACTGCGGCAATGTGTCCAAACTGCCGCTCCAGGGGAGTAGCGACCGAGGACGCCATGATCTGGGCGCTTGCTCCGGGCAAGCTGGCCTGCACAGAAATGGTGGGAAAATCCACCTGGGGAAGTGGAGAAACAGGGAGCACCAGATAGCCAATCGCGCCCGCAATGGCGATGGCGATGGTCAGCAGCGTCGTCGCAACGGGCCGGCGGATAAAGGGCGCGGAGATGTTCATGACTGACCCGCAGCCTCCGCAGGCGGTTGATGCCCTTCAGTGTTCTTCTCGCGTTTCCCTGCCACTCTCTTCCCGAGGTTGTCGAAAAATATGTAGATGACCGGCGTCGTGTAAAGAGTAAGCACCTGGCTGAGGAGCAATCCGCCAACCATGCAGATACCGAGCGGGCGGCGCAACTCCGAACCGATGCCGCGTCCCAGCGCCAGCGGAATTCCGCCCAGCAACGCGGCCATGGTGGTCATCATGATAGGACGGAAGCGCAGCAGGCATGCCTCATAGATTGCGTCCGTCGAGCTCTTGCCGTGCTCGCGCTCTGCTTCAAGCGCAAAATCCACCATCATAATGCCGTTTTTCTTCACGATGCCGATCAGCAGGATGATGCCGATGATGGCGACCACGCTAAGCTCCTCGCCGAAGAGCATTAACGCCAGCAGCGCACCTACGCCGGCGGAGGGCAGCGTGGAAAGAATCGTAACCGGGTGAATGAAGCTTTCGTACAGTACGCCGAGCACGATATACACGGTGACCAGGGCGGCCAGGATGAGCAGCGCTTCATTGGAAAGCGAATTCCTGAAGGAGGCCGCTGTTCCTTGGAAATCGGCCTGCAGGCTGGGCGGGAAGTTCATCTCCTGGGTGACCTTGTCGATGGCTGTGATCGCGCTGCCCAGCGCGGCTTTGGGCGCCAGGTTGAAAGAGACCGTCACCGCCGGAAACTGCCCCTGGTGCGTGATCGAGAGCGGCTCGAGCGTGTGCTCGAAGTGGCTGAAGGCGCTGAGAGGTACAGCACTCGCCGCAGTCGTTGCAGTCGTAGTGTTTGCGCCACTGTTTGAGGTCGTCACGACACTGGCAGGGGGGATGAGCGTATTCGCGGAAGGGGTGAAGGCCACCGAAGTAGTCGTCGCGTTCGAGCCGGCCGACTGTGAGCCGGACGCGGCGAACGAGGTCGCGGCCCCCGGACCGCTTGCACCGTTAGATGCTCCCGACTGGATATAGAGCTTGTTGAGCTGGTTCGGATCCTGCTGGAACGACGGAATGGCCTCGAGAATTACGTGGTATTGGTTAAGCTGCGTATACATCGTGCTGATCTGCCGCTGGCCATAGGCGTCATACAGCGTATTGTCCATGGTGCCCGGGGCCAAACCCAGCCGCGAGGCGGTAACGCGATCGATCATCAGCGATACTGCGCTCGCGCCGGTCTGCTGGTCGGTGGCAACGTCGGCCAGATCAGGCAACTGCTTGAGCCTGTCTACAAATTTGTTGGTCCACGCATTCAGCTCGTTGATATCGGGATCTTCCAGCGTGTACTGGTATTGTGTGCGGCTCACGCGGTCGTCCACAGTGATATTCTGCACCGGCTGCATGTAGAGGGTGATGCCCTGTATCTTCGAGAGGCTTCCCTTCAGTCTCCGAATTACATCGGCAGCGCTTCGGTCACGTTGATCGAGCGGCTTCAAGTTGATGGAGAAGCGTCCGCTGTTGAGCGTGGTATTCGTGCCATCCGCTCCGATGAACGAGGAAAAGCTTTCAACGGCCGGATCCTCAAGGATAACCTTCGCCAGATCCTGTTGCCTCTGGGCCATCGCCGTGAAGGAGATGGACTGCGGCGCCTGCGAAATGCCCTGGATCACACCCGTGTCCTGCGTGGGGAAAAAGCCTTTGGGAATGATGATGTAGAGGATGACCGTCAACACCAGCGTGCCCAGTGCCACCAATAGCGTAATGGTCTGATATTTCAGGACGAATTTGAGCGTCCGTCCGTAGAAGGCGATCAGGCTCTCAAAGACCCGTTCCGATGCCTGGTAGAATCGTCCCTGCTGTGCCTTGGGATTGTGCCGCAGGATCCGCGAGCACATCATGGGCGTCAAAGTGAGCGACACCACGGCCGAGATCACGATGGTAGTCGCAAGGGTCACCGCGAATTCGCGGAAAAGGCGTCCTACTACGTCGCCCATGAACAAGAGCGGAATGAGCACAGCGATCAGCGACACGGTCAACGACACGATCGTGAAGCCGATTTGTCCCGCGCCTTTGAGGGCTGCTTCCATCGGCTTGTCGCCCTCTTCGAGGTAGCGTGAGATGTTCTCGATCATCACGATCGCATCGTCCACCACGAAGCCGGTGGAAATCGTCAGGGCCATCAGCGACAGGTTGTCCAGGCTGTAGCCGAGCATATACATCACGCCGAAGGTACCGATCAGCGATAGCGGCACAGCCACGCTGGGAATGATGGTGGCATACAGGTTCCGCAGGAAAAGAAAGATGACCATCACTACTAGACCGATGGTCAGCATCATCTCGAACTCAACGTCGTCGACCGACGCCTGGATGGCGACCGTGAGATCGGTGAGCGTTGTGACCTGAATACCGGCCGGCAGGTTCGCCTGCAGCTGCGGCAGCAGCTTCTTGATGCTCTTGACGACGCTGATAGTGTTCGCGCCGGGCTGGCGCTGGACATTCAGAATTACGGCGGGCTGAATCCCGCCGGGCGTCTGGCCCATCCATGCTGCCTGCTTACTGTTTTCGACACCGTTGATGATCAGCGCCACATCCTTCAAAAACACGGGAGCGCCATTGCGATATGCAACCACAACGTTGCGGTATTCGTCGCTGGTTTCCAGCTGATCGTTCGCGTCGATCTGGTAGTCCTGACGGGGGCCGTCGAAATTGCCCTTTGCCTGGTTTACGCTGGTCTCGGTCAGGGCCGTGCGCACATCCTCAAGATTGATGCCGTAGTTGGACAACGAGGCGGGGTTTACCTGGATACGCACGGCGGGTTTTTGGCCGCCGCTGATGCTGACCAGTCCAACCCCGTTGAGTTGTGAAATCTTGGGCGCCAGGCGCGTGTCGATCAGGTCCTCGACCTGCGGCAGCGCCATCGAGTTCGACGTAATGGCCAGGGTGAGCACGGGCGCATCCGCCGGATTCGTTTTGCTGTAGACGGGAGGCGCAGGCAATACGGCGGGCAGCAGGCTCTGCGCCGCATTGATGGCCGCCTGCACTTCTTCCTCGGCGACATCGATGTTCAGTGCCAGGCTGAACTGCAGCACAATGACGGACGCGCCGCCCGAGCTCGTTGAGGTCATCTGGCTCAGACCCTGCACTTCGCCGAACTGGCGCTCCAGGGGCGCCGTCACCGTCGTCGCCATTACATCCGGGCTCGCGCCGGGATAGAAGGTCAACACCTGGATCGTCGGGTAGTCGACCTCGGGCAGTGCGGAGACCGGCAATTGCGTAAACGCAACCAGGCCGACGAGCAGAATTGCGGCCATCAGCAATGAAGTTGCGACAGGCCGCAGAATAAATGGGCGTGACGGACTCACGGGGCGTTGCTCTCGCTCGCGTCTTGTGGAATCGGCTGCTTGGAGATCATGACCTTCGCCCCTTCAAGCAGCTTTTCAAAGCTGCTGGTAGCAACCACGTCGCCGGGGTTAATCCCCTCAACCGCCGTCATTCCGGCGTCTGTGGTGCCTGACTTCACATCGTGTTTATGAGCTGTCCCGCTCACAATCACATAGACGAAAGCCTCTTCGCCATCGTGCTGGATGGCTGAGGTGGGAATCAGCGTCATTCCATGCTGTGTGGTAACCAGCAGCCGCGTGTTCACGAACTGGTTCGGGAAGAGCGTGTCCTTTTTGTTGTCGAACTGGGCGCGTAACTTCACGGTTCCGGTTGTGGTATCGATCTGGTTGTCAAGCGCCAGCAGTTTTCCGGTCGCGAGCTTCGTCTGCTGGTTCCGGTCATAAGCGTCCACCGTCAGCTTGACTCCATGACGCCACTGGTCCAGGACCTGGTCCAGATTATCCTGCGCCAAGGTGAAGATGACGGTGATCGGCTCAAGCTGGGTCACCACGACAAGCGTGGTAGTGCCGCTGGACTGGACGAGATTGCCGGGGTCGATAAGCCGCAAGCCCACGCGGCCGTTGATGGGCGAAGTGATGTGGCAGTAGGCCAGCTGCACCTTGTCGAAATCCAGTGTGCCCTGGTCGGACTTCACCAGCCCCTGGTCCTGCAGGACGAGCTTTTCCTGATCGTCGAGCTGCTGTTTGGCGATAGCGTTCTTCGCCCATGCCTGGCGAAACCGCTCCAGGTCCATCTGGGCCTGCGCCAGCACGTTGACGTCGCGCTCCAGGTTGCCTGCCGCGGTATCTACGTTCGCCTGGAACTGCCGGGGGTCGATATCGACCAGCGCATCGCCCTTGCGCACTATCTGCCCCTCGCGATAGTGCACGTCGGTCAGGACACCCGTCACCTGGTTGAAAATGGAAGTCGTGTAGACCGGAGTTACGGTTCCGATCGCGTCAAGGTAAACGCCTATGTCGCCCTTTTGCGCGGCGGTAGTCGTTAAGGTGACGGGACCGCTGAAGGCGCGTCGGCCCCCTGCACCCGGCGCTCCAGCTTTCTTGCTGTCATCGTGATGTCGAAGAACCAGCACGAAAATCAGCGCAAACACCAGCAACAAAACAATCCAGACCCACTGCCTGCGCTTCTTCGTCGGCCGCGAAGGTCCATTGCCCTGAGGAGCTGATAGCTGATGATCGGGGGGGATAGGCGGATCGGGCGGTTTTTGTTCCATCTTATCTTCTTGCATTGCACCAGTTAGCGCAGGCTGTCTGCGTTGAAAATTTGGAGTACAGGACGGTCCGCGCGAGATACCTCCCGTGAACGCAGTTTCTTATTTTCGCCGGTGCGAGCGACCTGCACCAGGCTTCAGAGAAGACACAGCGTCGACGTCGGAGCGGATTCTACTGTGTCGATTTTGGCATTCTGTTATGGACGGTGCAGCTGCCCAGATGGTTGCAGGACAAACTCAGGCTAGGTTATCACTTGCCGCTGAAACCGCTTCCACCGCCGCCCAAATTCTAGAGCATTTTGCACATGACTTGCCTACCGTCGCAAGGATATGAGACACATTTGCGTCAGAGAACATCATCCTGCCCTATGACCTTCATCCTTGCACTCGATCAGGGAACCACCAGCTCGCGCGCCATCCTCTTCACCCGTGACGGCAAGATTCACGCCCAGGCGCAGCATGAATTCAAGCAGATCTACCCCGGCTCCGGTTGGGTCGAGCACGACCCATTCGACATTCTTACCTCTCAGCTCAGCGCCACTGTGGAAGTCCTCGGCAAAGCCGGTGTAAGGCCCCGTGACGTCGCCGCTGCCGGCATCACGAATCAGCGCGAAACCGCGATTGTCTGGGATCGCGAGACCGGCAAACCCGTCTACAACGCCATTGTCTGGCAGGATCGACGGACTGCCGAGGCCTGCGACAAACTTACGCAGGCGGGCGCCGCTGATACCGTCCGCAACAAGACCGGCCTGCGCATCGACCCTTATTTTTCCGGCACCAAGATCGCCTGGATTCTCGACAACGTTACCGGAGCGCGCGAACGAGCCGAAGCCGGCAAACTCGCTTTCGGCACAGTCGACTCCTGGCTCATCTGGAACCTGACCAGCGGCAAGAAGCATGTGACCGATCAAACGAATGCCTCCCGCACCCTGCTCTACAACATCGTGGAAGGGAAATGGGACGCCGACCTGCTCAAGCTCCTTCGCGTCCCCGAGAGCATGATGCCGGAGGTCGTCTGGTCCAGCGACAAGATCGGCGCGGTCACCACCACGCTGGGCCTCGGCTCGGTCGAAATCGCCGGCATCGCCGGAGATCAGCAGGCGGCGGTTTTCGGCCAACTCTGCCGGAACCCCGGCGATGCCAAGAACACCTACGGAACCGGCTGCTTCCTGCTCCAGCTGATCGGCGACAAATTTCTTCTGTCGCAGAAGCGCCTCATCACAACGCTGATCTGCGGCCTCGATAAAAAACTGGAGTACGCTTTTGAAGGCAGCGTCTTTATCGGCGGCGCCGTCGTGCAGTGGCTGCGCGACAACCTTCGCCTGATTCGCGCTTCAGCCGACGTAGAACCGTTGGCCGCCACCGTCGAAAGCAGCGAAGGCGTCGTACTGGTACCGGCATTCGTGGGGCTCGGCGCGCCCCACTGGGATCCTCACGCGAGCGGGCTGCTGATTGGACTGCGCCGCAGCACACAACCCGGGCACATCGCTCGCGCCGCGCTCGAAAGCATCTCGTTCCAGGTGGCCGATGTGCTGGAAGCGATGAACGCCGACACCCAGGCGCCCTGCCGGGAACTGCGTGTAGACGGCGGAGCCTCCGCCAACAACATGCTCATGCAGTTCCAGGCGGACCTCCTTGGAATTCCCGTCGTTCGACCCGAAGTGATCGAAACCACTGCGCTGGGAGCAGCTTATCTCGCCGGCCTGGCGACCGGTTTCTGGAGCAGCCCCGAAGAAATCTGGAAGCTCCGCGATGCCGGCAAACGATTCGAGCCAAAGATGCCTCGCGAGCAGGCAACAGCTGCACGCGAGCGATGGAAAAACGCCGTCGAGCGGGCGGGACATTGGTGGGAGGAAGGTCGATGAATCGGACAGACATGATGGCCCAGGCACGCAACCGGACCAAACCCTGGGACATCGTCATCATCGGGGGCGGAGCCACCGGCGCGGGCGTTGCCGTCGACGCAGCCACGCGCGGCCTTGACGTCCTGCTGCTTGAGCGCCAGGACTTCGGCAAGGCCACCTCGAGCCGCAGCACGAAACTGGTGCACGGCGGCGTCCGCTATCTCGAACAGGGGAACGTCTCCCTGGTCATGGAAGCGCTCAAGGAGCGCGGCCTGCTTCTCCAGAACGCCCCCCATCTGGTCCATGACCTGGCCTTCGTTGTTCCTAACTACTCTTGGTGGGAAGCGCCTTTCTATGGCATCGGCATGAAGGTCTATGACCTGCTCGCTGGCAAGTACGGTTTCGGCAAATCGCGCATCCTCTCCCGCGAGGAGACGCTGGAGCGACTGCCCACCATCCAGACGGAAGGCCTGCGCGGCGGGGTGCTCTATTACGACGGCCAGTTCGACGACTCCCGTTTGCTGATTCACCTGTTGATGACGGCCGCCGAGCACGGTGCGACACTAATGAACTATGCAGGCGTCACCGAGATCACCAGGGGCGACGACGGCTTCATCAACGGTGTGGTTGCAGTCGATGGCGAAAGCGGCGGGCGGTTCACCGCTCCGGCACACGTGGTCGTCAACGCCACTGGCATGTTCACCGATGAAATCCGCCGCCTCGATGAGCCCGATGCGCCCACTATGGTCGCGCCCAGCCAGGGCATTCACCTTGTCTTCGAGCGCTCGTTTCTGCGCGGCGAAACGGCTATCATGGTCCCGCACACCAGCGATGGCCGCGTAATGTTCGCCATCCCCTGGCATGAACACACGCTCGTCGGCACCACAGATACCCCCATTGACGCTCCTTCATACGATCCCCTTCCCTTCGAAAAAGAAATCGACTTCGTGCTCGAAACGGCTTCCCTCTACCTCAGCCGTCCACCCAAACGCAGCGACATTCTCAGCGTCTATACCGGGATCCGCCCGCTGGTGAAAGCGGATGGAGCCGCAAAAACGTCCGCTCTCTCCCGCGACCACACCATTCACGTCGACGGCTCCGGCCTGCTCTCGATCGTCGGCGGCAAATGGACCACCTATCGCCGCATGGCGCAGGATTGCGTCGACCACGCCATCACGCTGGGCAGCCTGCCCGACACCGAATGCCGCACCCATCATCTGAAGATCCACGGCTACGACGCAGACGTCGACAGCTTGAGCGGCATGGGCGTCTATGGATCAGATGCGGACGCGATACGCAAGCTCGCTGATGACGATCCAGAGCTTGCGAAAACGCTGCATCCAGCTCTGCCTTATATCGCCGCCGAGGTGGTGTGGGCCGTGCGTCACGAAATGGCACGAACCCTTGACGATGTACTCGCCCGGCGGGTCCGCGCCCTCTTTCTGAACTCGGGGGCAGCCATCGAAATGGCTCCAGCCGTGGCAGCGTTGATGGCCAGGGAATTGAAACAGGACGACGCATGGATCAACGCGCATCTGGCCGCCTTCTTAGCCGTGGCCGCCCGTTACCAGCCGGATTCTGCACTTAAGCAGTAGCAAATTTTGAAAGCGAGCACCTTCTGATGCGATCTCCGTTCTTAGGTGAGTTTGTCGGAACAATGGTCATGATTCTGCTGGGCGATGGCGTCGTGGCGGGAGTTCTCCTGAAGCGAACCAAAGCAGAGAATGCGGGATGGCTGGCAATCACCACGGCCTGGGCCTTTGCCGTGCTCTGCGGTATCTTCACCGCCAACCTCTTTGGCAGCGCCGACGCCCACCTCAACCCGGCGATTACGCTGGCCCTTTCGTTCAAGACCGGAGACTTTCACAATCTCGCGCCCTTCGCGACTGCACAAATTTTGGGAGCGTTTTGCGGAGCCACGCTGGTGTGGCTTCAGTATCTGCCGCACTGGAAAGTCACCGAAGACCCGGCGCTCAAGCTGGGCGTGTTTTGCACCGCCCCGGCCATCCGCAGCCTCGGGGCAAACTTTCTCAGCGAGGTCTTCGCCACAGCGACGCTCATCATCGTCATTGGAGCAATCGGATCCAAACTTGTCCTCTCGTCTGGAGGAGCCGCAGGAGTAACGCCTTATCTGGTGAGCTGCGTCGTCTGGGGCGTAGGTCTTTCGCTCGGAGGAACTACGGGCTACGCCATCAATCCCGCCCGCGACTTTGGTCCGCGGCTTGCGCACGCCGTGCTCCCCATCGCCGGCAAAGGCGGCTCCGACTGGGGCTACGCGGGTATTCCGATCCTCGGCCCAGCCGTCGGGGGAGTCTTCGCCGGTCTGATTCTCCGCTGGATCGGCGCTTAGAGGATTGCGGCAACCTGGAAATGGCCGCGCTCGCGGGCATAATCCGCAGCTGTCTTGCCCTGGTCGCAGCGGGTTTCGCGATTCGCTCCGCTCTCAAGCAGTAGCGCCACAATCTCGCGACTACCTTGGGAGGCTGCGAGATGTAGGGGCGTGTACCCTCCCGCGGCTGTGGCGTTCACGTCTGCCCCGGCCTCGACCAGCAGGCGCGCAACGTCTACGGAGTTTCCCAGTGCAATGCAGGCGTGCAGCGCGTGGTTGCGCATCGGATTGTGGGATATCTGGTGGATGTGGGCTCCGTGCTTAAGCAGCAGGGTGACAGCGTGCGCAGTCGAAAAAGCCGCAGCGAGATGCAGGGGCGGCCAGCCGTCTCCCGATGCCTCGCGGGCCTGTATTGCATCCGCTGCGATCAGCTTCCGCAGACATTCACAGTCGCCGAGACAGGCTGCTTCCGAAATATCGAGCTCCCCGGCGTGCCCGCGCAAAAAGTCGCGGATCACGGGCTGATGCGTGTACACCGACCACATCAGCGCCGATACCCCTTGGGCATCCCTGCAGCGCGCCAACTCGGGAGTCTCCTCCACTGCGGCCGCAATCTCGGCCGTCTCACCCTTGCGAATCAGGTTTAGAAAGTGCTGGCTCATGCTCCGAGTATAGCGGCGCGCGACGGGTACCGGGCAGCGTCAATCGCTCGGTAATGGGTCAATTGAATCCCAGGGGACTCAGACAGTTTCTCTGATACATCGCGTCAAGTCTGGAGGCTACTTGTGCCAACTTCCGTGTTGTTGGACCATCCGAAATGTGACAAGAGCAGCTTTAATGTCAGACAATATTTTGCGGTCTTGCAGACCTTCGATGAATCAAGCGATGGCTGGAAGATCGCGCCAGGCGAATATGAAGTCTTCGTAGGACCGCCCTCACATAACACGCCCCTGACAGGCCATCTTCAGGTTCGTTATAACCGCTCGTCGCCCCAGGCGCTGGCTTCACGCAACGAAGTCAAGCGCCTCGGGATTCGTAACAATAATCCCAGCCAATACCGTAAACTCCCTCGCACCTCGTTTGGCAGGACGGAATCAAGGAGAAACTTCGGATGAACAACGTATCAGCTTTAGGTCGGACCAATGATGCAGTCCGAGCTGATCGAACAAGCAGTGGAAAGGACCACTTTGAAGTACTGGACGGCTTGAGAGGAAGCGCGGCATTTCTCATTGTCATTTTCCACCTCTTCAATTATTCATTTGGCTGGGACACCCCCCTGAGTCTCGTACGCCACGCATATCTGGCAGTCGATTTCTTCTTCGGGCTTTCCGGCTTTGTCGTCGCTTATGCATACGATGACCGTTGGACGAGTATGTCGATCCCCCAATTCTTCCGCATTCGTCTCATCCGGCTCCACCCTCTGGTGCTTTTGGGCGCGACTTTAGGACTCCTGGGTTATCTCTTCGATCCCTTCGGCAAGGCGATAAATCACACTCCGGCTCCGATGTTGCTGCTCGCCTATGTGACCTCATTGCTGCTGTTGCCTTCACCGCCAGTCGGGGGAAGACCAGAGGAAACTCAGGCGCTCAATGGGCCAGCTTGGTCACTCATGCAGGAGTATCTCGGAAACATCGCGTACTCTCTGATTCTTCGCAGGCTGCGTGCGATCACCCTGGGGATCATCTTCGGATTGTCTGGACTGCTTCTTGTGTGGGTTGCGAATACGAAAGGTTCGCTTGATGGAGGCTGGGGATATCCGGTGATCTGGATGGCGCCCTTGCGGTTGACGGTTTCCTTTGTCATGGGGCTTTGGCTCTACCGTGTTCAGGATCGTATTCGCCGTCCCAAAATTGGCCTTCTGGCTCTTTCGATCGTTCTTGCAGTGGCTTTCCAGCTGCCGAGATTTTCCAATGTCGGCGGTCTGTCTCTAAACGGTCTCTACGACGCAGCGTGTGTGCTCTTATTATTTCCCCTCATCATACTTTGCGGAGCACACTCTGAGGCAGGCGCAGGCATGATGAGGCTTTGCAAGTTCAGCGGTAAACTCTCGTATCCCCTCTATATCACGCACATCCCGGTCGTATATGTTCTTGCGAACTTCGCTCATACCCGACATCCGGGCAAGCCCATATTGCTGACTTGGATTTTCCTGGCCCTGCCATTTGTGATCACTGTGGCATGGCTTGCTCTGAAGTATCTGGATGAGCCTGTTCGGGCCTGGCTGACCCGTCGTTACGGCATCAAGCGGGCAACGCCATAATCACGGAGCCGAGCGGTCATGAGATGCACGATGAAGTGGGCATTGAAGAGACTCGCACGCTTAGCGAGGCAATTCCTGGTACTTGCGGAGCACCTTTCACGGTGTACTGGGGAACATAGAATTCGATTTCAAACTCGCGTTCACCAGCGGATGAGCGGGAGGAGGGCGGAGTAGTCGTCGGTCCAGACTTTGAGGCCCGGCTTGGTTTCTGGCAGGCGGGCCACCGCCGATAGCTCCGGTTGAGCGGAGAAATCGGGGTCAGCATTTATCATAACTGTTATGGCAGTCAAGATAAATCCTATCCTTTGTGGTTACCGATGGTGTCCATTGAGCAAGTTACCATAATGCTGTAAGGATGAGAGTCACTCCTAACGCATTGTCTGAGGTCGCCCGGCGCTGTCGGCGTTGAAGAATCTCCCCATGGAGCGGAAATGCCGTACCCGACGCCGGAGGTAAACATTCAAACCGCTAGTTGAGCCCGAGCGTTTCGGCGGTCTGCGCTGGCCAAAATAGTGAAACCCTAGCAGAGAGCTTAATGCACCAGAACCCCCCGCTGGATCCCGCATTTGTAATACGCATTCGTGATAGACGTAGCGACCGTTTGCAGCTGAATCAACACTTTGCCCTTAGTGATGCCCAAATCCACTGGCTGAACGGTTGGTACGCAGGTCTACTTGTCGTAGTGGCCAGCTGCTACGTCTTCGCCTTGTCGGGTTGCGGATTTGGTGTGAAGGGATCGGCTGCAGCCGACACCATTAGTTCAGTGTTGCCCATGCCGACGTTCAGCATGGCGGCAGGGACTTACACGACGGCGCAGACGGTGACCATCAGCGATGCCACATCGGGCGCGACCATCTACTACACGACCAACGGCGCGACGCCAACCACGTCCTCGACCAGGTACACAGGGGCCATCACGGTCAGCTCGACGGAGACCATCGAGGCGATGGCCGTCGCTACGGGCTATACCAACAGCGCAGTGGCTACGGCTGCCTACACCATCGGTTCAGTGTTGCCTGGTTCCGTGTTGCCCACGCCGACGTTCAGCGTGG